>MDTD01016465.1_pt1 | contig 15307 bp, 12 predicted proteins | sample 811221 | NCBI WGS metagenome assembly MDTD01 (sample SAMN05326646, study PRJNA326480) | marine metagenome | isolation source: seawater | place: Pacific Ocean: South West | collected 2011
CTTCAATGTTACCGGTGTTTTCGTTGAACAATATCTGCGTCACGGCATTTTTTTGTTGATGCGCTTCGCTGCGCGCAAGCAACAGCAGGCAAAGCAGAATGCCGCTCGCCCTCGAGATTGCGCCTAGCACCGTCAAAAGCGCTGCACCAATTGCGCTACTGTTCCAGTTCTTCGTAATTGCTGTCTTCATCGTCTTCCTCTGAGGACAGCTCAGTCTTGATGTCCTGCATGATATCCCGGGCAACCAAGCTACCACTGCGCTCCCGCTTGAAAGACTCTATTCTTGACGGAATAATACGGCGTGGATAGTAGTTGTTCTCAATATTGACATCTGCCGTCTCTTGCCTCGGGTCAATGACAATATTGGCAATTTCTGAATCAGTCACAACAAGCTTTTTTACCGCTGCCGGCGAGCGCCGCCAGATTTCAGCAGGAATTCTCAACTCTTCACTGCTGCCGTCCACATACTCGAACTGCAGAAGGATGGGCATAACCAAGCCACCATGGTTGGAAAACTCAAGAATATAATAGTTTAGATCTTCAGCAATCGCTCGCTCCAAAACCCCGCGTTCCCAGGATTCCAGACCTTCCAGAAAACTGCTGTATCGATTGCGTTCAACATTGGTGACGGTGAACTGGTCGTTGTCGTCGTAGAAATCCCTGACGTCGAGATTCTGCTCAACCCAAGTCAGTCGACCTTCTTGGCGATTCTGTTCCACGTAAACACTTGGCGGCAATGATTTCTCGAATTCTCGCCGACGGGCAAAGTCAATGTCAGGATTCTCGGTATCCATGCGCATCTGGTAAACGCGGTCCAAAGCGATGTCCACGTGGTCGGTAGTATAAAACCAGCCGCGCCAGAACCAGTCAAGATCGATGCCCGACGCCTCTTCCATAGTTCGGAAAAAGTCTGCAGGGGTCGGCCGTTTGAATGCCCAGAGTCGAGAGTATTCTTTGAACGCAAAATCAAAGAGTTCGCGCCCCATAATCGTTTCTCTCAAAATGTTGATGGCAGTAGCAGGTTTAGAGTACGCATTGGGGCCGAGACGGAGCACACTGTCGGATTGCGTCATAACCGGAACCTGATTCTGCGATTCCATGTAGTCAGCGATATATCTTGGCTCTACTCCCCAGGGGATCTCCGCATCCCACTCGCGTCCGGCGACGGAATCCAGATAGCTGTTGAGCCCCTCGTCCATCCAGGTCCACTGCCTCTCGTCCGAGTTGACGATCATTGGAAAGTAGAAATGTCCAATCTCATGGATTACTACTCCGATCATAAACCTCTTCTCCGCAAGGGAATAGGTGCGAGAGCCGTCTTCCTGCAGTTCAGTCCGAGGCCCGTTGAAAGTGATCATCGGGTACTCCATGCCTCCGACAAAACCAACATTTACTGATTGCGCTGTTGGGTACGGGTAATCAAAGGAAAAGCGGCTGTATACCTCCAGTGTGTGGATCACAACTTCAGTGGAATAGTCTGACCACAGCGTTCCCCCTTCTTTGGGATAAAAGGACATCGCCATGACTGTCTCTTGGTTGGCACCGGGCTGTTGATGCCCTTTTGCGTCCCATATAAACTTTCGTGAAGAAGCCCACGCGAAATCCCGGACGTTTTCGGCGGTGAAACGCCAAGTCGCAGTTTGTGCGCTTCCTTCGCGCTCATTTTCCAGCGCCTCCTCCGGAGTCACAACGTAAACAGGCCGAGCAGCGCTCTCCGCCTCCTCCAGCCGGTTACGCTGGTCTCGGGTCAGGACTTCGCCTGGATTCTGTAACTCTCCCGTTGCCGATACAATATGATCGGCTGGCACGGTCATGGAAACTGCGTAGTCTCCAAATTCCAGCGTAAATTCACCAGAGCCAAGAAACTCCTTATTGGTCCACCCCTCATAATCTGTATAGGCGACCAAGCGAGGAAACCACTGAGAGAGAGCAAAGATATAGTTTCCACCGTCACGTTCATCATCCGGGAAGTGCTCATATCCGCCCCGAGGTGATAACACGTCACCATTAACGATGTAGTACTCAAAATCGATGCGCAATTCTATATCATCACCCGGCCGCAGGGGCTCCAAAAGATCCACACGCATGAGAGTGCCGACAACGGTATGAGCCAGCGCATTTTCCCGACTGTCTGAAACTGCATTGATTCGGTGACCCAAATCTGAATCTGATTGATACTGCAAAGCCCGAAGCTGAGCTAGGCTGATACGCGCCGGATCATTGCTGTCAGCATCGGGGCTTGAGCCGTTAAAGGTGCCGCTCAATTCTGCTATCGAATCTGATCGAAAACGGTTCTGGTCGAGCTGGAACCACAGGTAAGTCAACGTGTCAGGAGAGTTGTTCTGGTAAGTAATCATTTCCGTTGCCGACAGTCGCTGACTCTCCTCATCTAAAACAGCATCAATGGTGTAGTCGACCTCCTGCTGCCAGTACTCATGGCCGGGTGCCCCAGCAGCGTTGCGATAAACATTTGCTGTGGGTAAAACTTCGTCCAGCTGACGAAACTTGTCCTGAAACGACCCTTTGGTCTGCTGAATGCCTTGTGCATGCAGTGCACCTGCGCACATTAAAAAGAACAGCAACAAAGTTGCTTGTCGCGTAATCGACATGATTCGGTCACTCCTTAAATCGCGGAAATTAACACAAGATAATACTCGTTTTTCGGCAGACTTGCTGTGCCTGATACCAAATCTGTTTGTACCCGCGCTTTGTTGATTAGGCACCAGCCTGAACGAGTAACAACTCGACCTGACAGGAGGCTCAGGTGTTGATCTTGGCAGACATCTTATTTGGGTGAGGCAGATGTTCTTTCCAGACATTCCTTCCTCGTCGCACGTATTGGGCGGCAAGTTGCGTTATCGCATTACGCAAAGACTGCGCCTTGGTAGACTCAGCAATGCTGCTGTGACTTGTTGAGATGTCAATCCAGCTGAGGAAAAAAATGCCGATCCTTCTTGCTCACGATCATGGAAGTTCTCTTCATTAATACCAGAATGCAAACTCGAACAACCGAGGCACGTTGATCAAACAGCGAACCAGTATATTGACTGAGGATCCAGCAGAGACATTATTGGAAAGGCCAGTGAGAATGGCCTAACTACCTTCGCATGCTTAGGCGCAATATTACAGATAACACGGCTCGAAAAAGAAGGTGTGCAGATTAAACCTCACCAGAGTAGCTCGGAAAGATGTGTCGGCTAAGCATTTTCCGACCGCAGCCTGCATGAAAATGATAAGTCATAAAAATAAACAAACCCATCTTTCGCCGCCGCGATATTACAACACATCACAAATGTCTTATCATTAAGCACAGCGTAATTAATATCTGGGTATTAAGGATTTAACCAAGATCATTTCATAATGCCGGAATAGAATAGATATCTGAACAATCCATTACGGCGTGCAAATCACCTGGTCAGCCTTTTATGTCTCTAGCACTCAAGAAGGTCCTGATAGCCAATCGCGGCGAGATCGCACTGCGGATCGTACGCGCCTGCGCTGAAGCGAATATAAGATCGGTCGCGGTCTACACCGAACCAGATCGCTACGGATTATTTGTCAAAAGAGCCAATGAGGCCTATTCCCTTGGGAGCGATCCCTTAGCGGGCTATCTTGATCCTACTCGAATCGTAAATCTCGCCATCGAAACCGGCTGCGATGCCATCCACCCCGGCTACGGATTTCTCTCCGAAAACCCTGAATTGGCCAGACTCTGTGCGGCAAAAAAGATTACATTTGTCGGGCCAAGCGCTGAGGTTATCAGCCAGATGGGAAACAAGACTCAGGCCCGTCTCGCTATGACCGAGGCTGGTGTTCCGGTTACGCCAGGATCACCTGGTAATCTGCGAAATATGAAGGAAGCTCTTGCAGAAGCAAGCCGCATTGGCTATCCAGTTATGGTTAAGGCCACCTCGGGAGGTGGTGGCAGAGGCATCCGACGATGCGATGACGAAGAAGAACTCAAAAAACAACTCCCCAGGGTGATCTCGGAAGCCAGCAAGGCATTTGGGTCAGCAGAAGTATTCATGGAGAAGTGCATTGTCAACCCTAAACACATTGAGGTTCAGGTATTGGCCGACAAACACGGAAACGTCGTTCATCTGTATGAACGCGATTGCTCGATACAGCGGCGAAACCAGAAGCTGATTGAAATTGCGCCCAGTCCGCAGATTGCAGATGAACTCCGACATAAACTGGGACAGCTAGCAGTGGAAGCAGCACGCGCAGTGGGATATGAAAGTGCGGGTACCGTTGAATTCCTGCTTGTGGATGAAGATATCTATTTCATGGAAATGAACACGCGTATTCAAGTCGAACATACGATCACTGAGCAGATCACTGGGATAGACATTGTTCAGGAGCAATTCCGTATAGCCACAGGTGCGGAACTGCCGTTCTCGCAGGAAGAGGTCAGCTTTCGTGGCTATGCGATGCAGCTGCGGATCAACGCGGAGGATCCCAAGAACGACTTTTTACCCAGTTTTGGTCGCATTACCCACTACTATGCCCCGGGAGGGCCTGGGGTGAGAGTTGATACGGCGATCTACACTGGCTATGAAATCCCACCTTTTTACGATTCGATGTGTCTGAAGCTGATAGTTTGGGCTTTGGATTGGGAAAGCCTGCTGGTCCGCGCACAACGCGCTATTGATGACATGCGCTTGCACGGTATCAAGACCACAGCCAATTACTACCAGCAAATTCTGAAACAGCCTCGCTTTCGCGACAGAGAGTTCAACACCAGCTTCGTCGCTAACCATCCAGAGCTAGCCCAATACTCAGACAAAAAGCACCCAAATGACGTTGCGTTAGCACTTGCTGCCGCGATCGCAGCATATGCAGGCATTTCTAACTGAGGCAAGATCATACATGAGCAGAGCACGGCCCATTGAAGTAACCGAAGTGATCCTGAGGGACGCGCATCAATCCTTAATAGCAACCAGAATGCGCACTGAGGACATGCTGCCCATCTGCCCGCAACTGGATGCCGTCGGATTCTGGTCACTCGAAGTTTGGGGCGGTGCTACATTTGACGCCTGCATCAGGTTTCTAAAGGAAGATCCGTGGATCAGGTTGAGGCAATTACGCGATGCCCTGCCCAATACTCGACTGCAAATGCTGCTTCGTGGTCAGAACCTGCTGGGATATCGCCACTACGCTGACGATGTGGTTGACGCTTTCGTCGAAAAGTCTGCGGAAAACGGCATTGACGTTTTTCGCATCTTCGACGCACTAAACGATCTTCGCAACATTGAAACCGCTATGAAAGCCGTAAAACGCTGCGGGAAGCACGCGGAAGGCACCATTTGCTTTACGACCAGCCCAGTCCACACAAGTAAGCTGTTTGTTGAACAAGCAAAGCATCTGGAATCGATGGGTGCAGATTCGATTGCTATAAAGGATATGGCTGGATTGTTAACGCCGTTCGCCACTTTTGATCTGGTCAGCGCGATCAAAAAAAGCGTGGCGCTGCCACTTGCAATTCACTCTCATGCGACTTCTGGATTAGCGCCCATGTGTCAACTCAAAGCCATCGAGGCCGGCGCCGATCGCATTGATACCGCGATTTCGTCATTCGCAGGTGGAACATCGCACCCGGCCACCGAATTTCAGGTGGCGGCATTGCAGGGCAGCGAATACGACACTGGGCTGCCGCTTGAGAAACTGACTGAAATCAGCGACTACTTCCGCGAGGTGCGTGACAAATACCACCAATTTGAGAGCGAATTCACCCGCGAGGATATTTCTGTTCAGATTAATCAGGTTCCCGGCGGAATGATGTCCAACCTAGCGAACCAACTTAAGGACCAGAATGCTCTGGAACGAGTCAAAGAGGTGTTTGAGGAAATACCCAAGGTGAGGGAGGATCTTGGCTTTCCTCCTCTCGTGACACCAACATCACAGATCGTCGGCACTCAGGCAGTCTACAACGTACTGGCTGGCGAGCGTTATAAAACCATCACCAATGAAGTTAAGCGCTACCTGCAAGGCGGATACGGTCAGCCTCCCGCGCAAGTCAACGAAGCGATTAGAAAGAAAGCCATCGGTAATGGACGGGTTTTTGAGGAGCGACCCGCGGACAACATCGCGCCGGAGCTTGACAAACTGCGGACCAGGATCGGCGAGCTTGCGAAAACTGATGAGGACATCTTGACCTTCGCCATGTTTCCAGACCTTGGTAAGGAATTCCTGAAGGGGCGAAGAGCCGGGACATTAAAACCCGAAACGCTGCTAACGGCCGATCCAGGCAATAGCGCAGCAGGCTCGACTGCCACCGAATTCAAGGTAGATGTCCACGGCGAAAGCTATGAGATAGCAATTACTGGAGTTGGGGATTCCGGAGGAGGCCGTCGCAAACTTTACGTGTCACTGGATGGTATGCCAGAAGAGGTAATTTTTGAGCCTCTAAATGAGTATGTCGAAGATGCAAACGGCAACCGCAAGCAGGCCACCGAGCCAGGCCATGTGACAGCGGCTATGCCAGGCAATGTCGTCGATGTGCTCGTGAAAACGGGCGATGCAGTTGTGGCGGGTCAGGCAGTCATTGTCACGGAGGCGATGAAAATGGAGTCAGAAATTAACAGCAACATTGCTGGCAATGTGATGTCGGTCAACGTCGTAAAGGGTGACCGAGTCACTCCGGGTGAAGTTTTAATGGAAATAGCCTAGCAACCTGATCAGCGCCCGAAGCATCTCAGGGATTCCCAAAGACAAGGACACCTGCTTATCAGACCGTCAAAAGAGATCTGTCCACAACCCGGGCTTTTTAATTTGAAATCACGGGGCTCAGCGTTTTTCGTACTTAGTGAAAGCCCCGCCCGCCCAACTAAGCGAGTTGGGCCCCTCAGCCGCATATACGTTGCCGTCTGCGTCTACCGCGACGCCCTCTCCAGCTGTGCCCTGACCTACCCTGTCTGGGCGATCAAACGGCTGGATGAAGCCAACTATCACGTCCTCGTCAACAGGCCCAACACGCACACCATTGCGCCACCCGACATGATTGGTTGGGCTGGATTCTGAGTCAATGGCATACACCATCCCATCGTCCGTGATAAACAAACCACTTATGCGACCGTATGCATAGCGAGACTCCAGATAGTTCCCTTCCTGATCAAAAATTTCCAAGCGATGGTTGCCCCGATCAGCGACCCAAAGCCTGCCGTAGGCGTCGAACTCTAAAGCATGAGGCGTGCGAAATTCACCATGCCGCACACCGATATCGCCCCACTGTTTGATGAAGGTACCGTCAGGCGCAAATTTCATGATACGAGCAGTGTTGCCTGCCGCGCGCCCTTCTTCCATCGCCCGATTGCTAATCATGCTCTGACCATTGTGCCCGTCTGACACGTAGATACTCCCGTCAGGCCCAACGATCACATCGTTTGGCTGATTGAACACTTCCGAGCTATTTCCTGTTTGCCCGGGTTTGCCAAGACTGATCAGTAACTCACCATCAGCACTAAACTGGTGAACCTGATGACCTTTGGTGCCGTCAGCGTTGGCGGCAAAGTCGGTCACCCAGACTGTCCCATCGGCAGCGGCATGAATCCCATGTGGCGTCTGCATCAAGCCTCCGCCAAAGTTGGCGATCACCTCACCCGTATGTCGATTGAACTTGAATATGGGGTCGACTGGATTGGTATCACAGTTTACTGGTACCCCGCCTCCGAAGCTTGAAGCACCGCAACGCTCATAGGCCCAGACATGCCCGTCAGTCGGATCAATATCAATCCCGGCTGTGGATCCCCAGTTCCGGCCCGCTGGAAGCTCTCCCCAATTTGGGACAACCACCGGATTAGGGTTCGGTAACCCTTCGCCGGTGATAAAATCCGTGTCATCAGAGAAAGCGACACCAAATGTGGCAAGCACTACACAAGCCGAGATTGAAGATAAAAAAGTACGAGATTGCGACATAGGACACCTGCCTGATTATTTCGTTTTATTGGCACTAGACGCAGTCTACAACAGTGAAACAAGCGACACATCTGTTTATTTTGTGTTTTGATACGCGAAACGCAGATTTGGTAGTAATGCATCAACACGGATATACAAGACCTGCGATGGTTTCGGCGGTAAGATTGACAAAGGTTTTTCGTTCACTCAGAGGAGTGCCGCTCGATGATCTTTAGCCTGGGAAACGACTCAGTGGAAATCACGGGTCAAGACTATTTCGTTGCAGACAACGCAACTGTCGTAGGCAATGTTCGACTTGAGCACAACGCAAGCGTCTGGTTTAACGCTGTTATCCGTGGCGACAACGCTCTTATTACCGTCGGTAAGAACTCCAATATTCAGGATGGCGCAGTGCTCCACACGGATCCGGGCATCCCCCTAGTAATAGGCAAGAACGTTACTGTGGGGCACAAAGTTGTGCTGCACGGCTGCAGCGTCGGTGACAATTCCCTTATCGGCATAAACTCGGTCATTCTGAACGGCGCAAAAATAGGCACGCACTGTCTAGTAGGCGCGAATAGTCTGATTACCGAGGGCAGGGAGATTCCGGATGGCTCACTGGTCATGGGCTCGCCAGCAAAGGTCATCAGAATGCTCAGTGAAGAGCAACGAGCAAGGCTGGAGACAAGCGCCGAGGTATACGTCAAGAATTTCAAGCGCTTCAAGGCAGAGATGCAAATAAACCAAAAAGACTGAATTCCAGCAGCGCACTTTTTAATCGGAGTATCCCAAAATGTTTCGTATTGTTTTTCTATCTTTCGCGACTGCGATCATTCTCTCATGCACAACAAACAGCAATAATACTCTACCAGCGTTCGATAAGGCGCGGCAGTTTAATCCTATCTCTCCAAGTCAATTCGGTCTAGATTCATCCGAGATCTCGGAGATCAAGCGCGCAATGCAGCGTTCCGTCGATGTTGGGCATATCGCAGGCGCACTTTTATTGGTTGGCAACACCGGTGGCATTGGTTTACTCGAATCAGTTGGCACGCAGACGAAGGATTCTTTCAATCCAATGACCATCGATACCATTTTTCGTATCTACTCAATGACAAAGCCCGTAATCAGCGTCGCTGCAATGAGTCTAATTGAATCGGGACAGATGAGTCTTGATGACCCAGTGAGCGATTACGTACCCAGCTTTCAAAACCTGAGGGTTATAGATCAAATGTCCGGTGAAGTTCGCCCGGCCACCAAAACCATGACGATCCGACATCTTCTAACCCATCAATCGGGCATCGTGCAGCAGCCCTTCGCCATGAATACGCCACTCGGCCCCCTATATCAGGACAGCTTCCCAGATTTGCTAACACGACCTGACCCAGACTCGGTTGACACTGAATTCATGGACACTTTCAATTCCATCAACGCACAAGAACTCGCAACTCGTATCGGTCGATTACCGGTGCTATTCGAACCCGGGACTTCCTGGCACTATGGGCATTCAACCGATGTACTCGGAGCCGTGCTGGAAATAGCCACCGGGCAATCGCTAGACGAGATCCTTGATGAACGAATCTTCGAGCCACTCAGAATGGATGACACCAGTTTCTGGATTGACGAAAAAGATGCATCGCGAATTGCCGAACCAATCTTTGGCCCGATGACTGACAATACAAAAGCCCGCGCAATGCTCGCCGGCGGTCACGGTTTAAACTCCACTACAGAGGATTATGCGCGCTTCGCGCTTATGCTGCTAAGTGATGGGGCTCTGGATGGCACACGCATCCTTTCGTCATCGAGCCTAGAGCTAATGCGCGAGGGTACTTTCGGGCCTGAGGTCTCTCGGCAATATTTTTTCTATGGAGACGACGGTGACTGGGGACTGGGATTTCATCTACAGCCCACCACTGAGGATCCGAATGGGCCATATAACTTCGGCTGGCGCGGGATTGGCGGCACCCTGTTTCTTGTCGATAAGGAAAATGACTTTTATCTGATTTACATGGTGCAAAAATGGGGAGGCCCCGACAATACCCCGTTCACCAATGACACAGCTGTAGCCATGGTTTACGACGCCATGCGAAACTAAACTGCGGATGGAGATTTCCTACCAAGCAATAGGGGTCATTAGAAGCCCCTATCGGCAAAAGTTTGCGATACCCAGACAACCGAATCTGGTATCGGAAGCAGAAGCCGATATTGTATTCTCGGAAGGCTATGACGATATAGAATGTATGCGAGGTCTCGAGCAGTTCTCGCATCTTTGGCTGCTCTGGCATTTTCACCAGACCAGTGAAAGTGGCTGGTCCCCGCTAGTGCAGCCACCTCGGCTTGGCGGAAAAAAAAAGCTTGGCGTGTTCGCGAGCCGTTCCCCATTTCGTCCCAATCCGATCGGGCTTTCTGTCGTCAGAAACCTTGGACGCCAGCAAACTGTTTCTCAGCTATCCCTGAAGGTTGGCGGCATTGATCTGGTAGACACGACACCCATCCTGGATATCAAGCCTTACATCGGCTACGCAGACGCTATCCCTCATTCGCACTCGGGCTTCGCAACCGAAAAGCCCGGAGCACGATGGGATATCTACTTCACTGATTTCGCACTTGAAGCGCTAGCACAATACCAGTCAGATTATCCGAATCTGAAAGCATTCATCATTTCAGTTCTAAAGCAGGACCCCAGACCAGCATGGCGCCAGCGCGGCGATGATCGCAAACAATACGGGATGACCCTTTACGACTTCAACATCAAGTGGCAAGTCACGGACGGGCATGTCGAGGTCCAGGACGTTCGGGATGCTCAGACGATCGGCTAGTCCTCTCCCTGAACCTCAAGCGTGCGAGCACCAGCAAGAATTCCAACCATGCCATAGTTCCCTTCATGGCAGGCATATTCATAAAGAGGCTCCATCATACGAGAGAGCGGGAACTCACCGCTGAATTCAGAGGTGAATGTGCTCGGATCATTCACCGTGAAACCGTAAATCAGCTTCATATCGCTTGTGCGGCTAAATCGTTCGGTAACTGTAAGGTCCTCTACTCCATATCCGCGCAAGCGATGCCAAGTATTGAAATACTTAGTTTCTACAACCAAAGTATCTTCCTCCCAACGCCCAATGGCATCTCCCATCCACTTCCTGTGAATCTTGGCTGCCGGATTGCGCTCATCAGTTATCGGGATTATTCGAGCGTCATGTACCATTTCAGCAACAATCACGACATAGCCGGGTGACTGCAGAATTTCTAAATGACTATTGTAAATAATTGGGCTCATAACGGGACCGGAAAGATTGCCAAAAGCCACCAGACAACGCTCGCCCAAACTTCGACCCTCTGGTCCATCACTGTTGCGTCCTCTGGTCTCCTGATCATCCCGCCTTGAAGCGAAACTCGGACGCTCCACACCCGGATGGACAGGAGGAAGTCTTCCGTTATGGGGATCGATGATTGCCGAAGTCCTAAATTCCCCGAAGATAGTCGGTATGAACTGTGCATCATCACGCCAGAACAAATCATAGTTGCCAATCGGCGGGAGTGAATCTGCAACCTCGGGTGCCGGTCGATCTGGGTCGAGCGGCTCATTATCCGCATCAAAGCGCTCCTGCTCCAAGCGCTCCAGGGCCAGAGCTTCTTCTTCGCTGTAGGCGCGCTTTTCCCCGAGCGACTTGGGTCTCTCAAATGGAATTATGGACGAATGCTTCCATACAGCGCGCAGATCGGGCACACCCCACTCCGTTCGCGGCAGCCTGAAATCTTGCGCGCTGCTATGACTCGAAGAAAGCAATAACAAAATTGGGGTTATTAACTTCAACATGGCAGCCTCCCGTCAAACCTTAGCCTGTTGTCTTGACTTAAACTCAGATTGCGTTTGTGCTTCTAAATTCTGCGATTTCTGCCCCACTGTAGCCGAGACCTTTAAGAACAATGTCCGTGTGCTGACCCAAGGCAGGCACCGCTGAAAGTTTAGAATCGTAAGCACTGCTGCAGCCGGGTGGTTGCAAAGCAGTTACCGGCCCGACTGGCGTCTCGACCTCGACGAAGCGACGCAGTGCGTGCAGTTGAGGGTGGTCCCAAACTGAGGCCATGTCATTCGCGCTGGCGTAAGCGATCGAGGCTGCTTTCAGACTAGCACTGATTTCGTCTTCAGTTTTGGCGTCGAAGAGCTGCTGAATAAGTCTTTCTAACGCTTCACGATTTTCGGAACGCAGGGTATTTGAGACAAAGCGCGGATCCTTTGCAAGCGCTTTCTCACCAAGCACCACTTCACAAAAAGCGGCCCACTCTCTGTCATTCTGTATACCTATCATGAGCAGCTTGTTATCACCTGAACTGAATACGCCATAGGGGTAAATGCTGGCGTGATCAGTACCACTGCGTGGGGGCGCCTGCTGTCCATCGTAGGCGTAGTAAAGCGGAAACCCCATCCACTCTACCATTGCTTCCAGCATGGAGATGTCAATACGGCACCCCGAGCCGGTTCGGTGGCGCTGCAACAAAGCTGCCAAAATTGTAGCATGCGCCTGTGTGCCTGCAGCTATATCTGCAATGGAAATGCCGCTCTTGGCGGGTTCCTCAGGCAGCCCTGTAACCGAAAGAAAACCGGCTTCTGCCTGCACCAGCAAATCATAAGCTTTTTTACTGGCATAAGGCCCCGCATCACCATAGCCGGAGATGTTGCAGACAATCAGCTCTGGGTAATCAATTGCAAGCGTTTCATAGCTCAGACCAATCCGCGATGCAGCCGAAGGCGCCAGGTTCTGCACCAGGACATCCGCCTGACTTAAGAGCCGAGTGAGGATACCGGCTGCCGCAGGATGCTTCAAATCAAGTGTCAAGCTCTCTTTTGAACGATTAGTCCAAACGAAATGAGAGCTTAAGCCACGAACTCGGGCATCGTAGTGACGAGCAAAGTCTCCATGCTCTCTTCGTTCAATTTTTATAACGCGAGCACCTAGCTCAGCCAATTGCCGCGTACACAGAGGACCTGCGATTGCATGTTCAAGAGCAATCACCAGCAACCCATCAAGTGGAGGTTCAGATTTCAGCATTAGTCACGGTGCTCTCGGGCGGTGGACAAACAGTACATCAACTAATGCGCCCTAAACTCGATCAAAACTGGCACTAAAGAGCGATATTCCAAACTCGAAGAAGAAGCGGCCCGCCGAGCTGCGTTTTTTCAAGAAAAGAATACTATTGCTGTTCAGGCGTCCAAAAAAAGACTTCCCACTCACGTAGCGGTTCTGAACCTTCATACAGCGCCTCATCAAGGGTTCTGCCGGACTTCGCAGCCCACTGTCCCATCATGTCCAGATGCTGCGCGCCGGTAATATGCTCTGCCTGCATTTTGTAGGTGGTATCCCCCAGGCGGAGCCAGCCTTTGTTGCCGCCGGCTTTTACACGCTCACCCCAGTAGCCCCCATCAGGACGAGTTGCCGTAATAATCCCGTCCTCTAGGGCAACCCAGGAAAGGTAGTTGACCAGCGAAGGGAAGCCTTCCAGTTTGAATTTCAAAGGCCCTTGAAGTACGTTATGGATAGTGAAGTCTTCAGGCGCTTCAGTCAGTGTGCCCCCTAGAATCAGGCCAGGTGTTCGGCCTAGTCCCTGATTACTTAGATACGGAGCCGTGAAAATCCAGCCGAAAAGTACAAGTATCACCACAACACCGAAAGCCATACTGATATTTCTAATACTAGCCATTCAAGTCTCCTGTTTATTTTTTTTGTCCGGGACGCTAAGCGCTTTGAAATTGCATGATAGGGAAATATGGCAATAATCGCCATAACCCTACTGAAAATAGCGGCACTTGAGCTAGTAATTTCTTGCCGATTCTCAGTCCTTAATTCGCATTCGCGGGGCTGATCTGTAGTAGACTAAAAACGTTAGTGTTCATCAAAACCATCGAATCGACCTTCCAGGGCGCACTACCTTGAATGGGACGTCACATACGATTTCAACTCCGGCAGTAATCCTTTGCAGCGTCATTATTGCAATAATGTACCCGGGCATTCATGCGGAGCAAGTCGGGCGCCTTCCCGCGTCCGTTCTCGATGTTCAAGCGCCATCTTCAAGAGTCACAGGAGAGCCCGGCAATCTGGTCTATCAGCATCGTGGCTGTTACACGCATACCGCCCCTGACTTGCGCGCCCGGATCGTCAATATCGCAGCACAAGAATGGGCCTTCTTCGGTATGAGCGTTCTTAACCTGGTCGACAGCCGAGCCTCTAACCCAGACTTCAAGGCGCGGCCCTGGCGTCGAACCCGAATCGCACCTGATGAGGCTAAGCGGGTGGCAACAACTATTGCCGGCTACTGGTCATCGACCCCAGCCAGCGCTTGGATACTAAAAACGCAGAATCAGTCCTGGGAATTGAATGGCCCAGGCAGCCACTGGACAACCCCGTGGTCAGCGGCATTCATTTCCTGGGTGATGTGTGAAAGCGGACTGGGCGACACAAACCGCTTCCAACGGGCGATTGCACATCATAGCTACATCGATCAAGCGATCCTTGCCAGCGAGAAGTCTGAGTCCAAGTCTGCATATCGGGCCTTCAACCCGGGCGAGCAAACGATCCTGCCGGGCGATCTACTATGTCGAGGTAGTCGCCCATCCTATCACAGTATATCCGAGCGAAGAGGACAACTAGGTATGGGCGCGCGCACTCACTGTGACATCGTCGTCGGAATTGAAGAACAAAAGCAGCGAATTTTGCTAATCGGCGGTAATGTTAGAAGCTCGGTCAGACTTAAGATTTTGCCAGGCCAGGTCAATGATCACGGTCTGTTTGAACCAGAGCCGTATAACAACCGTCACATCTTTGCCCACTTGCAGCTGCAAGCTCCCTTGATAAAAAAGCACAGCCTACTTGATTCGCCGACCTTGCTACAGTTCGACTGCTCCGGCTCCGAGGTGCCGAAAACTCTTTGCTGACCCGCGGGATCGAGGCATGTTACGGTGAAGAATATAGAGCTTGCCAAACTTTCAATTGAGTAGACCAGCATCGAATGAAAATTTTTTATCGCACGATTACCATACTGTTCTGCCTGGCCATGATTCCGATAAGCGCTATTGGAACGGCCGCGATCAAGCAGCGATTCGCAGATGGTCCCAACCGAGTGTTTGCAGGCGGCGCCCTAACTGGCGGCGAACTTTACCAGGGCGCCGAACCAGACTGGCAGTTCGTGAATGCCATTCCAACTATCGAAATGCAGCTGGAGGAGTCGGCCACCTCTCGCCGGATATGGACTGTAGAGCACGAAGGGAAGCTATACATCTGGTCTGGATACATGCGTTCAACCGTCGGCAAGCTATGGAAGCGATGGCCGCTCCGGGCTGAGCGAGACGGCAAAGCCATCTTCCGAATTGAAGGCATTCGCTATCCGAGAAAGTTGGAACGGATCAAGAATGGAGAGGAAC
>MDTD01084961.1_pt1 | contig 15307 bp, 11 predicted proteins | sample 811221 | NCBI WGS metagenome assembly MDTD01 (sample SAMN05326646, study PRJNA326480) | marine metagenome | isolation source: seawater | place: Pacific Ocean: South West | collected 2011
CATAAAGTTATAGTTAGGATCTTTAACAATTTTTTGCCCGTAAATTTTTGATATTGTTGTTCTAAAGCTTTGTTTTTGTTCCTTATTACCCAACCCTAATCTAGACTCTACACTATCTATAAATGCCTCGTCAATTTTAAGTGGAACCAGTTTTCCTGTTTGCGGGTTATGATAGGTCCATATTTTATCAGGACCCAGATTCTTGGCATCAATACCAATAACCATATTCACATAATTAATTACATCTTTTTCAATGGCGTGAGGCTCGTCCATATAAGCATTGAATATTGTAGTCATGATGTTTTTTCGATGTAATCCTTTGGCAATTTTTAAATCATTTAAAAATTTTGCTCGGTCCTCTGGTACTGTTACATAATCTAGAATTACGCTTTCCAAAGCGATAAAAACATCTCCAGCATACATGCACCTTCCTTCCTGAGTTTCTGATCGTTCCAGTAATATTTGCAGTGTTCTTCCAAGATTTCGATGCCCCAGCCCTTTCTGACCAAATCGATTGGTAATATCCGGATCCTTATTTAATTCATTGATTACCTCGCTTAAGGTTTTAATGCTTTTTTCACCAGCAGTTTCACCTGCGGCTAACTTCATCATTTCAACCGGATTTAATTTATTTGATTTTGGCATTCTTGATAAAGTTACAGCTGTTGATATGGCGTAATTTAAGTTTGGATCTACATGCATTTTTTCATTCAGAAAATTCGTTTTGTTTTTATTTCCAAGAGCATAATCAGTAAGTGTTTTCTGAAAAATATAATTGGTGTTGTGAGACATGTATGTAATTCTGCAGCGGTCAACAATTGGAGCTTCCTCTTTTTCGGCTAAAAACCGACCAAATTCGGCATTATTACTAGTAGCAACAATCAAAGTATCAAGGGGCCACTTAAAGCCCTCCATTTCAATAGTTCTATTTTGGATTACCCCTAAATAAACCTGAACTAAATCCTTTTTGTTTTTAAAAATTTCATCTGCAAAATGAATTCCTCCTCCGGCTACTCTAGCTAACGCTCCTCTTCTTAAGTCAAATCGATATGGATTGTTTGTATCTGTTATGTGTAAAAGTCTTGAAATAGATTCCTCTCCTAGTAAATCAACCGCGGACGAAGTGATTTTGTCTTTTGCTGCATATTTTCCTGTTAAAGTTCCTCTTGATTCACTGATGGGTATTTTGACAATATCAATATGATTATTTAATAAATTCTCATAGTTAAATTCCGTGTGTTCTCTCAGCTCTTGAATAATGTAATCACTACAGGCACCAAGTGGCCTGTAGTTTCCATATATTTTTTCAATTTGTTTGTCTGTCGCACCTAGTTTTTGAATGAAATCAATGTTTTCATCTTTTGAATCAAATAAATTCATAGCTAGTATCATTGGGTCTTCAAAAGTTTGAGACTCTATTCTGCTTAAAGCGCCGTAATTTCCTAGCTGGTCTAAGTTTTTAAATTGAAAGGTAAATCGGTTGTTTTCTGGTATAGAAATAAAATTTCGATATAATTTACTAAGGTAATCAACAAAGAAAGTTTTTCCATTTCCGGGTTCACCTATTAAAACAAATGACATTTCTTTTGATGATCCGTTTTCAGCAGCATCTTTTATGTAAGAGACAAAACTGTTTAGTTCGTCGTGCATTCCAACTATATGTCTTTTTCCGCTTCTGAAAACCAAAAAATCAAATGTAGACTTACCGTTTATATTTACTTTTTTAAGATTTTCAGGGGAGCCTAGTATTAATCGCGTCAAAGATTGATAGATATTTTCAAACCGCTTACTGCCAGATACCACATCTTTTATGTGGCTCTGTAGACTATGATTGGAAAGGTTATTAAAATCATTGTCCATAGAAGGATTTTTAAAAAGGTTATCAATACTATATAAGAAAAAGACGATAATTTGTCAATTATATTCGTCAATAAGTTTATTTAACTCGTTAAAAAAGAGTTAGTTATGATTTTTTAAGGATTTAATCAAGAACTGAATTTAAGCTGCTTTTGAAAAAAGATGCTTGACTTTGCTTATCGAGTTATAAAGTTCTGAAAAAGAGTCTATTACGTAGTATGCTGGCTGGACTGTGTCAATGTTAAAAGGTCGATTCAAAATTTCAATAATGTCATACTGATTAAAATCACCAATCAGGTTGTTAACTTTATTTACCTCCTGAATTGAAGAGATAATCCCTGCACCGTAACTTTTAATTTTTTTGTTCCTTCGAATTACACCGAATTCTATGGTAAACCAATATAATCTTTGAATTTTAGCGATTTTGTGTTCATCATGTTTCCATTTTGAAGCCAATGCTCCAATTTTTTGAGCAAAATCAGCGTAATCTTGATTCATAAAAAGAGGTATGTGTCCAAAAATATCATGGAACATGTCGGGTTCTTCAATATAATGTAATTCATCTTGAGATCTCAACCATGTAGAGGAACAAAATCTTTTGTTTTTTAAGTGATTAAAAAATTCACTTGCTTCAATTAACCCAGGTACAATGTGAATTTTCCAGCCTGTTTTTAGATACAGCAGATTGTTTAGTTTATCGAAATTTGGAATTTCATGTGGATTAAGAGCTTCTGACAATTGTTGTAAGCAATCAAGATACTCCCAACATACTTTGTTATGAATATTTGAATATTGATTTTCAAATAAATAGTTCCAAGTCCTCAGGTCTTCTTCATTGTATTTTGACATTTCTTGCTTCATATATCAAAATTTAATTCAGTTTCATTCAATAAAATCGGATAAATGATTTTTGTTTGAATTATATCTGTTAAGGGTATTACTCAGAATTCATTGAAACTGTGTAAAAGCATTAAATGTATCCTTAATTTTTAATGTTAAAAAGGTTCTTTTGAATTCTGGTAAGTTAATTTATTTAACGAGGTTGAAGTTATAAAGATTCAATATCATAAGTCCTAGTGATGTATCTGTTTCATTATTTCTGTCGTATTCAAGATGTGTCCGAGATTAAAGAATTAATAAGTAAATATGAATCCACAGCTCCGGAAATTGTTTTTGAGTGGAATGACTCTGAAACAACCGCAAGAGGATGGGTGGTAATAAACTCTTTGAGAGGTGGCGCATCTGGTGGCGGGACAAGAATGCGTAAAGGATTGACTTTGCATGAGGTGACTTCATTAGCAAAAACAATGGAAGTTAAATTCACTGTTAGTGGACCACAAATAGGTGGTGCTAAATCTGGTATTGATTTTGACCCAAAAGATGAAAGAAAGGTTGCTGTTTTAAAAAGGTGGTTTAAGGCCGTTAGTCCTTTGTTAAAATCCTATTATGGTACTGGGGGCGACATGAACATAAGCGAGGCGAAAGATGTTGTTCCTATCACAGAGAGTCTAGGTTTGTGGCATCCGCAAGAAGGAATAGTTGAGGGACATTTTAGTCCTGATAAAGCTCAAAAAATTTCAAAAATAGGACAATTAAGACTGGGTGTGCCAATGATAATTGCAAATACTGATTTCACTCCTGATATTGCAAGAAAATATTCGGTTTCAGACATGATTACGGGCTATGGTGTTGCTCAGTCGGTTATTCATTATTACACACTTTGGGGAAAAATGATTTCTAAGAAAAAATCTGTTTTAATACAGGGTTGGGGTAATGTTGGAGCCTCAGCAGGTTTTTTTCTTTCAAAGGCAGGTTTTAGTATCAGAGGAATTATGGATAAAGAGGGATATGTCTTATCTGAAGAAGGTTTTTCTATCGATGAAGTTAAAACCTTCTTTCTGGATAAAACTAGAAATGTATTCAACTCAAAACATAAAGTTTTTGAAAATGAAACTAACTTTTGGAAACATGGAGCAGATGTTTTTTTACCCTGTGCTGGTTCACGTTTGGTTACTAGATCAAATCTCGATGAACTAATAAAAAATGGTTGTGAATTAATTTCATCAGGTGCGAATGTTCCTTTTGACAATGAAGAAATACTGTATGGTGAGGTTATGGAATATGCGGATTCTAAAATTTCAGTTATTCCAGATTTTATTGCGAATTGTGGAATGGCTAGAACATTTGGATATTGTATGCAGAAAAATCAAGAAATAACATCAAAAGCCATATTTGAAGATGTGTCTCAAACCATCTTTAAATCATTAAAAACCATTTTTATTAAAAATAATGATAAAACTAAAATAAGTGAAAAAGCAATTGGTTTAGCTATTAAAAAAATACTTTAGCATGTATCATAAACTTGGAAATATACCACGTAAAAGACACATACAGTTTCGCAAGGAAGATGGGAGTTTGTATCATGAGGAGTTGTTTGGAAATGAAGGGTTTTCGAGTGATTCTTCGTTGATATATCACATCAATCCGCCTACACAGGTTAAAGAGATTAATGGTTTTAATGATGTGTCTCCTAATTCAGAAGTTACTTTTAATATTACCTCTAGAAAGCTAAAAGCGAATAAATTATCCTTTTCTAAAACATACAACGAAGGAAAAAAACCATTACTATTCAATAACGATTTGACTATTGGGATGTCTCATCCAAAAAGCTCATCAAATGATGCTTTTTATAAAAATTCCTCGTTTGATGAGCTAGTTTTTATACATTACGGAAACGGACTTTTAAAAACATTTATGGGCAATGTTGAGTTTTGTGAAGGAGACTATATTGTTATTCCAAGAGGAATTATTTATCAATTTGAGTTTAGCTCAAGGAAAAATAAAATTTTTTACATAGAATCAAATAGCCCTATTAATTTCCCTAAAAAATATTTGAGTAAAAAAGGACAGTTTTTAGAGGGGGCTCCTCTTTCTGAAAGAGACATTAAATTACCAAAGGATTTAAAATCATATGATAAAAAAGGACGATTTAAAATACTAATCAACAAAGATTATAAAATACATGAAGTCATTTATAAAAGCCATCCTTTTGATGTAGTCGGATGGGATGGGTTCTGTTACCCTTTTGCAGTTTCTATTCATGACTTTGAACCAATAACAGGTAAAATACATCAGCCACCTCCTGTTCATCAAATTTTTGAAGGAAATAATTTTGTGGTTTGCTCCTTCTGTCCAAGATTATTTGATTACCACCCAGAATCTATTCCTGCACCATACAATCATAGTAATATTGATTCTGATGAGGTTTTATATTATGTTGAAGGTGATTTTATGAGCAGAGATAGTATTGAAATTGGGGATATAACATTACACCCCTCAGGAATACCACATGGACCACATCCTGGAACAGTAGAAGAAAGTATTGGAAAGTTGAAAACGGATGAATTAGCGGTAATGGTCGACCCTTTTAATCCTTTGAAGTTAACCAAAGAAGCGTTAGAAATAGAAGATGAAAACTATTATAAATCCTGGCTTATTCACTAACTATGAAAAAGGAAGATTTTTTACCCTTGTATGGGACGGATTATATTGAATACTACGTGAGTAATTCACTTCAAGCTGCCCGATATTATCAAAGTGCTTTTGGATTTCAACCCTTGGCTTTTTCGGGATTATCGACAGGGAATAATAAGTTTCAATCCTATGTTGTTCAGCAGGATAAGATAAGATTAGTTTTTACATCACCTTTAAATAGTGGTACTGAAATTGGAAAGCACATTGACAAACATGGCGATGGTGTTAAAGTTATTGCTTTAATGGTTGAAGATTCCAAAAATGCTCTTAATGAAACCACCAAAAGGGGTGCAGAATGCGCGATTGATTTTACAGTTTTAGAGGATAAAGATGGTGTAGTGGAAATTAGTGGCATTAAATCCTATGGTGAAACCCATCATTATTTTGTAAATCGGGCTCGATACAAAGGAATATTTTTACCTGGTTATAATAAATGGGAGTCTATATATGCGCCCAAGGAAGTTGGGTTGAAATTTGTAGATCATATGGTGGGTAATGTTGGGTGGAATGAAATGAATATTTGGGCTAAGTTTTACAGCAATGTTATGGGATTTTCTCAATTGGTTTCCTTTGATGATAAAGATATTTCTACTGATTACACGGCGTTAATGAGTAAAGTAATGTCCAATGAAAACGGAAGAATTAAGTTCCCAATTAATGAGCCGGCTAAGGGAAAGAAAAGCTCTCAAATAGAAGAGTATTTAAATTTCTATGAGGGGCCTGGGGTTCAACATATTGCTCTGGCTACTGATAATATAATTGATACGGTTTCTCAACTAAAAGAAAGAGGTGTTGAGTTTTTGCATGTCCCTAATGCTTATTATGATACGGTTATGGATCGGGTGGGAGAAATCGATGAAGATTTAGCACCTCTTAAAAAATTGAATATCTTGATTGATCGAGATGACGAAGGTTACTTATTGCAGATTTTCACGAAACCAGTCGGGCCAAGGCCAACTGTATTTTACGAAATTATTCAAAGAAAAGGTGCTAAATCATTTGGTAAGGGGAATTTTAAAGCATTATTTGAGGCTATTGAATTAGAACAATCTAAACGAGGTACATTATAAAAACTTGGGTAAAAATATCGTCGAATTCAGATTTCAGTATCTATAATCTTCCTTTTGGTATTTTTTCAAAAGGTCAGTCCAAGCGTGTTGCTTCCAGAATCGGAGATTATGTGATTGATTTAAAAGCTCTCTTTGACGCGGGATTTTTTGATGAATTAGTTTTGGAAGATGTGTTTGAAGAAGAATTCATGAATCCCTTCATAAAACAGGGAAAGTTTATAACCAGTAAGATTAGAGCTTTTCTTCAAAATGAATTAACTCTTGAAAATAGCTTGTTAAAAAAAGATTTTGATTTATATTTTCATGACATAGAATCTGTTGAGGTTCATATGCCTATTCAAATTGGTGGGTACACTGATTTTTATTCCAATAAATACCATGCAGAAAATGTAGGTAGACTCTTCAGGAAAGATGAAAGTCCTCTTGCTGATAATTGGCTTCATATGCCAATTGCATATCATGGAAGAGCTTCCTCAATTGTGGTTTCCGGTACGGATATTAGTCGTCCATATGGTCAGATTATAAAAGATGGTAAAGTTATATTTGGTGCATCCGAAAAAGTTGATTTCGAATTAGAGTTTGCAACTATAATTGGAAAGTCAAATTTATTGGGAGACCCTATTGAAATTAATAAAGCTGAGGATTATATTTTTGGATTTTGTTTGTTAAATGATTGGTCTGCAAGAGATATACAAAGTTGGGAGTACAAGCCTTTGGGCCCTTTTTTAGGTAAGAATTTCGCTACAACTATTTCCCCTTGGATTGTCACTGTTGAAGCATTGGCGCCGTTCAAAGTTCCTTCTGTAAAACAAAAAGAAGTTTTACCGTATTTGTATTTGGAACAACCTAAATCTTATGACATCAATTTAAGAGTATTTTTTAATGGTGTAGAAATAACACATACTAACTTTTCAAAAATGTATTGGACGGTTCATCAGCAAATAGCTCATCATACAGTAAATGGTTGCAACCTTCAAGTTGGCGATGTTTTGGGTTCAGGAACCATAAGTGACGAAAAAGAAAAAGGAAGTTTATTAGAAAAAACTCTTAATGGAAAAGAACCTTTGTTAATAGAAGGTGTTCGCAGAACTTTTATTGAAAATGGAGATACAATATCAATGAGTGCTTGTGCTGAAATAAATGAGATTAAGGTAGGGTTTGGTGAAGCTATTGGAGCGCTCAAAAAAAGTAAAAGAAATGCATAGAGTCAGTCCAGTTGATATCGAACCTAGATTGTTTTACAGGCTGCTTTCAGGGATAATAGGGCCTCGTCCTATTGCACTGGTAAGTTCCTCGAATTTAAATGGTGAGATTAATTTGGCTCCCTTCAGTTTTTTTAATGTAATGAGTATTCAACCTCCAGTATTGGTTTTTTCACCATTAACAAGGTTAAGAAACAATACTAAAAAAGATACCTTAATCAATGTTCATCAGCACAAAGAAGTTGTTATAAATATTCTTGGTTATGAGCATGTCGAACAGGTTTCTATTGCAGGTAACGATTATAAATCAGATGTTAATGAATTTGTCAAATCAGGATTTAGCGAAGTCCCTTCAGATATTGTTGTGCCTCCACGAGTGAAGGAGGCTTTGGCGAGTTTTGAGTGTAAAGTATTATCCGTTATCGCACTGGGAGACAAAGGTGGCGCTGGCAACTTAGTCGTTTGTGAAGTTTTGACTGCTCATTTTCAAGAAGGATTAATTAACAAAGAATATCAGGTTAAAGTTGAAAACTTGCACTTGATAGGGAGATTGGGTCAGGATTATTATACTAAAGTAGATAATGATTCTCTTTTCATGGTAGAAAAATCTAGTAGAAAAATTGGTATTGGATGGGATAAACTTCCCAAAGAAATTTCTGAAAGTGATTATTTAACAGGAAATGAAATTGCTAAACTTTCCAACATAACTTCACTGCCAGAAAAAGTACTTTTATGTAAGCCTTCTAACGATCCTAAAGTTTACAAAAACGTGAGAAAACTCATCAAAAAAAATTTAATTTTAGAGGCGTGGGAAATGTTATACTGTTAGAAAGGTATTTTGTTATTTACAAAAATCATTATGTTTTCATTTCGCAACTATTTGGTTCGAAATTTTTGGTTAAAAAATGTACAGGGTATAATGAATAACCTAAAACGACAAACAAAATTCAATTTATCTATTCAATCAAATCAATGCTTTATAAATACAAAATATATAGAATTCTTGTTCTATTATTTTGAGAAACTAAAAAGATTGCATAAAAATCGCTAAATTGTATCTGCCGATTAATTGATTTTTATATGCCATCACTTAAAGCTTTTAGTCAACCGCTTGGTAGACGCAAGGCAAAGCATCTTTTGCGCAGAACTTGTTTTAATTTTTCTCCTGAAAAGATAGATGAATTTGCCAACCTATCTCCTTCTCAAGCCTTGTGGCTATTAAGTGCCCCATCCTCCCCAAGATTATATGAACCCATTGACCCAAAAGGAGAAAATTGGGAAGATATGCACTGGACCAGTTCAAGTAAGATGCCAGGAGACTTCTCCAGGCAGGGAGCTAAAAGAATTTATATTGCTGGTTGGTGGTGGTATAATGCATTCAACGAAATATCATTGGAGCACAAACTTACTTTGTTTTTACATACCTGTTTTACAACTTCTAAAGATTCAGGAACCGGAGCATCAACTTATTTTTTCGATCATTTAAGGTTACTTCAAAAACACGCTTTTGGTAGTTTGAAAACTCTTGCCAACAAAATAACAATAGATAATGCAATGCTTTTTTATTTGGACAACAATGTTAATAATCGCTGGAATCCTAATGAAAATTATGCAAGAGAATTCTTGGAGTTATTTACGATTTTAAAAGGAGAGCAGAAAGGAGAAGGTGATTATACCAACTTTACAGAGCACGATGTTCAAATGGCTGCAAAGGTTTTTTCAGGTTTCAAAAATAAAAATGATCGAAGTATAATTGATGCCGATACAGGTTTACCTATGGGCTATATCAATGTAGCTCATCACGTGCAAGAAGATAAAACATTTAGTTCGGCTTTTGGAAATACAACAATAACTGGAGGTACAGATGTTTCCTCAATTCTAAAAGAACATGAAGATTTTGTAAATATGGTTTTTTCGCAAGATGAAACTGCAATTTCATATGTGAGAAAGATATATCGTTTTTTTGTTAAAAGTGAATGGGATTCCTCGGTTGAAACTGATATTATCTTACCCCTTGCTCAAGATTTAAGGAATAATGATTTTAATTTATTGCCAATAGTAAAAAAATTATTAGAAAGTGAGCATTTTTACGATGAGGATGATAGTCAAAATACTGATAATAAAATTGGCGCTATTATTAAACATCCTATGCAATTATGGACCGAAATAATTTCAGCCTTTAAGGTCGATTTGGTTGACGCTAATCAAGAAGAAAACTGGGAAGAATACTACCATTATTTTTTCAAGAACTTTGCACACAATTCGTGTTTTGCTGCTGCGGGTTTTAATATGTTTGCTCCGGATTCTGTAGCGGGTTATCCGTCAGACTATCAGGAGCCTAACTTTGACCGTCAATGGTTTACTTCTGTTAGTATTATAGCTAGATATAGGTATATTGATTCCTTTCTTACTGGAAAGAACTTGATAAGCGGTGGCAGGTTTGAATCAATTGTTGAATCTGTTGCCTATGTTGAGTCAACGATTTCCAATCCTTTTGATGCAACTACTATTGTAAAAGAAATTGCTGAATATTTATATCCTGAAGAGATAAATGAAGATCGAATTGATTATTTTAAAGAAATATTGACAGGGTCATTAGGTGATATATATTGGACTGGTGCATGGGGGGATTATAAAGGAGGCGACGATACTACCGCTCGTATCCGGCTAAATGAATTGCTGACAGCAATGGTAAATGCTGCTGAATTTCAAATAATGTAAAAGACTTGTGGAAAGAAGAAAGTTCATAAAATTAAGTGCGACAGCCTCGGCTGTAGCTCTTACTCCCTTTGAAATGAGAGGAATCATGGAAATGGAGGCAGTTCAAAATTGTGATTTTACCGGAAGGCGACTTATTTTGATAAATTTAGATGGTGGTAATGATGGTTTGAATACATTAGTTCCCGTTAACCAATATGATATTTATAGTAATTTAAGACCAACTATAAGGGTTCCTGAATCCGGAATTAATAAATATTTATCACTGGATAATAGCTTAGCTGAAAATATGCAACTCGGTTTGCATCCTTCTTTAAATGAGTTTAAAAACCTATATGACAGTGGTAAAATGAGATTGCTTCAGTCGGTTGGTTATCCTTCTCAAAATAAAAGCCATTTTGCATCAAGTGATATTTACATGACAGGAAACGATGGGAATGGTTGGGGAAATGGAAAAACATCGGGATGGATTGGAAGGTATATGGAGCAAATGTATTCCGATGAATTAGGTAATAATTATCCTTTTGCAGTTCAAATGGGTAATGTGAAAAACTCTCTAGGTTTTCACGGTCTTCAAGAACATGGGATGAACATGAATATAACGAATCAGGACGCTGCTGGTTTCTATTCGGTAATTAATGGCTTAGGAGGTGAAGCACCCTCCAATATTCCGATGGATACTGATTTTGGAATTGAGTTAGATTACGTAGTTGAAACGGATAAACTTGCAAATGTATATGCTGCGGCTATTTCTGATGCATTTAACTATGGTACTAATTCGATTACTTATCCTGATACAAACTTATCTGATCAACTAAAAACAGTAGCTCGTCTGATAAAAGGAGGTTTGGAATCTAAAATATATATGGTTCGAATAAAAGGCTTTGATACACATGCAAATCAGTTGCAAGCTGGAAGTGGAGATATTTTAGGTAGGCACAATACTCTTCTGAATGAGCTTGATGGCGCAGTAGGTGCATTCATGTCTGATATTGAGGGTTTAGGAATTGATGACGATGTTGTTGCTATGACGTACTCTGAATTTGGCCGAAAGGCTGCTGAAAATGGGAATTTAGGAACAGATCATGGTGAAGTTGCTCCGATGTTTGTTTTTGGTAAGGCTGTAGAAGGAGGCGTTTCTGGGGTTAATCCCGACTTAAGCGAAGCTACAAATGAAAATAATTGGCAAATTGAAACGGTTCAATATGATTATAGAGCTGTTTTTGGGACAATACTCAAAGAGTGGATGGGGGGAGGAGAATCTGTAATTGATCAAACTTTTTTCGATTATACCAACACATCAAGTTTTAATGATTTAATTGTTTCTGAAGTCATTAAGCCACAATACAAAATTGATTTGAATTGTCTTAATAGAATTAAAGAAGAAGTGGATATGGAAAATAAAGATTTAACTTGGTTCGCTTCTCCAAATCCCTGTATAAATAATATTACTTTGAGATGTGATGATGATATAGATAAGGCCATTATAAAAATTTTTGCTCAAAGTGGGCAATTAGTCAAAGCTGTAAATATTGATTACTTTAACGGCATGATTCGATTAGATTTATCAAGCTTATCATCAGGTATTTATACTTTAAATATTTCTGCAGGCAATAAAAATTCAGGAATATTGAAGGTCATTAAGAGGTGATTTTAATGGATTGAATTAAAATTTCTAAAATATCAAGTCCAGCTTCTGCCATAGAATTTCCTTTGTTATCAATGGTAGGATTAATCTCAACAATTTCAAAACAGCACAATTTTTCGCTTTTTGAAAACTCAAACACCAATGATTTAATTTCTGTTAAAAATAAACCATTGGGAACAGGTGTTCCTGTACCTCTACTGATTGATGTGTCTAAAACATCAACATCAAAAGAAATATATATTAAATCACAATCTGTAAGATTTTTAAGAGCCTTTGTTGCTGTTAAGATTGGTCCTTTTTCTCTTAAGAACTCTACAGTGTAATTTTTAATGCCTAGTTTATTAATCAATTCATTCTCTTGCCATTCTGTATCTCTTACTCCAATATAAACGATATTTTCAGGGTCTAATTTCGGACATACATCTCCTAGAGATTTAATATTGTTCCATAAATTAATTGCTTCAGGATGTGGATGATTTCCTTTTGGTAGAACATTATCAATACCCAAAGAAGCCGCAACAGGCATTCCATGCATGTTCCCGGAGGGAGTTGTGTATGGAGAGTGAATATCAGCATGGGCATCAATCCATATAACACCAATGGTTTGATTTTTAAATGCAGATTTTATTCCTGCAATTGTACCTATTGACGTAGAATGATCTCCAGAAATCAAAATAGGAAAATTGTTTTTTAACAGCTCTTTTTTTACACAACCACTTACTCGATTTAATACTTCATAAATTGCCTTTATTCTTATTGCGCTAGGGAAATTAATGTTTTTTTGTAGGGAGCTATTCTCATCTTTAATTTTAATGATTTTATGAGTGTTAAAAATTGAACTTTTTCTTTTTTTAGCTGCTAATTTTAAACTCTCGAAACTTTCAGAGGCGCCTCTTGTTCCTGCTCCGATTTCAGATGATATATTTAAAAGTCTTATGTTTTTATTTTGAGACATCTTATTTATGTAACGCTTAAAAGAACAAATCGTTTAAATTTTTATATTTGCATGGCTAAAAAAATGCTGGCGTGAGAAGTAGATTTATTATTTCATTTACTACAATATTTTTGACTTTACTTTTTGATCAATGGATTAAGGTTTATATAAAGTTGAATTTTTATTACGGAGAGACCGTTCCTTTATTAGGGGAGTGGTTTGATTTACATTTTGTTGAAAATCCAGGAATGGCATTTGGTTGGGAAATTCCTTTCTTAGGTCCAGATGGAGCAAAGATTTTACTTAGTGTTTTTAGACTTGTAGCTGTTGGAGTGATTATGTATTACCTTCTTGGTCTCATAAAGAGAATGGTTTCAAAGGGATTAATATTTAGTATATCATTAATCTTTGCAGGAGCTTTTGGTAATATTATCGATAGTCTGTTTTATGGGTTACTTTTTAGTAGAAGTCCTCATCACTCTTTTTCAGCGGAGATTGTGTCTTTAGGCGATGGTTATGCTGGTTTCCTTACAGGAAAAGTTGTTGATATGTTTAGCTTGAGTTTTTTCCCTCCTATTTTTAATCTTGCTGATGTCGCTATTTCTGTTGGTGTTGGTTTGATTATTGTTTTTCAAAGAAATTCTTTTCAAACTGAATTTTTCAATAAAAAAAATAACTCAATCAAGGATTCAAATAATGCAAAAGGTTCTAACGATTCAAAAGAGCTAGCGAGATAATTAAGCCAAAAAGATAAAAAGTTTATTTAAAAAATAATCACATCGTTTTCATTCTTCTGCCTATTTATAATTGGCTATTTTTGAACGAAATTCAATTTTGAATGGGATTAAAGGCAAAAATTGCAAAAATATACGCAAAGCGACAAGCAAATAAAGTAGAGTATTGGATGAATAATGCTCTTACTTTTCAGGACAAAGTGATGAATCAGCTTATTAATAAAGCTTCGAAAACACAATTCGGAAAAGATCATAATTTTTCATCGATAAAAACCTATGAAGATTTTAAAAAGAATATTCCTGTTCAAGATTATGAGGGTTTAAAGGGTTATGTTGAAAAAATGGTTTATGGAGAGCCTAATATTCTTTGGCCCGGTCATCCTTTATATTTTTGTAAAACTTCCGGAACTACATCTGGAGTTAAATATATTCCAATATCAAAAGACTCCATGCAGCATCACATTGATGCTGCAAAGAATGCTTTATTGATGTACATGCATGAAACTGGTAGGGCTGAATTTACAGAGGGTAAAATGATTTTTTTACAAGGATCTCCTGTTCTAGATAAGAAAGGTAGGGTTCCTTTTGGAAGGCTAAGCGGAATTGTTGCTCATTATGTACCGAATTATTTACAAAAGAATAGAATGCCATCCTGGGAAACTAATTGTATTGAGGATTGGGAAACTAAGCTGGAAAAGATTATTGATGAAACTATAAATGAGGATATGCGATTAATTTCAGGTATTCCTCCTTGGGTTCAAATGTATTTTGAGCGCATTGAGGCTAGAACCGGGAAAGAAATTAAGGATGTCTTTCCGAATTTTTCTCTCTTTGTACAAGGTGGTGTCAACTATAAACCTTACCAACCTATATTCGATAAGTTAGTAGGTAAAAGAGTTCCTACTATTGAAGTTTATCCAGCATCTGAAGGATTTATCGCTTTTCAAGATTCCCAAGCAAGAAAAGGATTGTTGTTGAATGTTAATGCTGGAATATTTTTTGAATTTATTCCTGCAGATCTATTTTTTCAAGAAACTCCTCCCAGAATCAGTTTAAAAGATGTTGAATTAGGAGTGAATTATGTTATCATACTGAATACAAACGCGGGTCTTTGGGGTTACAATATTGGAGATACAGTAGAGTTTGTCTCGATTGATCCTTACAGGATTATTGTTTCAGGAAGGATTAAACACTTTATATCTGCATTTGGAGAACATGTTATTGGAAAGGAGGTTGAAACTGCTATGATTAAAGCTTGTAAGGCCACAAATGCTGATGTTGTCGAATTTACTGTTGCTCCTCAAGTAGATGGAGGCGAAAATAGTTTACCCTATCATGAATGGTTTGTTGAGTTTTCCAAGGAGCCTGTGGATTTGGAGCTGTTTACAAAAATCATAGATTCTGAAATGCAAAAGCAAAACGTATATTATCAGGATTTAATCCAAGGAAATATCTTACGTCCGCTTGTGCTTTCCAAATTAAAAAGAGAGGCTTTTGTTGGATATATGAAATCGATTGGTAAACTAGGTGGTCAAAATAAGGTTCCCAGATTGAGTAACGATCGTAAGATTGCTAATGAACTTTCAAAGTTAAAAGCTTAAATGGGACAA
>MDTD01017218.1_pt1 | contig 15304 bp, 12 predicted proteins | sample 811221 | NCBI WGS metagenome assembly MDTD01 (sample SAMN05326646, study PRJNA326480) | marine metagenome | isolation source: seawater | place: Pacific Ocean: South West | collected 2011
CAACACCAGCATCGCCCAGTTCAGTGCCGCACTGGACCAGGAGGGCTGCATTATCAACCTCGATGACATCTCCCTTTTGCCCAAACTGCCTGAGGTGCCCGAATTGCTTTGCTTCAGATACAACCCCGGCGCAAAACGAAGCGGCAACAGCATCATCGGCAACCCTGTGGAAGCCAAATACGGCGTCAGCCACGACCAGATATTCAGGGCCTATGAAGCAGCCATGAAAATGGGCGTAAAACGGTTCGGCATCCACACCATGCTCGCCTCCAACGAACTCAACCACCAGTATATGATTGATACGGCAGACATGCTGCTGGCCCTGATTCAGGAACTCCACGACCACCTCGGTATCCGGTTTGAGTTCATCAACATCGGCGGAGGTCTGGGGATTCCGTACACACCGGACGCCCCCCGGTTCAACATCCAGGGCATGGCCGAAGGTATTGTCCGCTCCTTTGAGCGATTTACCGCTCAAAACCAGTGGGCGCCCAAACTCTACATGGAAAGCGGCCGGTACATCACAGGCCCCCATGGCGCATTGGTCACCACCGTCATCAACCACAAGGAAATATACAGAAACTACGTGGGGGTGGATGCCTCCATGTCATCTCTGATGCGCCCGGGGATGTACGATGCCTACCACCACATCCACATCAACGGCAAGGACGATGGCTTGCCCCTACGCACCGTTGACGTTGTGGGCGCCCTGTGTGAGAATAACGATAAATTTGCCGTTCAGCGGGAACTGCCAAAAACCGAAGAGGGAGATCTCCTGGTGATCCATGACACCGGTGCCCACGGCCACGCCATGGGCTTTAACTACAACGGCCATATGAGACCGAAAGAGCTGCTGCTTCGCTCCGATCTCACCGTTGAGATGATCCGCCGGGCGGAAACCATGGATGATTATTTCGCCACACTCAATTTTGAACCCAAAACATTTCGGGGATAAAACACCAAAGATGAGACAGGTGATACCATGACGTATTGCATGATTCTGACAACCTGTTCAACTGAGGCCGATGCCGGAAATCTGGCATCGGCCCTGGTGGAAAAAAAACTTGCCGCCTGTGCCCAGATCCATCCGGTGACCAGCGTGTATACCTGGGAGGGTGAGGTTCACAAAGATCCGGAATTTCGCCTGATCATTAAAACAAAGTCATCATTATATGACAGGGTGGAACATTTCATCAGGGAAAACCACAGCTATGAGGTCCCCCAGATCGTCATGATCCCTATGGGAAAAGGGCTTTCGGAATACCTGAACTGGATCGACGAGACAACGCTTTAAGCAGCAGTGCTGTGGACCACCTGAGAATCAGTCAAACTTTTTCGCCACAAAGGCCCGGGCCTTTTCCGGGTCATCTCCGCGGCACTGCCCTTTTTCCAGAGCAAATTCAAGGGCGCGTTCCCGGTCTTTCCCGTTAACTGCGAGCCACATCAGGCCTGACAATGCTCCCATACCATGGGGATTCAACTCACGGGCCTTTAAAAATGCGGACTTGGCACCTGCAAAATCCCCATTTTTATACCGTCCCCATCCCAAAAGATTTTGAATGAGATAGGAGTCCGGTGACAGTTCAACCGCCCTATGGAAACTGGTCAGGTCGATGGTCGCCACATCCTTGTTCACGTAACTTCGATAAAGACACAAAAGCCCATGCCCTAGCTGATCCATCCCTTCCGGGGACATGGGTTCGTCCCATCCCCCTGCATCCCTGCCGCCGTATCCAAGTCCTGTGTCATCAAGCCAGTTGAAAAATGCACCACGAAATCCTTTCAACCCATCAGAAAATGTCAGCGAGAAATCATTTTCCACGGCCATATGGTCACGGGTATCGTGGATCACCGTCCGGATGGGAATATTGCCGTCTGCGCCTTCCCCATAACAACCCTCCACCCAGAAACGCACCTTTTCCCGTTCCCCCAGTGCCTGAATATCCGGATAAGGCTTGTTGCCAAAGCAATAGGCCGCTAATGCCCCCGTGTCCGGAAAAATATTTTTCACCCGCCATCCGAACCAGCACTCCAAAAATCCCGGGTGGAGGCAGAAAAGATTTCCCAGAAAAAAATGGATGCCCAATCCCCTGCCGTCCGATTCCGATTGTCCGATCTCATGCCGGAAGGGCATAACGATGATCTTGTCCCTGCCCTCCCCTGCGGCCACTTTTGATCCCGGCACACTGCCTCCCTATATTTTAAGCTCACTGAGACTCAGTTCGGTGACCCGGGTGATATTTTCCCTAAGATCAGCCTCAAAGGCGGCCTGCTGTTCTCCACTCAATGATTCCCAACGTTCCGGCAGCATATCCATCCCCAGGGCAGAATACCTTTCCCGGCGTTCGGTGACGATCACCCGGCTGCTGTTCCGGCGTTTCAAGATGAGCTGCATGGCCACATAGGACCTGGCAGGTTGATTGATCAGGCCGAGCAGGAACTTCCGGTCCAAAAATCCGCAGCCAAATACCGTCTCCGACTTGAACACCTGCCGGGGGACAATCTCTATCAGCATATCCACCTGGCCGGATGCCAGCACAGCCTCGTCCGCCACATTTTTTGTCTCATACCCTTTATCCGCAAGATGTGCGGCAACCGTTGTCGTAAACTGATCTTTAACAGACAGGGAATCCATCCTGTAGGATCTATGCCCGGCCACAAGGGTTCCCTTTTTCAAATAGAGCGGGTGTTCCGGAAAATGGTTTAAAATCCCAAAGACTTTGGGCGGCAGCCCCGAATCTTGGTCAGGCCAGAGCATATTCCATATCCCGCAGCCGGACAGCATCAGGGCTGCCGTTATCACAAAAACAATCTGTCTTAGAGTGCTCATCTTTTTTCCCCGGATGTCAGGCGTGATTTTTAGATTTGATACTAACATCCTTTAACAGCAGGGGTAAAGACCTGGATCATTCTCTTTCGTTTAGTTCAGGAATTCCCTGCGCCACGCACGGCCTTGGCGCGTACCGGTATTTCATGGCCTCTCCCTGGCGTATCAGGAAGTTCCCGGCCCCGATCCACAGCCTTGCCCAGACGCCCTGCCCTTGCTTTTTTTGCGACGATCGCAGCTGCCTGAGGCGGGCCTCATTCTCAAATTCCTTCTGCCTTTCTTTTGCCATGATTTCCAGAAAATAGGCGTCGTTTGACATGCCTCCTCCTTTCCGTAAAGACACTCGAAGTGTTACAATTAAAAATGCCCCAGACCGCTCAGTCCCGAATCACCGGGAGGCTGACGCAACAACTCTTTAACCGCATCCGCCAGCACCTCCACCCCTTCCGTAATACGCTCCCGGCCGGTCCATGCCCAACTTAGCCGAAAGGCGTTGACGAAGCGTTGGTCCATATCAAACACCGGTCCGGGAACCAGATTGATCCCCTTGTCCAGCACCGAAATCAACAGCGCCACGCTGGAATATCCTTTTGGGAGGGTGACCCAGAGGGCAAAGCCCCCGTTGGGACGGGTCCATTCAACCCCCTCCGGCATCAATTGTTCAAGACAGGACAGCATGGTATCCCGCCGTCTGAGATAAATTTCCCTGACCCTTTCCAGATGACGATCATAGGCCCCGGAACGAAGGTATTGAAGGGCAACACCCTGCATCAGTGGCGGGCCGGTCTGGGCCATGAGACGCTTTATCCTGGCAAACTCCGTGATCCGCCGCCGGGAACCGATCATCCATCCCAGACGGATTCCCGGCATCAAGGGTTTGGACAAGGATGAAATCACGATGACCCGCCCTTCACCCAGCAGGTTGATCATGGGCTTGGGAGGCTTGCCTTCAAACCGCAGATCCTGATAGACCTCATCCGAAAGGATGATACCGTTGTTCTTTTCCGCCCAGGCAGCTATTTTCCGGCGCTGCTCCGCCATGACATCTTCACCCACGGGATTGTGGAAATCCGGGCAGATGCTCAACAGATGAGAATTCGGCCCGGAGAACCGCTTCAGTTGTTCCGCCACATCCCATCCCCTGTCGCCGATCACGGTGTCCACCCAATTGCCGTTGCCCACAAAGGCATCCACTATTCCCTGGAACCCAGGAGCCTTGATGATTACCTGCCGGCTTTTTTCCGCCGCATCCCTGGCCACAATGCAGGCCCCCTGCTGAGCGCCGTTGGTGATCAGCACCTGTTCAGAAGAAATCCTAACCCCTTTTTCTTCGTATCGCGCTGCAAGGGTTTCCCTAAGCGCAGCCATCCCCCGGAGATCACCATACTCCGTATATCTGCGGGTATCATCTGCCATGGTGGCAGCCACCATTTTTTCAAACACCCCGTCTTCCAACAGCCCCGGATCGGGGACCCCTTTGGAAAAATCAATGACGCCGGGCTGGGATGCCACGTTCATCAAGTCGCACAACCCTTTGGACACCCGTTGCCGGAACTGTCGGGCAGCCTGAGCCGGCCGAATCAGTCGACCGGGCTCGGAAAGGGCAACAGAAGGGATGCGGTCCGGTCCGCCACCCAGTGCATCAATGTCGGCAGCCTCCGAAATAAATGTTCCCCTCCCAACATGACAATGGGTCAAGCCCTGCGCGTTTAGATCTTCCATGGCCCTGCGAATGGTTGCCTGGGTAACGCCGACCTCCTTGGCAAAGGCTGACACCGCTGGCAGTTTATCCCCCGGTGACAACGCCCCGTCCAGAACGGCCTGCCGGATACTGTCACGGATCTGAACATACAAGGGTTTGCCTGATTTCTTGTCTATCTGTATGGATACCATAGCCCCTCCTAAATTAATACAGCATTAATACTGTACTAATAACGAAGAGGTCAAGCAGAATTTGACAACGGCCTATGCCATCTTTTTAAAGATTTGCTATGGGAAACTGCATGTCGGCTTTATAAACAGGGGGAGGGACACAAATATGAAAAAGGAGTGATAAAGGCAGCAGAGAAAAAACAGCGGTATAGCGACACCTGAAAAGATAATTCAGCTCTACCGCCGAAAATGACTTAAAGCAAAAAAAGCGTGAAAAAAAAGAGCGTATCAATCATCTAAAAGATGTTTAACACTTTCATAGGACATCGAGGCATGCGCCTTGCCCAAGGCTGTAGAACGCCCTAAGGCCTGCATCTTTGTGAAGATGTCAGTTTCATCGGTGAAGTCAAGCTCCAGCGATGCGGCACGGCCCTCGTCTGAGAGGCTTACGGTGGCTGCCCCAGCGGGCATCTTTTCCAGCGGCGCTCCTGCCGCCCCTTTTGCTTGCGCCGCCTTGTTTTCCGGCAGAAGGTGTGACGGCCCCTGTTGGGACAGGTCAATGTTGGTTTTCTGGTAACTTACATCGGGATTGATTTCCATGGCATCCTCATCTTATTTGTACCGTTATCACAGTTTTTTTATTGGGTCCGGCAAAAGAACAAAGCAAATTCAATGCCGAACTTCAACCCGCTGTATACATAAAGAAAATAGATAAACGGACAGAGATTGAAGGGAAAGAATTGCCGGTAAACGCGGTGGATTCTTCCATGGGTAAGCAAGGTTGTTCCCTTTGCTTTACACCACGTCCCATTATTGCTAATGAAAGTGCCATGAAGACAAATTCCGATATCCCCCCCCAAAAGCTCACCGGTAATAATCTGCTGCGTCTGGTGCTTATTCTTGCCACGGCAATTGCCATCATCTTTTTATGGGCAAGATCGAACGGGCTGTCTGAACTTCGCAGCATCGCCGCAGAACGGCTGGTCTTATACAAAGGCACCCTGAACTCGGCCCTGGAAAAATACAGGTATCTTCCCTACTTTCTGTCCAGAGACGAAACCGTGGTCCAGATGCTTTCCGGCCGCTCCGGCAAAGGTGTTGTGAACACACTGCTTGAAACCGCCAACAAAAAGGCGGGCTCGGCCCAGATTTTTATCATGGATAAAAACGGGGAGACGGTCTGTGCCAGCAATTGGAACACTTCCACCACCTTTGTGGGGCAAAATTACGGCTTCCGGCCCTACTTTAAAGACGCCATGGCCGGGGGTGAAGGGGGATTTTACGCCATCGGGGCAACCACGGGAACTCCCGGATATTTCATGTCCCATCCTGTTTATGACTTCCAAAAAGCAGCAGGTGCCGCCCCCATCGGCGTGGTGGTGGTGAAAGTGGATCTCTCCGGGCTTGAACGGCACTGGATGGAAGGCGGTGAAATTGTTTTCGTGTCCGATGCCAACGGGGTCATCTTCCTGTCGGGGAATCCCGGCTGGAAATACAAAAGCCTTCTTCCCCTGTCTGCGGAAATACTGAAAAATATCCGGCAGCGAAAGCAGTACAAGGGAATCAACCTGACACCCCTGCCACTGGAAAGAGGCTCAGCCGGGCAGGACAATTGGATACGCATCGGCACAGAGAAATTTTTTCTGGGCAGCCTCTTTCTGGAGTCCTTCAACTGGCAGCTCAATTACCTCATTCCCTGGAACCGCCTGGAAAAACAGGTGAACTTCGCCCTGTACATTTCATCGGCGGCCGGGGTGCTGCTGATCCTGAGCATTCTTTTCGCCCAGGAACGCCGATTGAAAAAGCTGTCCCAGCAGAAAGCCATGGAGGCGGAAAAAATCGGCCGGATCAACCGGAAACTCAAACGGGAGGTGGAAGAACGGCGCAGGACAGAGACCCACCTGCGGCAGACTCAGGAGGAATTGGTGCAAAGCGCAAAACTTGCGGCACTGGGGCAGATGGCGGCCGCCATCGTTCATGAACTGAATCAGCCCATCTCAGCCATCCGCACTTATGCGGCCTCCTGCAGGCTGATGGCCGGCCAGGGAAAGACCGAAGATCTAACTGCCACCCTGATGTCCATCTCTGACATCACCAAAAGTATGGAGGGCATTACCCGGCAGCTCAAGGATTTCTCCAGAAAATCCCCCCTGGACATGAGGCCGGTCAATGTGGAAGCGCCGGTGGCCCGGGCAGTGGATCTCATGCGTTACGCCATTGATGAGGCGGGCTGTAGCCTTTCCATCCGTAAACCGGAAGTACCGCTCTCCGTGATGGGCGACCGGCTCCGGCTGGAACAGGTATTTGTCAACCTGATCAAAAACAGCCTTGATGCCATGGCCGGGCAGGAAAACAAGATAATATCCGTCCGGTTCCGGGAGGAAGACGATACGGTCTGCATCCACTTCCGGGATTCAGGGCCGGGCATCGAACCGGATCTGAAGGACAAAATCTTCACCCCCTTTTTTACCACCAAGGCTAAAGGAGACGGTTTAGGCTTGGGCTTGTCAATTTCGGCAGGGATTGTTAAAGAAATGTCCGGAAGACTTGCACTGGAGGAAGCCCGCGGCCCCGGGGCGTCATTTTCAATCCGCCTCAGAAAGGAAACCCTCAAGGATACCCCATGACAACACCGGATATCTACATTGTTGATGATGACAAGGCCATGCGGCAGTCCACCCGCCAGTGGCTGGAACTTGCCGGATATAGGGCGAAGGATTTCGACCGGGCCGGCAAGGTGCTGGATAGTATTGACCGGAACATGAACGGTATCATTATCTCCGATGTGAAAATGCCAGGGATGGACGGGCTTGAGTTTCAAAAAGCCCTGGCGGATATCGATCCGGATATCCCGGTGATCCTCATCACGGCCCACGGTGATATTTCCATGGCCGTGGAGGCCATCCGCAACGGAGCCTACGATTTCCTGGAAAAACCCTTTGAACCGGAACGGATCCTGGACTCCGTACAACGGGCCGTGGAAAAACGGCGGCTGGTCATGGAAAACCGGGAACTGCGCAGCCAGCTCACTGCGGCCCAGGGCCTGGACGCCCGTCTGGTGGGCGGTAACAATAGAATGCGGGCCCTGAAACAGCAGATCATGGGGCTGGCCCCCACCGAGGCCACCATCATGATCATCGGTGATACCGGTACCGGCAAAGAAGTGGTGGCCCGCTGCCTTCATGACTGGAGCCGGCGCAAGGATGCCCCGTTTCTGGCCGTCAACTGTGCCGCCATCCCCGCCACTATGGCGGAAAGTGAATTATTCGGTTATGAGGCAGGCGCATTCACCGGCGCCCGGCAAAGCCACCGGGGCAAGCTGGAGGCCGCAGCCGGCGGCACCCTCTTTCTGGATGAACTCTCCTCCATGCCCCTGGAGATCCAAGGCAAACTGCTCAGGGCCCTGGAAAGCCGGCGGGTAACCCGCCTGGGGTCCAACACCCCCAAGCCTCTGGACTTCCGCCTGATCACGGCCATGAACATCACACCGGACGAGGCCATTGAATCGGACAAGCTGAGAAAAGACCTCTATTACCGGCTAAACACCATGGAACTGACCATTCCGGCCCTAAGGGACCGCAAAGAGGACATCAGCCCGCTTTTCTCCCTCTTCCTTGAACGGGCGGCAGAGATGTACGACTGCCGGCCGGATATGCCGGGGCCTGCCGGTTTTTCCGCCCTCATGGCCCATGACTGGCCGGGCAACGTCCGGGAACTCAAAAGCGTGGCAGAACGGTATGTGCTCTCGAACCTTGCCAGAGAAGAACGGCTCTCCAAACTCTTGGCTCCGGACACATCAGCCGAAGATCTGAAAGGGGCGTCCCTGCCGGAACAGGTCCGCCACTTTGAACGCCACCTGATCAAGGATGCCTTGAAACGCCACAGCGGACAGATCAGCAAAGTCATGGCGGAACTGGGGATCCCCAGACGGACCCTGAACGAAAAGATGGCCAGGTACAGCCTGTCCAAAGACAAACTTTAGTCCCCAAAACCTAAACCGGCCAAAGCCATCGGCAAAAATCCGCCCACGGCCCGACCGGATTTCGGCAGATATCTGCCCAGCGCAAATCGTTGCAAGCCAAAACGATAGAATTTACAGTATATTACCTATCACATCCACCTGGCACAGCCTTTGCTCTAACCCAGGTTCAAATGAATGACACCGGATATCCCGGAACCAAGATGAGAACCCTTTAACATGTAGAGGTGACACAATGAAACAGTCCAAAAGTAAGATGTGCAAAAGATTTCTGGCAGCAACTTGTCTTCTGGTAGCAACCCTTTGTTTTGCCATGCCCGCCACAGCAGCCAAGGCAGACCGCAGCTACCTGCTGACAACGGCCAGTACCGGCGGCACATTTTATCCGGTGGGGGTGGCCCTTTCCACCCTGATCAAAGTCAAGCTGCAGCCCAAGCATAAAATCGGCATGTCCGCCATCAATTCCGCAGGCTCGGGGGAAAATGTCAAGCTGCTCCGGGAAAACGAGGCACAGTTCGGAATCCTCCAGGGACTATACGGTTACTGGGCCTGGAAAGGCATCGGCGCGGTGAAATCCGACGGCCCCCAGAAAAATTTGAGATCCATCACCATGCTCTGGCAGAATGTGGAGCAGTTCACCATGCTGGCCAAATATGCCAAAACCGGCACCATAGAGGATCTGGCTGGCCTGAAAGGCGAACACCTGGCCCTGGGTAAAAAGAACTCCGGCACCCTGGGGTCCAACACCTTCCTGTTGAATAACCTGGGACTGAATCCTGCAGAAGACTTCAAACTGGTCCACGTGGGATACGGCCCCAGTGCCGACGCCCTCCAGAACGGCCAGGTGGTTGCCATGAGCACTCCGGCCGGTGTCCCCACAGGGGCAGTGACCCGCGCAGTGGCCACCATGGGAAATAAACTCACCTTTCTTAACTTTACCGACGAACAGATGGTGAAGGCGGACGGCGGCCTTGATCTGTGGACCCGCTTTGTGATCCCGGCAGGCACCTATCCCAAGCAGACCGCGGATATCAAAACCATTGCCCAGCCCAACTTCCTTGCGGTTCGGGCCGATGTGGACGAAGAGGCCGTATACCTGATCACCAAAACCATCTACGAAAACCTGCCCTTCCTCACCGCCATCCACAAGGCCACCAAGGCCATGTCCCTGGATAAATCCATCAAGGGCCTGCCCATGCCCCTGCATCCGGGTGCCCTGCGCTACTACAAGGAAGCCGGTCTGACAATTCCGGAACGTCTGGTGACAAAATAACCTGAGACGGCCCTGAATCAAATGGCTGCCGCCTTCAGGCGGCAGCCGGAAAAACCCCAATGTCGAAACGCAGCAGCAAAGCGGCGTAGAAGCACAGCAGCGAAGCAGCGCAGCGTGAGTGAAGGAGGCCAGGCCATGGAAGAGACGGATCTGAGGGAAAAAACATTGCTGGTACTTGGGGCGGGAATCGCCCTGGTGCACATCTATTTCAACACCATCGGCATACTGCCGGGACTGTGGCGGAACGCCATCCACTTTGCCGGTTTTGCCCTCATGTGCCCGCTGGTTTATCCCTTGTCCATACGGGGCAATTCTTCCAAAGCAACTTTAGGCCTGGATATTGTTTTGGGTATCCTGGCAGCCTTTTGCGCCGTCTACATGGTTGCCATGGAAGATGCCATTTACGACCGGGGGGTCCGGATGGTCCTTCCCGAGTGGGTGGCCGGCGTCATCCTGATCCTGGCCGCCATCGAACTCACCCGGCGGACCACCGGTATGATCATTCCCGTACTCATCATCCTGGGCCTGACCTACGTGGGATGGTGGGGCGGACTGCTGGACGGCATTTTTTCCTTTAAAAGCATGAATCCGGAAACCATCCTTTTCCGCAGTGTTTACGGGGACGACGGGATCTTCGGCAACATCGCCAGCATCTCCTCCACCTTTGTTTTTATGTTCATCCTCTTCGGCGCCTTTCTCTTGAAATCCGGTGCCGGAGACTTTGTCATTGACCTGGCCAGGTCCGTGGCCGGCAAACTTCCCGGCGGTCCGGGGCTCGTGGCGGTATTTGCGTCGGGCCTCACCGGGACCATCTCCGGATCAGCCATTGCCAACACCGCCTCCACCGGGGTCATCACCATTCCCCTGATGAAAAAGGCGGGATTCCCGGCCAAATTTGCCGCAGGTGTGGAAGCGGCCGCCTCCACCGGCGGCCAGATCATGCCGCCCATCATGGGTGCCGGGGCTTTTGTCATGGCCAGTTACACCCAGATTCCTTACACCACAATCATTGCCGTATCCGTACTGCCGGCTATCCTCTACTTTGCCACAGTGGCCTTTTTCGTGATTATTGAGGCCAAACGCAACGGGATTCAGACAACGGACACCGAGGATACCCCCAGAGCCCTTGCGGTTTTAAAACAGGGCGGCCTGCCCTTCCTGATCCCCATTGCCCTGCTCATCGGCATGCTGATCTCAGGCTTCACCCCCTCCTATGCCGCAGCGGTTTCCATCCTGGCCGTGGTGGTATTTTCCTGGTTCACCCCCAATAAAATCGGCCCCAAGGGTATCTTCGAAGCCTTGGGACTGGGGGCAAGGAACATGGTCATGACCGCCATCCTGCTCTGCTCAGTGGGACTGGTGGTGAACGTCATTGCCACCACAGGGGTGGGCAACACATTTTCCCTGATGATCAACAACTGGGCCGGCGACAGCCTGATGATCGCCTTTGTCCTCATCGCCCTGGCCTCACTGATTCTGGGCATGGGGCTGCCGGTTACCGCCTCCTACATCGTACTTGGCACCTTGTCGGCCCCGGCCCTGTACAACCTCATCGTTGACGGCCAGATCATCCAGATCATGATGGACGGCAGCTTTCCCGAACAGGCCAAGGCCCTGTTCATGATCGTCAAGCCCGAGGCCATGGAGATGCTCTCCGCCCCCATGGCGGAATCCGCGGCCAGGGACCTTATGGCCCTGATGCCCCTGGAACTTAAATCCAGCATCCGGGAAAGCGTGCTTCCCGGCCCTGTCCAGACCTATGCTCTCCTGTCCGCCCACATGATCATCTTCTGGCTCAGCCAGGACAGCAACGTCACCCCGCCGGTCTGCCTGTGCGGATTCACCGCCGCAGCCATTGCCAAAACACCACCCATGGCCACCGGCCTGGCCTCATGGAAAATCGCCAAAGGCCTTTATATCGTTCCCCTGCTCTTTGCTTACACCGCTATTCTAAGCGGCAGCCTGGCGGTGAAGCTGGAAATCTTCGCCTTTGCCCTGGTGGGTCTTTTTGCCATTGCCTGCGGCCTCCAGGGACATATGAAATCACACCTGTCACCGGCTGTCCGGGGGCTTTTAACCGCAGCCGGTACAGCCATGCTCTGGCCGGGTATGATCTGGGTTCACCTGGGAGGGGTTGCTGTCTTTGCCGCGGTGTGGGTAATGCACGGCAACACCGCGGCCGGCAATTTAAAACCCGGGACAAGTTCCGGGTAATACATCATATCACCGGAACGGCCAGCCCCTTGAGAATGAGCCGGAGGGAAACCACCACGAGCAACAGCCCCAGGATGCGGCGGAACATCCCCTCTGAAATGAGATTAAAGGTGCGGTTTCCCAGCCAGATACCGCCCCCCATGGCCGGCAGCATCAGCAGCCCCCAGACCAGCACCTGTTGGTTGAAGAGTCCGGCTGCTATAAAGGTGGCGGTCTGTGCCACGGCCGCCGGTATAAAGATCAGCACAAGCAGGCGCCGCAGACGCCGTTTGTCCAGTGCCCGGGAGAAATGGAGCACCAGGGGCGGCGCATTGATACCGATGAATCCCCCGCAGAACCCGGCGAAACAACCAACGCAAAGATCCGGTAAAGCGGCTGCCCCCGGTGCCTCGCAGGTCTCCCGGGGGGCAGGCACCCGGATGAGGAACCAAAGGGCCGTCAACAGAAATGCACCGCCCAGTATCAACTGGAACAGACGGCCCGGCACCGCACTCAGTGCGATCGCACCGGCCACAGAGCCTGCCACCATCAAAACCGAAATGGGCACCCAATACCGCCGGGACAGGGGCAAAGGATCCACCCGGACCATGCTCAGTCCCCCGAAAATATTGATAAATGAGGCCAGCACCACCGTAAGCCTGGGCTCAATGAACACGGATCCCAGGGCAACGATGACGGTTGTCGTACCGGTTCCGGTCACCCCTTTAAGAAAAAAAGCGGCCAGCGCCACCAGGGGGATTAAAAAATATTCCACAAGTCATCTTCCGATTGGTTAATACCTGTATCACCACCGGGCAGAACCATAGCCGACCACGGCACCTGACGCAAGCAAAAGCCAAAAATTCGCCGGTGCGCAAAAAACATCCCCTTGCCAATCCGGGGCTAAGTTTGAGATAACAAAAGGGAAATCCTTAGCCGGCCGCGAATCCGACCAACTTCCGGAGGGCAGTTGAATTGCATCAAAAACTGGTTCCCCTTTTAATCGTCTTCGCCCTATTTGCTTCGGGGTGTGCAGGCACGCTTCCTGACAGGACCCGGGCCCCAAATTCCTATGCAATTCCAAAGACCTTGGACACACGGCTGGGACAACTGGCTGAGGCGCAGACAACCGGCCGGGAAGACAATTCAGGGTTCCACCTGCTTTCAGGGGGGCTTGATGCATTTGTGGCACGGGCATTCATCGCCGAGCATGCCCAGGTGAGCCTGGATGTTCAATACTATCTTTACAATAACGACCTGGTGGGCCGGCTTTTTACCTGGCAGTTGATCCGGGCGGCGGAACGCGGGGTCCGGGTCAGGCTCCTGGTGGATGACATGGACTGGGAAGGCCGGGATATGAATGCCTCGATCATGGCCCATCATCCCAACATTGAAATACGCATTTTCAACCCCTTCAGCAGAGGTGTATCACGGATATCCCAGTTGATCGCCCGCTACGGCACCGTAACGCGGCGGATGCACAACAAATCCGTCACGGCAGACAATCAGGTCACGATTCTGGGCGGCAGAAACATCGGGGACGAATATTTCCAGGCCAACCCGGACCTTGCCTTCACAGATCTGGACGTCCTGGCCATCGGCCCGGTGGTAAATGAAGTATCCCGTTCCTTTGACAGATACTGGAACAGTGATCTTGCCTTTCCGGTCCACCTGCTGAACCCGTCTAAAATCAACCCACATCAATTTGATGCCGCAAGACTTGAACTTGCAACATTCATCAAGCAACAATCGGATTCCGCGTATATATCCGCCATGGGCAATTCAAAGCTGGCAAAGCAACTGCAACAGGGGCAACTGGATTACCACTGGGGACCGGCCTCAATCGTCTCCGATCAGCCAGAAAAGATATCCACAGGATTTGAACAGACAGAGTATCATCTTGTCCCGCAACTGGCACCCCACTGGGAAGCTGTGAAAAACGAGCTTCTTATATTTTCCCCCTACTTCGTGCCCGGCAAAGAGGGGACCGCCTTTTTGACGGAATTGGTTCGCAGGGGCGTCCGGGTAAAAATACTGACAAATTCACTTGCCTCCAACGACGTGCGTATTGTCCATTCCGGATATATAAAATACAGAACAAAACTTCTCAAAGGCGGGGTGGAACTGTATGAGATGAATACAAAAAGAAATGCCGGAGAAAAAGATTCCTTTTCCGGCGCCTCGGTATTCAAAGGCTCGGGCAAGGCCAGCCTCCATGCCAAATCATTTGTTTTTGACCGGGAAAAAGTTTTCATCGGTTCCTTGAACCTTGATCCCAGATCCATTTACCACAACACTGAAATCGGGGTGTTGCTGACATCCCGGGGGCTTGGCCAGACAATGGGAGAGGGGTTTGATACCATGACCCAGACCCGGGCATTCAGGCTGGAACTTGTGACGGACCGTTACGGCAAAAGCCGCACGCTCTGGCACGGCACGGTGGATGGAAAAACAAAAACATTTTCCATGGAGCCTTACAGCAGCCTCTGGGACCGGTTTAAAACCAACCTTTTAAGCCTGCTTCCCCTGGAATCCCAACTGTAATTTAGTTGATACGCCAAAAACCCGGGATCGCAGAAGGTACAAAGCGGTTCCGCTCTCACCGCAGGATCCGGATCTTAAAACCTTTCGATGAAAGTCAGGGCATAGCGCTAAAACCGGCCGGCTATTTCATCTCAATATGTGAGACACATTCTGTCGCATCAGGGTTTTCACGGGCATGGGACTCATAGGTCCATCCGTCCCACACATTTTCAATGATCTGCTCCAGCAGGGGATGGACCAGGTTTTCCGCCTGCTTGCCGTAAAGCAGGTCGATATGGTTGGCCCCCTCAATGATGAAATCAATGAGCTGGCTTTTTTCCGGAAGGATCTCCACCTTGCGCAGATCATCCACATGTTCCAGACGGTAAACCTTCTTGTATTTATGGGGATAAAACCGGCTGTAGCGGACATTGTGCAGCGGGGCAAGGCAGTCTTTGGCACCCCAGAAATGAAACAAGGGGATATCCTTGGGAAAAAATGAGTAATGGTGGGTGTAGTTCAGTTCGGATCTGTCCATCCGTTTAAAACCGTTTCCGTCATACACCGCCTTGAGAAACTGGAACCCCAGCCCCAGGGGAATGGACTCGGTGGCCACTTCCAGGTAACGCTCCACAAA
>MDTD01026002.1_pt1 | contig 15304 bp, 14 predicted proteins | sample 811221 | NCBI WGS metagenome assembly MDTD01 (sample SAMN05326646, study PRJNA326480) | marine metagenome | isolation source: seawater | place: Pacific Ocean: South West | collected 2011
ACATGAGATTGAGCGGCTAAATTATAAATTTCATTAGGTTTAATTTTATCTATTATATTAAATACCGATATTGAGTCAGTTACATCTCCATAGTGAAGATAAAAGTTATTTTTTTTTACCAATGGATCACTATAGATATCATCAATTCTAAAAGTATTAATTGATGATGCTCTTCTTTTTACCCCATGAACAATATATTTTTTTTTAATTAAAAGTTTTGCAAGATAAGCACCATCTTGTCCTGTTATACCAAAAATAAGAGCTTTTTTTTTTCACAATATAGGTTTAAATTATTTTAAAAATTTATGCAATTTTTAACAAATAAAAGCAAGTCTTACTTTCTTACTTTACTCGAATCTTTTGGAACGTAAAGCTAATTAATCCTATCATATATTAAAAAAATACTTTTAAACATTGTCAAAAAAAAATCACTGGTCATATTTATCAAAATTGATTAATAGTACTTATCTGTGAAAAAAAAAATTCTTCTTGTTACTGGTTCCAGTGGTTTAATAGGTTCACAAATAGTAAAAAATTTAAGTAAAAACTATGACCTTGTCTATGGAATTGATAACAATGAAAGACAAAAGTTTTTTGGTTCAAATGGCAGCACATTAAATGTGAAAAAAGCTCTTATAAAGAATATTAAAAATTATAATCACTTAAACATTGATATTACAAAAAATAAAACTATTTCTGATATTATTGAAAAATTAAAACCTAAAGACATTGTCCATTGTGCGGCACAACCTAGCCATGACTATGCGGCGAAAATTCCCTTAAGAGATTATGATGTAAATTCTACATCAACAATTAAATTGATGGAAGCTGTGAGAAAATTTACAAAAAAATCTTCAGTAATATTTTTTTCGACAAATAAAGTTTATGGAGATAATCCTAATAAGCTGAGATTCATAGAAAAAAAAAGAAGATTTGACTTCAAAGAAAAAAAATATCAGCAAGGTATTAAGGAGGATTTCAGTATCGATAGTTGCACACACTCGCTTTTTGGAGTTTCAAAATTATCAGCTGATTTAATTGTACAGGAATATGGCAGATATTTTGAAATTAAAACATGTTGTTTGCGTGGAGGTTGTTTAACAGGACCAAACCAGTCTGGTGTAGAACTGCATGGCTTCCTCAATTATCTAATTAAATGTAATATTAGGAAAAAATTGTACACTATTTTTGGATATAAAGGAAAACAAGTAAGGGACAATATTCATTCTGATGATGTGGCATCTTTTGTAGAATTTTTTTTGGAAAAACCAAGAATAGCTGAAGTGTATAATTTGGGTGGGGGTAAAGAAAATTCAATTTCAATTTTAGAAGCATTTGATTTAATAGAAAAAATAACATCTATACCAATGAAATATAGATATGTTAAAACAAATCGAATTGGAGATCATATTTGTTATTATAGTAATATGAAAAAAATTAAATCACATTATCCTAAATGGAGTTTAAAATTTAACATAAATAAAATTTTTGAAGATATTGTAAAAAATATTAATCTTTAAAAATAAATGATTACAGTAAATATTAAAGATGGTCTTGGAAATCAAATGTTTCAATTTGCTGCAGCTTATGCGGTGGCAAAAAGAAATAAAACAAAAGTAATTTGTGATACTAGATCTTTAGAGGAAAAAATTAAAAATCCTCCTGTCGACTACGTTTTTAGGGAATTTAGTTTAGATATCTTCAATATTTATCCATCAAAACTCAATTTTTTTGATTTACTAATTACTCTTCAATTGGGTAAAAAATATACCACCAGATTTTTTTTTTCAAACATTTTAGATAAAATAAGTCCATTCAATTATCTTGAAAGATCAAGAAAAATAAACAAAAAATTAATTAATACAAAATTAAAAATATTGTACTTAGATGGGTATTGGCAATCAGAAGGATATTTCAAAGACTTCAGAGAAGACATCCTCAAGATTTTTAATTTTGATGAATTAAAAAATGAAAAAAAAAATATAGAATTTCTGAAAAATATAAACATTTCAAATGATGTCTGTCTTAATATAAGACGAACAGATCATTTAAATTCAAAAGAACTTAATGTAATGACAACTGATTATTATAAAAAAGGGATTAATTATTTTTTAGAAAAAAAAAATAATACAAAATTTTATATTTTTTCAGATGACTTAGAATGGTGCAGAAATAAATATCCAAATAAAGAAAAATTCAAAATTGTTGGACACGAGTATTCAGGAAATAAATTTAAAAACTATTTATATTTAATGTCAAGATTTAAAAATTTTATAATTCCAAATAGCACTTTTGCATGGTGGGGCACTTGGTTATCGCAGCAAACAAATAAAGTGGTTGTTGCTCCAAAAAAATGGAGTGGTTTAGATTCTGAAAGTGATATAGATACACCCCTTGATGAGTGGATTAGAATTGAAAATTAAATTTATTATATCTTAATATACCAATCGTCATGTCTAGATAAATCTTTATGAAATCTTTTATATCCTTTTTGAGTAAGAAGATTAAATATTTTTGATCTTAAACTTGTAAAATTATGTTCACATGTAATTATTTTAATATTGTATTTATTAAAATCAAAATTTTGAAGTATTTCAAATTCACTACCCTCGGTATCAACAGATAAATAATCTATTTCTTTGGGTGCCTTATATTTTTCCAGTAGATCATTGAGAGAAATAGTTTCGACTTCATATGTGGTGCCCTTTTCTCTTAAATTTTTATGAAGATCATTATCAGATAGGTTTTTTATTGAAGAATATAAAGCTAATTCAGATTCTTTAAAGATTAATTTGACTCCAGTTTCTTTCCATACACAATTAGTTTCTATGTTACAATCACGATTTTTTTTAAGCTCATAATGCCAACATCGAGCTGGTTCAGCAAGAATTCCTTTCCATCCAAACTCCCTTTCTAGCATTAATGTATTTGAAAACTCTACACCGTTACATGAGCCAAACTCGACAAAATAACCATCTTTTTTAAAATTTAGGCTTTTTAAAACAAAAAAATCTTGCTTTAGTTCAGAATTAGAATGATTAATTAAATGTATCTTTCTATCAAAATCTATATCTTCAAACTCTAGTAAAATTTTGTAATTTTCTAAAGTTTTTCTATTTTCTTTTAATTTTTCATAAAAATCATGTTTTGTTATAGACAAATTAAAAATTCTTAAAAAACTTTTTAACAAATTTTTCAAGATATTGAAATTCATAAACTTTTTAATCAAATTATTACTGGTTCATTCTTTTATAAATTATTTTAAACATTAATTGGATAATTATGTTATTTAAATTTTAATCATAAAAGTTATTATATATGTTTATAAACATTATGAAAAAATATTTAATTAAAATTTACGATATTTTTTTAACTTTAACTATATTTTTAGTAAGATGGATCTTTGCCAAATACAGAAAAAGAGGAGCAGAAAATTTACCTATTACCTCAAAATTTTTAAAAAAAATTGGTCTTTATCCAATTACCAATCATTATTATGAGCCTAAATTTGAATATTCAGATGACGAGAAAGAAAGATATTTAAAAAGAAACTTAAGAACAATTAAGTTGAATGATCAAAATCAAATCAAACTATTAAAAAATTTTAATTTCAAAAAAGAGTTACTAGATCTAAATTTAGATCAAAAATCAAAAAATTTTAATTTCTATCTTGAAAATGGGTCTTTTGAAAAGGGGGACGCTGAAATTTATTACCAAATGATAAGATATTTCAAACCTAAAAAGATCATCGAGGTAGGATGTGGTCATTCAACATTAATAGCGATGGAAGCTATCAAAAAGAATAAAAGTGAAAATATTCAAACTATCATGAAATGTATTGAACCATATGAAAATCATTGGTTAGAAAAATTAGATCTCGAAATAATAAGAGAACCATTAGAAAAAAATCAAATAAATTGGAGTGAAGAACTTAATGAAAATGATATTTTTTTTTTAGACAGTTCTCATATAATAAAACCTGATGGAGATATTTTAAAATTTTATTTGGAAATTCTACCCAAGCTTAAAAGTGGGGTTATAATTCATATACATGATATTTTTACACCAAAAAATTATTTACCAAACTGGACTTTTGATAAAATTAGATTGTGGAATGAGCAATACTTATTGGAAGGAATTTTATCTAATACAAATAAATATGAAGTTTTACTCTCTTTAAATCATTTAAAAAATAACTATTTTCAGATTTTAAAAAATAATTGTCCATACTTAGAAAGCAAGACCGAACCAGCTTCTTTTTATTTAAAAGTCAATTAATTTAAATCAATTTGATTTCGAATTTTTTGTATCTGTTTTTCAAAATTAAATTCATTAATAAAAGCTTTTTTTGAGTTTTTTTGGAGTACCTTGTAAAAGTTTTTTTTTTTAAAAATAAAATTGATAGTTCTTGCTATTTGTTTTGGATTTAGATTTGTATCAACACCAAATTTATATTTTTTCAAAAAACTTTTATTATCTTTAGTATTGGCAACTAAAACTGGTAAAGAAGCTGCAATATAAGCATTAATTTTTTGTGAAGCACAGAACATAAACTTATGACTTAGAGATTTGACCTCATATAAAGCTATACCAAGATGAGAATTGACCATTTCGTTTTTCCAAACAAAATCTTTTACATTTAATTTGAATATTATTTTTTTTTCGAGATTATTTTTTTTAATTAGCTCTTTTAGTTTCAAGTAGTAATCATAATTAACTATCCATCCATAAATCTGTAAAGTAAATTCTTTATCTATATATTTAACACTTTTAATAAGTTGAGATAAGCCATGACCTGGACCTATTGATCCAAAGTATAATAAATTTTTTTTTATTTTCTTAATAGATTTTTTCTTATAATTTTTATAAAAATTTTTAGGCAATGAATTATAAAATATTAAAAAATTTTTTTTAATTTTTGCATCTTGGAAAAATTTTTTTGCTCTTAATTTATGAGAAAATATTAATAGGTCTAAATACTTGACTGACTTTAATTCAATTTTTCTCAAAATTTTTTGAGCAAACCCATCTACATCTGGGTCATAATCTAAATTATGATAAATTATTTTTGATTTTAGAAAAAACTTTATAAAAAAAACTAATATAAGAGGATATTTATTTATAATGTAAATATATTTTGGTTTATTAAAAAAAATATTAAAAAAAGAGATAAGTAAAAAATATATTAAATTAAATTTATTGATAAAATTTTTGCTATCATAATAAGAAATCTTTTTGTGAATGCAGTACCTTGAATAGTTGCTATCTCTTTTATCCAAGATTTCAATACTCTTATTTGAACTTGAAAATAAATATATTTTACTTAATCTTGAGAACTCTTTTATAATTGGAAGAATTACTTGATGTGAACTTGGGGTTTCCCAGATCAAAAAAAATATTTTATTCAATTTATACCTTAAATTAATTCTATTTTATTTTTTTTTTAATTTAAATTTTTTTGGTATTAAAAATAAATTAATACTATTTTTATCATATTTTTTATCAAAAATATGTCCATTAATTAATTTTTTAATATCCAATTTTGAAAAAAATTTAAAAGAATTTTCATCAACACTATATAAAAAACAATTATAGTTTTTCCTTAATAAATTCCAAATTACGGAAAAGTTTGATTGATTAAACTCAATAAGAAAAATAGGGTTGTTTTTTTTTAAAAACTTTTTCATTCCCATGATTACTAAATGATCAAAACCTTCAACATCTATTTTTATAAAACATATTTTTTTTTTATATTTTATGTCATCAAATTTTTTTAATTCAAATTTTTTTTTATCATATTTAAAATAACGATATTTTTGTGGATAATTATTTTTGATCTTTTTGAGAATATATTTTTTACTAAAACTGTTATTTAAATGAATTGATAAATTATTGTAATTTGCTTGATATAAAATTTTAGACTCATTCCTATTTGATAAACCAAAATTAAAAACTTTAATGTCATTATAATAATTTATTATTTTAGTAAGATATTTCTCAAACAACAATTTATCAGGTTCAAAAATCAATATCTGGTTCTTTTTAAATCCCATTTCTCTAAAGCTTGCGGTAGATAAGCCGATGTTGCCACCGATATCTACAAATGTTCTTTTTTCATTTTCGTTAAATAATATTTTTATTCCCAAATAATCCTTATCTTGGGGAAGAAGAAATTTAAAAAAAAAAGATTATTATAGATAAACATTTGTAAATATGGATTTTTTTCTAAAAATTTTACAACTCTATATTTTAAAGATTGTAACATTATAGAAATCTATATTTTATTAATGTCCATACCGCCTTAAGTCCGTCAGAAGCAACAATTTTTTTCCCTTGGTCGTATGATCTACCATGATAATTAATTGGGATTTCTTTAATATCTATATTTAAAAGTGAAATTTTTGTTGTAATTTCTGGACAAAAAGAAAAACCATTTTCTTGTAGTTGGATTTTTTTAAAAATATCACTATTAAACATTTTGTAACAAGTGTGGGCATCAGTCAATTTTTGTTTATTAAAAAAATTCGACAACTTTGTTAAAAAAATATTTCCTAAAATTCTTAAACTATGGCTAAAATTTTGAGATTTTTTATTTTGAGGATTACTTAATACTCTCGAACCATAAACTACTTTATTTGTATCTTTCTCAATTTCTTCTAACAAACTGTAAAGGTCCTCTGGATCATATTCAAGGTCAGCATCTTGTATCACTGTATATTTGCCTTCAATAAAATTCTGTGCACTTCTTATCGCAGCACCTTTCCCCATATTTTTGTCATGAAATATAATTTTATCAATTTTATTCTTATTTTTTTTTATAACTTCTGTTGTTCCATCAGTAGAATTATCATCAATCAATATTACCTGTTTGTTAAATTCAAGATTTGCGATTCTATCTATTAAATCTTGCACAGTACTTATTTCATTGTAAACAGGTATGATTATTGTTAATTTTACTTGTTTCATATTTAATTTTATGATTTCAGCTTTTTTTAATTCACTTTTTATTGTTCTATTATTTACACCATTTGGAATATTTTTATCAAAAAAAAAACAAATAAATTTAGATTATTTTACATCACAGTTAATATTTGGGTTAATAATAATAAGTTTTTTAGCTCTTTTTTTGAATTTCTTTTTCCCTTTAAATCAGAAAATAAATACATTTATTTTAATAATTCCTATCATTTTAATGTTTATAAACCATAAAATTTATCTAAATAAAATTTTTATATTATTTCTAATACTTTCAAGTTTAATTATTTTTATTCTAATTTTGGAGAGTGATGTTTACAGGCCTGATGCTGGATTATATCACTTACCATATATAAAAATCTTAAATGATGAAAAAATAATTTTTGGATTATCTAATTTTCATTTTAGATATGGACATATTTCTATTATTCAATATTTGTCAGCAATTTCAAATAATCTAATCTTTAAAGAAAATGGAATCATTTTTGCTTCAGCTTTGATAGCATCATCAGTAATTATAAATTTTGCATACAAAATCTATATTTATAATAAATCAAAAAATTATAATTTTCATTTTTATTTTTTATTATCATCATTTATTTTTATTATTTATAAAATGAATCGATATAGTGAATATGGTAATGATGCTCCAGCACATTTTTTATTTTTATTTTTGATTTCAGAAATATTAAGTATTGAAAAAAAAAGAATCGAAAATGATTGTAATTGTTTGATTTTGATTGCCTTTATAATTTTAAATAAGATTACACTTCTTTTATGTTTTTTATTTAGTTTCCTAATACTAAAAAAAGAAGATTTTATTAACATACTAAAGATTAAAAGATTTTATTTTTTAATTTTTTTTACGACAATATGGTTTTTAAAAAATGTAATAATTTCAGGATGTTTAATTTATCCTGTTGAATCAACTTGCTTTAATAAGCTCATATGGACAGATTTAAAAACGGTGAAAAATGTATCTAGTGAAAATGAAGCATGGACTAAAGATTGGCCTACTTATTTAAAGATTAAGAAAGAAGAAAAGTTAGATAATGTTAACTCTTCAGAATATATTAAAAAATTTTTTTGGGTAAAATATTGGACAAAAGGACATTTCAAAAAAATCATAGAAATTTTAGTTCCTTATTTATTATTTTTAATCTTCTTAATATTTTACCTTCAATCACAAAAAAAAACATTTTCTAAATCATTAATCAATAAGAATGAAAAAAAGATAATCTTTATATTATTTTTATCTTGTATTTTTTGGTTCATTAAAGTTCCTGTTTTTAGATATGGATATTCATATTTAATTAGTTTTATTTCTTTAATTTTTGCAAGTAATTGTATAAAAATTTTGAATTATAAAAGTAATATAAATAAATTTTTTAATTATCTTTTAATTTTTTGTTTTACAGTTCTTTTATCAAAAAATGTTTTAAGAATTATTAAAACTGACAATAACTACAACAACTTTCCTTGGCCTAAATTTTATGCGATGGATGATAAAAATCTCAGTCATGGTGTAAATGAAATATATATTAAAGATAAGAAATTTTATAAACCTAATAAATATTGTATGTTTTCTAGTTCACCATGCGGTAATTATGGTGTAAAAAAAAATTTAAGTTTTTTAGTTAAAAACAATTATTTTATCTTATATCTAAGATAAAGATTTAATTAAATATTTTGTGGTGAATTTTTTAATCTAAGTTTATTTTGATCAATTATTTCTTCTACAAATACTTCTAAAGTATCGTCTAGCATTTTTAACTTTTTTTCTAATTGTAACAAAATATTTGTTTTTGCTTGGACTTCCCTAAAATCCTTATTAATATCAAAAAAAATCTTAAAATTATTTTCTATTTTATTTATTTGAATACTTTCTTTGGTTATAATTTCTTTAAGAACAAACTCTTGATTTATAATACTCATTATTTGTTTTTTTTTTCATTTAAGTCTAAACTTTTCCACTTTTCTGAGGTTTTAAAATAATCTTTATTAATTTCAGGAGATTGATTATTTTTAATATAATATTTTTTTTCAACTGATCTAATAATGCTATTAAGCTCTGAAAATAATCTTCCTGCTTGGTGAGGTAAAATTATTCCATTTATTAAACTGTTCTTATTTCCTAATCTTATTTTCTCTTCTAAAAATATAACTCCATGCTCAGACGCCTCTTGAATATTTTTCTTGATAATAATATCACAAAATATATTAACTAATTTTGATAATGTAGGATTTGAAGAGCCATTATGAATTATTTTTTCTATTTTAAAATTTTCAATTTGAAATTTAAGACATAAATCATCTATAGTTTCCTTAAAAATATTTTTACCATCTAAACTTTCTTTAGACTCATAATTTCTTGAACTTACCATATTTATATTCTTATTATAAATTTCCATCATATCTTCTTGCGATTTAAAAAAAGAAACGCTTTTAGTAGTATCAATCCCCTGTTCTTTTATTTTATTTTTGCTAACAATATATTTTTTCTTGAAAGTGTCATATTTGGACTTGTTTATTTCAACTTTAAAAGTTAACCAATCATCATTAATTAAACCTTCTTCTTTAAAACTTGATGTATTAACAAAAAAATTTTTAATTTTTTCTATATCAATACTTTTGATATAAAATTTAATTTTAAAATTAAAAATCTTGGCTTCTACTAAAGCATCAACTAAATTTGAAAAACTCTTAAAATTGTCTGTTCCTGGTACCCAATATTTTAGATACTCATTATTTTTACCAAATCCTCTTAAATCATTTAATAAATCTTGATCATAATTTTTTAAAAGTTGATTAAAATTTATTTCTATCACTTATTTTTGTAATCCTTATTTAAAATTTAAATTTTTTTTGATTTCTTTTTCGCTTAAACGAGGGCTTAAATCATGAATTGGTCTACCAAATTCCAATTTAGGTATTACCCTCTGATTATCACTTACCACAACATTACAAAGTATTGGTTTTTTTGATTTAATCATATAATTAATTTTTCTATCTATTTCATTATGATTTTTGATTTCAAGAGTTTCTATTCCATAAGCTTTAGATACTTTTTTTAAATCTGGCATTGCTAAGTCAGATTTTTTATCAACTCCAACCCTTCTTGAATTTAACCACATGTCTTGTGTCTGTTTGATTAAACCATAGCCTTCATTGTTGATCACAAAAATTTTTACAGGAAATTTAAAATGTGAAATAGTGGCTAGTTCTTGTATATTCATTTGCATAGATCCATCTCCTATAGTGCAAATCACATTTTTAGATTTATCAGCTAAATAAGCACCGATTGTTGCTGGCATTGAGTAGCCCATTGGCGAATGATTTAATGCGGTAAAAACTTTTTGATTGGTAATTTTAAATGCCTGCATAGCCCAAATCAAATTTGCACTAGCATCAGGTATTAATACATCTTTTTTGCCGGTTTTATTTGACAATTTTTCCATAAATACGTAAGCATTCACTTTGTTAGATTGTTTATAGTACTTTGGCAAAGTCACAGGATATTTTTTTTTCCAAAAATTAATTTTTTCAATCCATTCTTTATAGTTTTTATTCTTTTTTTGTAAAATTGGTAAAATTTCTTTAAAAAATATTTTCAGATCCAAGTTAATTTTTAAATCTATCTTAAGATTATTTTTTTTCTTAAATTCATTTTCATCAATATCTACGACAATTTTTTTTGCATTAGGCGCAAAACTTTTTATATTATTTCCTGTAATTTGAGTATTAAGTCTACAGCCAAGTGAAATTAACAAATCGCTGTTTTGTATAGCAAAATTACCATACCTGGTAGCAGCTACACCAAACGACCCAGCATTTAACTTTTCTTTATATGAAAAGAGATCTAATGTACCCCATGAAGGAGCAAAAGGAATTCCTGTTTTTTTAATTATGTCTCTAACCTGTTTTTTTGTATTAGATAAATTAATCCCATGTCCAAGTATAAACAATGGTCTTTTTGAGGATTTCAATAACTTCAAAAAATTTTTTTTAAAATTAATTTTTTTTTTCTTTTTTTTGGGCGGCTTAAATCCTTTTAACTTATCAGGTTGAATTTCAGATCTTTGAATGTCATCTGGTAAATCCATAAGCACTGGACCAGGTCTACCTTCTTTACAAAAATAAAGCATCTTTTCAAGTTCATATCTAATTTTATTTTTGTCTTTTAATAGAACAGCATATTTAGTAATTGGCTTAACAAGATCAACTACTTCCATCTCTTGGAATCCAATTTGTCTAATTTTTTTATTTTTTCTTAATTGATTTGTAACAACTGCACCGGAAAAATGAAAAGTTGGTATTGAGTCAAAAAATGAACATGCCATTCCCTGCATTAAATTAAGCATGCCTGGTCCACTAGTAGCAGCAGTTACACCAATTTTACTGTTAAATCTTGAATAAGCATCAGCAGCAATTGATGCTGCTTGTTCATTTTGTGAAGGTATTACTTTTATATCTTTTCTTTTACCTAAACTATCAAGAACATGAATAATATTTCCACCTTGACCTACAAAAACAGCGTCCGTAATTTTCGATAAAAACTGAGCTATAAAATCAGAAACTTTTATTTTTTTCATTATAAATTAGATAAAATTGATGTGATCTGGGGAGCTAGCATCAGGTCTTTTTAATTCAGTTTTACCTTTCACAAAATTATCAAGTGTTTCATTTACTTTATGCTGAAGACATAAGCTTGCACACATTTTTTGAGCATTAAACTTTGGTGAGGATAAAAAATTCATTACTTCCCAATACCTATCTGAATTCCATAAGTCTTTAAATCTTGTGTCACAAATATTTCCAATATGAAATTTTTTATATTTTTCGTTAAATAACCCTCCACACGGTGCCACTAAACCAGAACCTGACAGTTGTATCATAAACGGTGCTCCATAGCATCTCTGATAAGATCTTCTGTTGTTGCCTTTATCTTTAATTTTTGACCATTTAATTACACACTTGTAAGTATCATCTGAATAACTTTCCGCTTCCTTAAGAAGAGGATACAATTTTTCATATTCATTATAAAGCACTCCAAGACCACCATCTTCGTTATCTGAACAATGTTTTATTATAGCATAATCTGGTCTTAATTCTTTTCCAAGTTTTGCTAATGGAATAATTTGGTCAGCATCTTGTGGCATCAACACCATCTGCATACCTATTGTAACTTTTAAATTATTTCTTTTTTTAATTTCCACCATGTCTCTGATATTCTGACATACTCTGTCGTAAGAACTCTCTTTAACTCCCATTATTTCAGCATATCTTTTCTTTTCACCAGCAGAAAAATTAACTCTTAAATAAGTTAAATACGGCATGACATCTTCTAATCTGTTTTTAGTTAAAACAAATGCGTTTGTTCCTACGGCCATTGATAAACCTAATTCGTGTCCATATTTACAAGCGTCAGTGAATATAGGTGAGATTGTACTTTCTCCATCAGATACAAAACTTATTCCTTTAACACCAATTTCAGCACAGTCATCTAAAAAATCAAAAATAACTTTTTTATTGATTATTTTTCTATCGTTTTCCTGAAACATTGCATAACAAAATCCACAAGAATAATTACATGCTCTTGTAAGTGCCATATCTATTGTTATAGGTGCAATTCTTTCACCTCTTTGCCACTTCTCAACTCTATCTAAGTGCCAAGAAAGTTTTGTTCCATCTAAAATTAAGTCTTGATGATCATTCATAATATAATAATACTTATATAGTTAATTCTTTTAAATATACAGTTAATATTTTTTTTTATTATAAAATTCTTTAATAGTCTTACAAATATATACAATTTCTGATTTTTTTAGATCTTGATGAATTGGTAATGATAATATTCTTTTACTTTGTCTTTCCGTCACAGGAAAGGCACCCTGTTTATATCCCAAACATTTTGAAGCTGGCTGAAGATGTATAGGAATTGGATAATGAATTGACGTATCTATTCCTTTTTTTTTTAAGAATTTTTTTAAAGAATCTCTTTTATCAACCTGAACAACAAATGTGTGATATGTATTAAATTGTTCTTTAGTCTCTATTGGAAAATATACTTTTTTTGGTAAATTTTTTTTATAAATATCAAAATTTATTCTTCTTTTTCTAATTACTTTTTTTAATATTTTTAACTTATAATTTAAAATAGCAGCCTGTAAGTTATCCATTCTAGAAACATATCCAAAATTTTTAACAATATTTCTATTTGTCATTCCATGATTAGATAAATCTTTGATCTGATTATAATACTTTTTATTATTTGTTACTAAAAAACCCGAGTCTCCTATTGCATTCAAATTTTTTAAAGGATGAGCTGAAAAACATCCAATATCTGAAAAACTTCCTGCAGATCTACCATTAAATTTTGAACCTATTGCTTGTGCAGCATCCTCTATAATTTTTAAATTATATTTTTTTGCTATTTGAGAAATTTTTTTCATATTACTCAATCTACCAGTTAAATGTACTGGCATTATGACTTTTGTTTTTTTATTAATATATTTTTCGATTTTATTGTGGTTAATATTTTGATCATTTAGTACATCAACAAATACTGGAGTTGCACCAAGGTGAATGATAACTGCTGTCGATGCAATAAATGAATTAGGTGTTGTGATTACCTCATCCCCCTTTCTAACCCCACAAGCATGAAGAGCTAAAGTAAGCGCATCGGTTCCACTATTTAATGCAACTGCATATTTTGTACCACAATATTTTGATATATTTTTTTCAAATAAATTTATTTGCTTTCCACCAACAAAATCTCCTTCATCGATAATACCTTTAAAGATATTTAATAAATTTGTTTTTATTTTAGTGCTCTGAAGTGATAAATTTACATAGGGTATTTTCATATATTAATTTTCAATTTTATAACCTAATCATTTAAAAAATAAAATATCATTTGTATGTAAAAAATTGATATAATGATCTGTGTTGCAGAATTCAAAACTAATGTCTAAAAAAAAAATTAACATTATCCATCTATATTTAGTATTTATAGTAACAGTTGGAATTTTAACTTATTTATATGGTTCAAAAATTTTGACCATACACCCACATTACATCGATCAATATAAAAATATGGTCTTCTCATCCTTGCCCTTTGACCATGATGAATTAACTATTAATTTGATAAATTCAAAAAAATATTTTCTAACTTATTCAGAACTATTTCCGGAGCTAGGTAATATGAAGTTTTATAATGCAAAATATCCTTTGACTTCAATTTTAATTTCTTCCCTATCTTTAATTTCAAAAAATTTTTATTTTATTATTATATCCAAAAATTTAATTTTTTTTAGCATTACTTTTTGGATTGCATATTACTATGTAAAATATGAAAATAATGATTATAAAAATTTCCTTATAATATTATTATTAATTTTTTATAATCCATTTAATTTTCATGTAGCTAGTAATTGGTACTTTGAAGATTTTGCAAGCGCATTAATACTCCCGGGTTTATATTTGATAGTAATTTCTAAAATACCTTTTAAAAATTTAATACTCTTTTATTTATTTATTATTTTATTTTTTTCAAAATCCTCGATGACAGTTTTTTGCTTTATATTTCCTTTGATAATTTTAATAACTGAATTTATTGATAAAAAGAAAATTGTATTATTACCAGTTTTGTCAGTCATATTTTGTTCTATATTATGGGGAGGTTATAGTTATAATAAAACTGGATATTTTGCTTTTTTTTTAAATAATTCAAGTTTCAATCAAAAACAACTTGCACTATCGCAAAATAAAAAATTTCATGAAATTTATCCAAATCTAACAATAGACTATCTGCAATATACACTTTCAGATATATACAATGAAAAAGAAAAATATGGCATTTATGAAATAAAAAATGAATGGGATTTAAATGAACTGTATAAAAAAAGAAATAAAATTTATATTAGAGAAAATTTAAATAGAGTTATCTCTGATGCCTTTTTAAAACTCAGATTTATTTTATTTGGATATAAAAAAGATGGTAAATATTTAGGAGCAACTGAACATAATAAGATACATTTTTTCATGATAATAAATAAAGTAATATTAAATATTTCTATTATCTTTGTAATAATAAATTTCTTAAAAAAAATCAAAAAAAAAGAAAAAATAACAAAAGAAATTTACTTCATGTTTATTTTAGGATTAATAATTCCAGTTTATTTAATGGGATGGGCTACTTCAAAACATCTGGTAAGTATATGTAATACTGCAATTTTATATTTATTTGTTAATCATAATTTTATAATAAAAAATTATAAAATTTTTAACTTTATTAAGCATAAGTACTAATTATGTATAAATATATTAT
>MDTD01114462.1_pt1 | contig 15302 bp, 16 predicted proteins | sample 811221 | NCBI WGS metagenome assembly MDTD01 (sample SAMN05326646, study PRJNA326480) | marine metagenome | isolation source: seawater | place: Pacific Ocean: South West | collected 2011
ACTATCATTAAAGACCGCTCTGACTGGTTTTTTATCTGCCATATCTTATATTTAGAATTGGAAAAGGGTAGGGTCAGCGTCTGCTAACGCATTACCATTTGCCAATGTAAAAGTTTTTGTTCCTGTAAAAACAAACTTTTCATCAATAACTGCATTGAACTCAAAGTCTGTGTTTTTTGTTGATAATCCGCCTGCGGCACTAAAGAAAGGTACCACTCTTGCAACCTGACCAGCTGCACCAGATGAACCTGTTGATACAACAGCTAATTCATTTGAACCTGCTTTTGAACCTGCAGGTAATGTTGCACCAGTTGCTGCAATAGATATTGAACCTGTGCCATCTGAACTAATTGTTGCACCTGCAAGATCAATTGTATCACCTGATAAAAATAAATCATTAAATCTTTTAGAAGAACTACCTAAATTTCTGGTGCCATTTCCATCTGGTATTATATCTTGATCTACTGCTGATAAATCACTTGCGACTTCACCAAAGTCAAACTTATCAGTTGATGAATTATATTTTAATGCAAAACCATTTTGTTTAGCACTATCGTCAACATCATCTAATTTTCTTAAATTAACTTCACCACCGCCACCTATTGTTGACATTTGTTGTGTGACTATATCTTTAAATTTTTGAAACTCTTTTTTAACTTCATCTAAAGAACCTAATTCAGGTTGTTCTTTTAATGATTTATTTTTACTTAATTCTTTTGATGTTAATTCTATGATTGAGGTTTCATCTACTTTTTTCTTTTTAGATTTTTTCTTTTTCTTTTCTGGTGTTTGACCAGGTGTTACCTCTTTTGTATGATCTGCATAATCTTTACCAATCTCATAACTTTCTTCTTTTTCTAATTTAACAATTGGTGTTTTTGTTTCTTTTGCTAGTTGAGATAGTTGAGATAGTAAACCTTCTTTTTCTTCTTTAGATACTTTTGTTTTTTCTTTTTTATTTTCAGGTTCTACAAGTAATTGTTTTTTTACAGGTTTTTTAATTACTTTTAATTTTGTATTTTTTGCAACCTGTGATAGTTCTGCCATCATATTAGCAAAAGAACTATCTTGATTTAGTTTCTCTACTTTTTCTTGTTTCTTTTTATCTTCTTCAAGTTTTGCCTTGGCTAATTCTCCTAGCAAAGAACCTAAATCAGATGAAACATCAACACTATTTTTACTCATAATTACCTTGTAACATTTGGCCTTACTATGACCGTGCCTTGTATAGGTCTTGTCACGGTGCTGTCAGAGGTTTTTGTTATTTCTAAATCATAAACATATCTACCTTCTTCTAACGCTGCTGTTTGTGTTGAAGTTAAACTTAAAGTTATTTTACCTGTAGATGTAGTGGAATCTATCGCTGTTGTAAAGGATGTAGATGATGAAGAAGAATAAGACTTTCTTATCTGTGCTGCTGCCGTATGACCTGCTAGATCAAGAATATTATCGTTTTGATATACTGTTATAACTGTACTAAATGTTGCACCTTGATCCATTGTCAAATTTGCAATGGCGGCCACATTTGGGGCAGTCGTGACTGTGGTTGTTGGCATACTGAAATCTCCTGTTCATACTATTTATGTATTTTTTACAGTTATCTAGCCACTCTACCTTTAAACCATGAAGGCAACCCTACATGAGGTCTTCCATCGTATATGTTATCTTCTGCACCTTTTGTTTTTGCATTATTATAATGTAAGAAAACTTGACCACAATCTTCACCTTCAAATGCTTCACGCCAATGTTCACATAAATTACCTTTATAAACTAACATATCACCAGGTTTTAAGTTAACTTTTTTACCTTCAGTCATGTCTGATTTATAACCGTTATCAGTCAAACCACCTTTTGATGGATCATTTTCAATATAAATTGGCCATGGGTCGCCACCTAGATTTACAGTTGTTGATATTTCACAAGAATATCTGTCTTTATGTCTATGTAATACATCACCTTTTTTATAGATACGAGCATAAGAATATGTTGGTATTAATTTCATACCTGTATGTTTTTCCATGACAGGTTGTGTTTTTAGTAATAAAGTATCCATTGCAATATCACTATAGTGTGAATATGTTTCTGGTACTTGTTGATCATTCCATATACCCCATTCTTCAGTAAAAGGTGAGATAAATCTAGTATCAAACATTGTTCTTGCTACTTGTCTTTTCATTAGAAAATAATTATAGACAAACTCTGCTATCTTAGGTTCTACTGCTTTTTTGATTACAATGTAATTGTTTTTATCAAATTCTGTTTTCATTTTTTACTCCTTCAACAATCATATTTCGAACAGCTTGTATATTAAAATGTATAAATCTAAAATCTTCATAACCATCATGCATGGTATATTGATGTGGCATATAAGAATTAAATAATATTAAACTACCTGGTTTAGGTATATAATGTATTTGATCATTTGCATATGATAATTTTCTTTTGTCTTTTTGTTTTAATCCTGTCATTAATGCACCTGGTCTAGGATCATGAAAAACAGGTAATGATGTAGTAGGTGAACATTTAAGATAATAAAAACCAGATATGTGATTATCGCCATGAATATGTGTATTATGATGACCACCACCATTCTTACTAAATTCTTGTACCCAACATTCAGTAAAAAACATTGTATAATTAGACATATCAAATCCTTGAGCGTCTAATATATTCCATGCTGTATTACCACAATATTCTACAAACTCACTTAAATCAGGATCTTTTTCAATAGGTCCTGAATGATAAGACATACCATGATCTTTTACAGCGTTATAATGTTTTGTGCCTAACTCTTTTTTTCTTTCTAATTGTTTAGGCTTTTCTCTTTTATATGCTTCTTTTATATGTTTGTCACACGCTTTATCAATCTTTGAAACCCATTCAGGTTTTTCAATTGAATAAACAGGACAAGAAAAATAATTTGATATTTGTAATTGATTACTCATATCATTTGTTAATACTGCCATAATTTATCTCCAAGGTTGACCTAGATTCCATATAACCAATGAATATCTAGTTCCTTTTGTTACTGGTGCAACTCTATGCCACACAAAACTTGGAAACACAATTATAGAACCACGAGGTCTAATTTCTGTACATTCGTGTATTGCTTTCTTTTTATCTTGTTCCCAATCTTTTTGATTTCTCATATCAAATTCTAAATTACCACCTACATAATCTTCAGGTTCTGATAACGATATTGTAACTGATAACTTTCTTATTTTACCATGTGAATTAATATCATCAGGTTTATTGTAAGGTTTATCCCATGAATCACAATGCCAACCATAATATTGACCTACACCATATCTTGTAAACTGACAAGATTCTGACCAATCCCAATCAAAATTCCAACCTGCTTTTGTGTTTGCCTCTCTTATATAAGGATGTATTTCTTTATACAACCATGCATCATTCATCCAAACGATATCAGATTTTCTTTTTACATGAAGTTTTTTAAGTGCTGATTTTTTGAAAGTGCCGTCTTTTTTGACATTAGTCTCATTTTTTTCTGCACCACCTGTGACAGCTATTTCAGGTTTGTGTCTTCTTCCATATTCAATTATTTCATCACACATACGAGGGGTTAATGCTGATTGAAAATAATAATAATAATTACTTAAATTCATTTTATATTCACCTTTTTAATATATAGTAGTCTTAAAAAAGACTAATTATTGAAACTTATATCTTATAATAACAATACCTGAACCACCAGCTGCACCGGCACCACCTGTAGCACTACCACCACTAGCGCCGTTTCCTCTATTTGTAGTTCCTGCTGTTCCGGCACCACTTCCACTACCATTACCACCAGCAGCACCTGCAGCGTATGTAACACTTGAACCTGTTATACTATTTGCAGCACCAGAACCAGCAGTTCCACCTGTGCCTGAAGCATTATTACCACCAGTACCACCAGCACCACCAATACCTCCGCCGCCACCACCAGCGCCGCCGTTATCATTACCAGCTCCACCATTACCACCATTATTACCTTGTGAAGGACTTACTGGAGGTGTATTACCTGCACCACCTTGACCTACAAGGACAGCAGCATTTGAACCACCGCCACCACCACCAGAACCACCTGTTAAGTCAGCTGGAACTGAAGGACTGTTTTGATAAGCAGTACCACCGGCACCACCACCAGTTGATGTAATTGTTGAAAAAACTGAATTCGATCCTTTTCTATTAGCCACGGGTGAAGGTGCAGCAGTGCCACCACCACCTACTGTAATAGGATATGTTTGAACTGAAACTGGAAAAGCACCTGCATTACAACTAGGACTTGGAAATGTTGTTCTAAAACCACCAGCGCCACCTGCGCCGCCACCACGACCTACGGGTGAACCATTACCAGATCCACCACCACCGGCAACAACGACATAATCTACATTGGCTGGTCCGGCACCAGGTATTGGTGCATTACCTACTTGACTTACAACAAAGTTTCCATCACCAGTAAATGTATGTATTTTGAAATCACCTGATGTTGTTATTGTGCCACCTGTTGCCTCTGTAAATAAAGGATTTCTTAAATCTGCAACATTACTTTCATTTGTAAATAACCAACCTTTTGTTGAATCAATATAAACTAAAGAGACAGAAGCACGATTAGTAGATAATTTACTATCGTTTGCATTACCTTGTATATTGTGACCATTTCTTTGAATTGTTAATCCATTTGTACCAAAGTTTCCTGCATAATCTTTGATTGATATTAAGTCTCCTGCAGTTCCACTAGCAGGTAATTTTACTATACCAGCGGCACTTGAATTATTTACAAAATAACCTCTACCTGCAACCATTGTAGTAACTGTACTTCCATCTGATACAACGACTGATTGCCATTGAACTGGTGGTACAGCACCACTCGCCCCTAGTGATATTGTCTGTCCATTTACTGTAATACTTGAATTTGATAACTTTGCATTAGCAATTGACCCTGCTAATTTTGCACTTGTAATTGTTCCAGGAGCAATATCTGCTGCTGCGACTGAACAATCTACTAAACCTTTTGTACCTATTTGATCTACACCCATAACACTATTTATACTCTACTGATACTTATACCTTAAAATTACTATACCTGAACCACCAGAGCCACCTGCTGTACATGAAGTAACAGGAAAACCATTTGATCCTCCACCACCACCTGTATTGGCTGTGCCTGGGGTTCCTCCAGTAGTGTGTCCTGGACCACAAGGGTGCCCTGCACCACCGCCACCAGAACCACCTGCTCCGCTGCCGCAACCTCCGCCGCCGCCGCCTCCGCCACCAGCTCTTGTGACTGATGAACCTGTTATTGAACTAGCAACACCGGCACCACCGGCACCACCTACTTTATTAGAAGGAGAAGGACTTCCAGCTGCACTAGCACCACCACCACCTCCACCAGAGATGTGAGGCACAGAACCATTTCCACCATTGTTTCCTTGAGGAGGAGATACTGGAGGTGTGTTACCTGAACCACCATTATTATTTTCTCCACCACCACCACCAGAACCGCCGTTGCCACCAGGAACAGAACCTGATGGGCCACTTGGGCCACCTGCACCGCCTCCTGCTGATGTAATTGTACTAAAAACTGAATTTGCACCTTGTGTACCACTACCACAAGGAGTGCTTCTTCCTGTTCCACCACCACCTATTGTAATTGGAAAAGTGCCAGGTGAAGCAGATACAGTTATACCAGATGATGCAGCCAAAGGTGAAGCTGTATGTGGTGAACTAGCTGTAGAATCTTTTCCTTCTCTATAACCACCAGCACCACCACCACCTGCTTGAAGATAACCAGCGCCACCACCACCGGCAACGACCACATAGTCAACCTTTGTTGCTTGAGCGCAAGGTGTGCCACCACCACCTACTGTAGAAACTACAAAGTTTCCATCACCAGTAAATGTGTGAATTTTATAGTCACCTGATGTTGTTATAGTGCCGCCTGTAGCAGACATAAAAAATGGTGCTTGTAAATCAGCAACATTATGTTCGTCTGTAAATAACCAACCTTTTGTACTATCTACATAAACTAAAACAACACTGGCACGATTTGTTCCTATTTGACTATTAACGGCTTGACCTTGTATGTTATGACCATTTCTTTGAATTGTTAATTTATTAGTGCCAAAATTACCAGCATAATCTTTGATTGCAACAAAATTACCTATTGTTGCGCTTGCAGGCAATTTTACAATACCAGCAGCACTAGAGTTATCTACAAAGTAACCACGACCTGAGACCATTGTAGTCACAGTAGAACCATCAGATGTTACTTTTGATTGCCAATCTACAAGATTAAGAGCATTATCAGAGCCACCTAAAGATATTGCTTCTCCACCTATTGTTATCGCAGAGTTTGCTAGTTTATCATTACCAATAGAACCTGCTAATTTTGCAGCACTAATCGTACCAGGGGCAAAATCTGCCGCTAATACTGAACAATCAACAATACCTCTTGAACCTAACTTTGAAATCGCCATGGAACTATTTATAAATTATAGCACACTTAAATCCCAAGATATTATTCTTTTAATTTTTTTTGATTGATTAGGTTGACTAAAATGTTGTATGAATTGAGGCACTACAACAATTGTACCTTCTTGTACGGGTATAGGTAGATATACAGTTCTATCAGTAATATAATCATTCCACGGTTGCATATAGTGGGTCATAGGTGCATCTTTAGGTTGATCTAGATATAATATACCTGACAAACCTATTGAACCATGATTATGTACAGAGTGATAATCACCTTTTTTATAACTAACAGACCATGCATCATCTATTCGTATGTCATTTTTTAGTACATCAGATAACATATTTAATTCTTCTTCTAATATTACTATCAAATCTTCTTTGAATTGAATACGAGGTGATTGTCTATTTGTAGAAAAAGTTTGTATACCGTGTTTACTTTCAGGATGTCTTTTACATAAAGCTTGTAATTTTTTCTTTTTTTCTGAAAAATTTAGTGTAGGTAAAGTCCAGTAAGGTATATTAAACATACTTTCTTGTATCATTAATCTTCTCCTATTATTTTCATAACAGTATCAAAATCTTCTTGTACTGTCCAATTATTATCTTTTGACCAAAGTGTTGTATGTTTACCCTCATCAGATTTCATAACATCTTCAAAAATAGATTGTACTTTAGTTATATCTATCGCTATTTTTTTGCCTTCAAAAGGCGGATTTGCATTTGTAAATATTTTATATTTCATTATATACTCCTAAAAATATGTTCCCGGTAATTCATCTCTATTCATTATTTTTAAATTTCCTGACACACTTACTCTTGTGCATTTAGATTTATATGGTATAACCCAATGTTGCAATAATGCAGGAAACATGTATATTCTATTTTGCTCAGGTTTTATAGCATGTCCTGTTGTTGCCCACCTAGGTCTTGATGGTTGTGTAAATTCAAATTGTAAATATCCTGGTCTAGCTCCTGTGCCTTCAAATTCATTCATTTCTTTTTCTAATTTTTTAGGCACATCAACAAAGACAACAAATGAATAATCACCACCATGTGTATGTAAAGGGTTAAAGTCACCTGGTTGCATAAAGTTAACCCATAAATCATCATATGCAATTTTTACTTCTCTTTTTTCTAAACCATGATATTCTAGATGGCCTTGTCTATATGCCTCTAGAAAAGAAGTTATTTCTTGATAAAACCACTGTGTAGTTTCATCATTATATTTTAATTGAGATTTAACATGACCGGCAAGATTTTTATGATAAGATTCTAATTCTTTTTTGCCGTCTTCGTGTAGTCGTTTTATTATATAATCATCTAACAATGTTGATCCTACATAAGGACCCCAATGTAAATAATGCATATTAATATTCTTCATTTCAAAATCACCTTTTTATTATATTATATAGTAGTATTAAAAAAGATTAACTCTCTTGAAATCTATATCTTAAAACTACAATACCTGAGCCACCTTGCATACCTGTATCACTAGAACCAGTGGCACCTCCACCGCCGCCTCCAGTATTTGCTGTGCCAGCAGATTTATTATTAGGTGCAGGTGAATTACCACCAGTACCTCCGCCACCAGAACCACCAGAACCACCAGGACCAGGCGAACCTCCGCCGCCACCACCTGCATAAGTGACTGATGAACCAGTTATTGAATTTGCAGTACCATTACCACCATTACCACCACCAGGAGGAGAACTATCTGGACCAGGTTGTCCAACTGCACCGGCACCACCGCCGCCGCCACCACCATCTCCACTAGACGGAGGATATGGAGCACCTGCGCCACCATTATTACCTTGTGAAGGACTTACTGGAGGTGTATTACCTGAACCACCTGTTTTAGTGTTACCACCTTTTGCACCACCGCCTCCTGAGCCACCATTTGCACCAGCACCATTTGAACCATTTGCATCTGAACCACCTCCACCTCCCCCAGCAGATGTGATTGTTGAAAAAATTGAATTTGAACCAGGAGTGCCTGTACCACAACGACTACCTGTTCTACCAGCGCCACCGGCACCTACTGTAATAGGAAATGTTGTTGCTGATGCTATTGTTAAACCACAACCAGGAAAATCATGTCTAAATCCTCCTGCACCACCACCACCAGAGTTATCAAAACCTCCACCACCGCCGCCAGCGACTACAAGATATTGAACTTTATTTGTACTACCAGTACCAATTCCATTTGCTAATTGTGAAACAATGAAGTTACCATCACCTGTAAATGTATGTATTTTATCATTACCTGATGTTGTAATTGTGCCACCTGTTGCAGTTAAATATAATTTTACTAAGGCAGCAACATTACTTTCATTATAAAATAACCAACCTTTTGTTGAATCAACATATACTAATCTAATTGATGCTCTACTTGTTGATAATTTACTATCACCAGCTTGACCTTGTATTTTGTGACCATTTCTTGCTATTGTAACATTATTAGTACCAAAGGTACCTGCATAATCTTTTATTGCAATAAAATTACCTGCACTTGCACTACTTGGTAAAGTCATTGTGACAGCACTACTTGTAGTGTTAACAAAATAACCTCTACCTGATACCATAGTAGTATCACCAGTTACCACTGTTTGCCAGTCTATACTTGGTACACTACCTGAGGCCCCTAATGATATTGATTGACCACCAACTGTTATAGCACTATTTGCTAATTTAGCGTTTGCAATAGACCCTGCAAATTTTGCTGTTGCGATAGAACCTGGAGCGATATCTGCTGATGTTAATGTGCCATCATCAATCTTTGCTGCTGTGACTGAACTATCTGCCAAACCTGATGTTGTTACTTTAGTTATTGCCATTTTTATCCTGCCTGATACTTATATCTTACGATTACTACGCCTGAACCACCAGCACCACCACCTGGTTGACCTGGAGTACCACCACAGAAACCTGGAGAGCCGCCTGAACCGCCGCCTCCACCTGTGTTTGCTGTACCAGCACCACCTGGACCACTACCCGGTGCGTATGCGTCTCCACCACCACCGGTGCCTCCATCTCCTACATCATTACCTGGTATACCATGACCTGCAGCAGCACCACCGCCACCACCTCCAGCGTATACGACTGGTGATCCTGTAATGTGAGTTGTTGCACCATTACCACCATCACCACCATTACCTGAACCTGTGGGAGTTGATCCTGCTTGTGTGGCACCACCGCCACCGCCTGATCCTGGTGAGTTACAACCATATGTTCCTTGACCACCTGCATTACCTTGAGGTGGACTTACTGGTGGTGTATTACCTGCGCCTGCGGCCGCTCTAGGTTGTGTACTATTTTGTGCAGCACCACCACCTGAACCACCTGCACCACCACTTGCTATCGGACTAGGTCTGTGATCACCACCTTTACCACCTAAACCTCCGCCAGCAGATGTGATTGTACTGAAAACTGAATTACTACCAACATGACCCATTTGATCAGTTGCTGGTGCTGGGTGTGCGCTACCTCCTGCACCACCACCACCTACTGTGACTGGAAATGTTGTTGCTGTGATTGTTAAACCAGCAGGTGCGTTTAAAGGCGAAACTGTGTATGAAGAAATAGGGGCATCTTTGCCTTCTCTAAATCCTCCAGCACCTCCACCACCACTATCTGCACCGGCACCCCCGCCACCACCGGCAACGACTAAGTATGAAACTTTATCACCACCACCAGCAGAATTACCTGCTGATGCTACAACAAAGTTTCCGTCACCTGTAAATGTGTGTATCTTATCATTACCTGAAGTTGTAACCGTACCACCTGTGGCAGATGTAAATGTTGCTTTTTGCAAATCTGCTACATTATGTTCATCCGTAAGTAACCAACCTTTTGTACTATCTACATAAACTAATGTAATAGCGGCACGATTTGTTGATACTATAGCGTCAGAAGCAACACCTTGTATATTGTGACTATTTCTTTGTATTGTGGTATTATTTGTGCCAAAATTACCAGCATAATCTTTAATAATTATTGTGTCACCTCTAGCAGCACTTGTAGGTAATTTTACAATACCAGCAGCACTAGAGTTATCTACAAAATAACCTTGACCAGCAACCATAGTTGTTACAGTGGAACCATCAGATGTTACTTTTGATTGCCAGTTTACATCAGGACTTACTGTTATTGAACCACCCAGAGAAACTGATGTGCCTCTTATAGTGACAGAACTATTAGCTAATTTTGCATTTGATACAGCACAGTCTGCTATTCTATCACTTGCAATAGTGCAATCTGGAAAGTCACTGGCAACAATAACACCATCAGCGATTTTATCTGCTGTTACAGCATTAGCGCCTACTCCACTTTTTGGTAATTTTGTTATTGCCATATGACTATTTATATTAATTGATAGTGAGTTGATAAATTTACAATAAACCCACTATTTTTATTTTTTGTAATATAATGCTCCATATCTGATCTAAACAATATAAATTTATTATATTCTATAGTTTCTTTCCATAATCTATGTTTATTTCTACCATCATCATATTTAAATATGACATGAGAAGATTCTGGTGTTTCAGACACACAGTATAAACATGAAATTTCTGGTGAGTTTTCTAAATCCCAAGGATTTACATGATTGTGATAATTAATAGTTTCACCTGTTTGTTGAACAAGTGAACGAACATTTAATAATTGATCTCCTGTCGTAGGTATAGGTGTTCTATCATATTTTTCTCTATAATGATCTCTCACATAATCTTGAAACCATTGTATGTGTTGATGATACGGTATAGTATTGTAATCTTCTAAATGCCAAAATTGATCACTTTTTATTTTATTATCTAATGAAAAATTAGATAAACAATGATTTTGTATTAACTTTGGATTTATATGTGATACACTACTTACCGTACCAGTCAGTATAAATTGTTCACTTAATATATTTTTTTGCATAACAACACCATCATAATATTATTGTGCAATCCAAGCAGAACCATTCCAATCAAATTTGGCTCCGTCAAACACTTTTTGACCTTCCCAACCTTTTGAATTGTTTGCTTGATATGCTGTTTCATTCCATGTAATTATCCATGATTGTGTTGTTGAACTATCATCAAGATAAGTTTTTTGACTTGGGTATGTAATTGGTGAATCCCAACTAGCAGTTGTTGTATTCTTTGACCAACTAGCGTGTGGTTGTGGACCAAAAAATAATTGATTAGTCTCATCCCACTCATGACCTATACCTGCATAGTTTCCTCTAAATGCTTTTGATTGATCACTAGATAAATCGCCATTAGCGTCATAGTGTTTACCACCTCTAGTGTTATATGATGTTTGAATCCACATTTGAGCAGGCCATCCGTGTATCTCTTGTAATCTTTGTTGACCTACTGTTTCATCTTCTTGATTATCAGCATTCAACATATCACTATTATTCAAAACATGAACAGCGATTACTTTACCGTTCACACCTAATTTTGCAAAATGTGCCATTGTATTCTCCTTTTTTTAATTATGAACTACCTCTCGCAAGTCAGTCCAATATTATACTAAACTATTTATTGAAATTTATACCTTATAATAACAACACCTGAACCACCGGCACCACCTACTGTTCCTGGAGAGGCAGGTTGAGACGGAGCAGTTCTTGCACCAGCAGCACCTCCACCACCGCCCGTATTGGCTGTTCCAGCAACGCCAGCTGCTGTATTGTCTGCACCAGCAGCACCTCCACCACCAGGTCCTCCTGCGCCTTGTTTACAAGTACCACCATAAGCAGCAGCACCTCCGCCACCACCAGCATATGTGACTGCTGAACCTGTAATACTCGTTGTTGCACCATTACCACCAGCACCACCTGGTACACCTGGGGGTGATACACTACCACCAGCACTTGTGGCACCACCGCCACCACCTCCACTGGCTAATCCAGCATTAAATCCTGTGCCACCATTGGAGCCTTGAGGAGGATTAACTGGTGGAGTATTACCTGAACCAGCAACAGATGGAGTAGGATTACTACCTGCACCACCACCGCCACCTGATCCACCGGGACCACCTGGTGGTCCTGAATCCTCTTGATGAGAACCAAATCCACCACCTGTTGATGTTATTGTACTAAAAACTGAATTTGAACCTTTTGTTCCATTATCGTGAGCAGCAGTACCTCCTGCACCACCACCACCTACTGTAACAGGAAAAGTCGTTGCTGTAACTGTTATAGCTGCAGCTGGAGAGGCACCTCTAGGAGAAACTGAATAACTACCTGTTGACGCTCCTGGAGATTCTCTAAAACCACCAGCGCCGCCACCACCTTGACCGTTATCATTTCCATCATTTCCTGCACCGCCACCGCCACCAGCAACAACCACATAATCAACTTTATTTTTATTTGCTGCGGGTTCAACTGCACAATTTCCTACACTTGCCACAACAAAATTACCATCACCAGTAAATGTATGTATTTTGAAATCACCTGATGTTGTAACTGTACCACCTGTTGCATTTATAAATGTAGGTATTAAATCTCCGACATTTGATTCTACTGTAACTAACCAACCTTTTGTTGAATCAATGTAAACATATGTAACTGATGCTCTATTTGTTTTTATTTCTTGATCATTCGCAACACCTTGAATATTATGACTATTTCTAGCGATAGTAACACTATTTGTACCAAAATTAGCAGCATAATCTTTTATGATAATAGTATCACCTGCAGCAGCACTACTAGGTAAAGTCATTGTAACTGCACTAGAACTTGTATCTACAAAGTAACCACGACCAGCAACCATAGTGGTATCACCAGTCACTACTGACTGCCATGATATTTTACCTGCGTCAATAGAAGCACCTAATGCTGTTGATGAACTATTAATAGTTATAGCACTATTTGCTAATTTAGCATTTGCAATAGAACCTGCTAGTTTTGCACTTGTAATAGTTCCTGGTGCTATATCAGCATTAGCAAGACCACCATCTACAATTTTACCTGCGTCAATAGTTTCGTCTGTTAATCCGTTTGTTGTTACTTTTGTTAATGACATCTATCTTGCCGTTACTGGCACTCCTTTACTACTTACAAATGGGTGTTCTGCAAATGCTAGATAGATGTAGGTTCTACCATCATATGTAGTTGGACCACCTGCGTTTCTAAATTTAAATCCATTTGATAAAAAATCCACATCTCTTTCAGCACCACCTGAATCCTCTACTGTGGTGGCTTGTGCATAAATCCATGCATCAGCAACATTAAATGGGTCTCTTTTATTATCAAAAATAACCCACTCTTGACCTGAATTAGAATCAGATTTTACCATTAACCAAGCAGGTTTAAATCCAGTATATACAAACATTCCCTCATCTCCTGATGTAATATTACCACTATAAGAACCAAATTTTGAATAACCTTTTATTTCAGCAAACACATAAGCCACAAGATCGTCTCCACTTTTATTAGTCGCATTTCTAGTTCCTACTGAAAAAACTGTGCTTGTAGGTGCTGTATTATTAAATGTGGCGGTATCACTTGCCGCTGCGTCAGTACCACTAGAACCTAATAATAATTGTTTTCCATATCCAATTTCTTCTGCAGCAACTCTCCAAGATTCTGCGGTGTCTCTATTTTTTATTATATAAAGTTTTGGTGCCACGCCTAACCCATGAGCAATAGTTCCTGCACTTCCTGTACCTGTGTAAGTTACAATACTAAATCCAGCTGTGGTATTTGCTTGAATGGTTGAATCTATGGTTCCTATACCTGTCGCACTTGCGTCATTAGTCGTTGTAGTTCCACCATTTGCTTTCCATTGCCATGCTGCATAAGTGTCACTATTAGCGTTGACAGAGCCACTTGTTCCTACAGTAAATCCGTCTGTATCAAATGTTTTATGATTAGAACTATCTGACACTTCAGCTTCATCATTGCTAGTAGCTAATCTTTTAGATACACCTCTGTTAGAATCAAACAATCTGTGATGAGATGTAGCTGATCTTTCTTTAATCCATAACCAATCTGGTTTAAAATCACCTGCATTGGCAGAATTAGTGACTGTTCTGTTATCTTGTCCGTCACCTGTGTAAAGTTCTGTATGAAAATGTGCTGATGGATCGTCTATTGTTGTATAAGCCATTATCCTGTCTCCGCTAAATTTTTAGTGCATAATGCAAAGTAGCCTGATGGTACTGCATATTCAAAATTACCATGTCCATTTGCGTCTGCGTTTCCACTTGAAATTGCATATGGTGGGTTACCAAAATTTATTTGAAACTGACTTGATTCAGTGGTTGATACATCACCAACAAAAGGAGCGACTGGTTCACCACTATTTAAATTTTGTTGTGTACTCATTTTTGTAGTCATATCATTAGTTGCAGTTCCCGCTTCTATTTCTGACACAGTTGCAGAATTAAACCAACTTCCATTTAAACCTGCCCATATTAAGTGATTATCCATATCTAAAGCCATCATAACGATATCGTTAGCACTAATAGTTGAACCATAAGTTGTGCTTGTATTGTCATAACTAATATTTCCTCCAGGATCTAATCCAAAACCTTGAGAAGGATTATTGTCATAATATGGAGTTGACAATGCTGCAAATTCATTTAGATAACAAACACCAACTTGCATCCTTGCTGTATCAGTTACTTTTACTTCCCAATACCATTTACCTTCTGTGACTGCTAAACTTGAAACAGCATATCCTCTATTTGAATTTGTATCAAAACTACTTTGACAATTTCCTTCTGAGAGTGTTCCGTCATTATCAAACCTACTCACAAATAATGGATTAAATGTAGCAAAATTATTAGTACAGGTATCTGTTGTTATGTCTGTAGCTGCA
>MDTD01187307.1_pt1 | contig 15298 bp, 14 predicted proteins | sample 811221 | NCBI WGS metagenome assembly MDTD01 (sample SAMN05326646, study PRJNA326480) | marine metagenome | isolation source: seawater | place: Pacific Ocean: South West | collected 2011
GACACCAAAACCAGGTTCTTATAGAGGAAGAATAAATAATGAACCAGAAAATAATAGAAAAACATTGTTGGATTTAAAAAATGCTTAAAGATAAAGACAGAATATTTCAAAATTTGTATAATGACCTAGGGTCAAATCTTATTTCATCTCAAAAAAGAGGTGATTGGATAAATACAAAAGAAATTACAGAAAAAGGAAGAGACTGGATAATTAATGAAATAAAGGAATCCCAACTTAGGGGAAGAGGTGGTGCAGGTTTTCCTACTGGACTAAAATGGTCTTTTGCACCTAAGAAAGTTGGTTCAAGACCTCATTATTTAGTTATTAATGGTGATGAGTCTGAACCTGGTACTTGTAAAGATAGAGATATTTTACGTTTCGAACCACATAAATTAATAGAAGGGTGTCTAATTGCATCATACGCAGTACAAGCTCATGTTTGTTATATTTATATAAGAGGTGAATATTTTATTGATGGTCAAAAGCTTCAATCTGCGATCAATGAAGCTTATGAAAATAAACTTCTCGGTAAAAACGCAGCTGGCACTGGCTGGGATTTAGATGTCTATATTCATTATGGAGCTGGCGCTTATATTTGTGGTGAAGAAACAGCCTTACTTGAGAGTATAGAGGGTAAAAAAGGCCAACCAAGGTTAAAACCTCCTTTTCCAGCCCTAGTCGGATTGTATGGTTGCCCAACTATCATTAACAACGTCGAAACTATAGCCGTTGTACCAACAATTTTAAGAAGAGGGGGGAAATGGTTTTCTTCATTAGGAAGAGAAAAAAATACAGGCACTAAAATTTTCTGTATATCTGGAAATGTAAACAATCCATGCAATGTCGAAGAGGAAATGAGTATTCCGTTAAAAGAATTAATTGAAGTTCATGCTGGTGGTGTTATTGGTGGTTGGGAAAATCTTCAGGCTGTAATACCGGGTGGTTCATCAATGCCACTAATCCCGAAAGAAAAATGTGAAACTCTAACAATGGATTTTGACTCTTTAGTTGCTGAAAAGAGTGGATTAGGCACAGCAGGTGTAGTTGTAATCAATAAAGATCAAGACATTATTAAATGTATGGCTAGAATCGCAAGATTTTATAAACATGAAAGCTGTGGTCAATGTACACCTTGTAGAGAAGGCTCTGGTTGGATGTGGAGGATGCTCGAAAGAATGGCAAAGGGTGAAGCATCAAAAGATGAAATTGAGATGTTGGGCGATGTAACGAAACAAATTGAAGGGCACACAATTTGTGCTTTTGGAGAGGGATCTTCGTGGCCAGTCCAAGGTCTTTTAAGACACTTTAAACATGAAATAAAGAAAAGGAATAAATTTGATCCAATAGTAAAGGAAAATAAGAACATACCTTATTTAGTAGATCAGCACTTATTAGATAAAAATGCTTAAATTAAAAGTTAATAATGTTGAGGTTGAAGTTGAGGAGGGCCTAACAGTTTTGCAAGCCTGCGAGAAGGCAGGGTTTGAAATTCCTAGATTTTGTTATCACGAAAAACTTTCTATAGCTGGAAATTGCAGAATGTGCTTAGTTGAAATGGAAAAATCTCCAAAACCAATAGCATCATGCGCAATGCCTGCAGCTGATGGAATGGTTATAAAAACAAATACATCTAAAATTGAAAAATCAAGAAAAGGAGTGATGGAGTTTTTATTGGCAAATCATCCATTGGATTGTCCAGTTTGTGATCAGGGTGGAGAATGTGATCTTCAAGATCAATCAATGTATTATGGAATAGATAAATCAAGATTTAAAGAAAATAAAAGATCTGTTCCAGACAAAAATATGGGCCCGCTCATTAAAACTCAAATGACGAGATGCATTCACTGCACAAGATGTATTCGATTTGCAACAGAGATAGCTGGAGTTCCAGAGCTAGGGGCTATCGGAAGAGGAGAAGATATGCAGATTACAACATATCTCGAAAAATCTGTTCAATCAGAGCTTTCTGGAAATGTTATTGATTTATGTCCAGTTGGAGCTTTGACTTCAAAACCATATGTATTTGAAGCAAGACCATGGGAATTAAAAAAAACTGAAACAATAGATGTGATGGATGCTGTTGGTTCTAATATCAGAGTTGACACTTACGATTGGGAGGTAAAGAGAGTTTTACCCATAATAAATGAGGATATAAATGAAGAGTGGATATCTGATAAAACAAGATATGCTTGTGATGGTTTATCTAATCAAAGACTTGATACACCTTATATCAAATACAATAATAAATTTGAAAAAGCTTCATGGGATGAAGTCTATAAAATTATCAAATCCAAAATTGAAAATACTGATAAGGATAGGATATGTGGTTTTGTTGGAGATCTCACAAATATGGAAGCAAGTTTTATTTTCAAAGAATTTTTTGAGAGAACTATAGATAATAAAAATTATGAGTCTAGGTATATACAAAAATTTGTAGATACCTCATCTAGAGAAAATTATATATTTAATTCTACGATTAATGGAATAGAGGATTCAGATTTAATAATATTAATTGGAGCAAATCCAAGATTTGAAGCTACTATTTTAAATGCAAGAATAAGAAAAACGTATCTTAACAATAATACAAAAATAATTTCCTTGAATGATATTGGTGATCTCACATACCCCTATAAAAGTTTGGATGGAAAGACTAAAACAATAAAAGATATTTTTGAAAATAACCACGAAATTTCACAGCAAATATTAAAATCAAAAAAACCAATGATAATTCTTGGTGAGTCTTTTTTTAGCTCTTATTCAGCAAGTAATCTATTTTTTTTAATAAAAGAATTTTTATTTAAAAATAATCTCTATTCAAGCGAGTGGAATCCATTAAATGTTTTATCTAATGATGCATCAACAGTTGGCAATTTAGATTTAGACATTATTAATGAAAAAAGAAATTTACTAAAAGATTTGAGAGAAAATAAATTTGAGTTTATTTATCTTTTAGGACAAGATGAATTAGACTTTACAAAGAAAAACGAATTTATCATATACCAAGGAAGCCATGGAGATAAAGGTGCAGAAATTGCAGATATAATTCTTCCTGGGTCGGCTTACACGGAACAATCAGGTCATTTTACAAATCTTGAGGGAAAAATTCAAAAAGCTTTTAAGGCATCATATCCCCCAGGAGAATCAAAAGAAGACTGGCAGATCATTAATGAAATTGCTGAACAAATGAATAATAGAAAACTTTTTAATGATAAAGAGGAACTTGAAAGCAGTATGTTTAATTATCTGAATTTAAAAAACAAAAAACAAAAAAATGGATTAATTAAAAACAATACTTCAAGTGAATTTAAAGATGAGAATTTGAAAATAAATTTAAAAAATTATTACTTTTCAAATGTGATTGCTCGTTCATCAAAAACTATGGTTGACTGCCATAATTCTAAATTAGATATTAAACTTACAGGTACTGAGGGCTAAAAATGGAATATTTACCGATCATCTTTCAAGAGGTTTATAAAATATTTTTTTTATTAATTCCTGTTTTAGTGTCTGTTGCAATGATTGTGTGGTTAGATAGAAGAGTTTGGGCGTTTGTTCAGAAAAGACAAGGCCCGAATGTTGTTGGTCCATTCGGTTTATTGCAATCATTAGCAGACGCACTAAAATATATTTTTAAGGAAATAATAATTCCTGCAAGTTCTAACAAAGTTATATTTATTCTTGCACCTATCATTACGATGACTCTGGCTTTAATATCATGGGCAGTCATTCCTTTTGGTTTAAATCAAGTATTAGCAGATATCAATGTTGGTATTTTATATATATTCGCTGTCTCCTCTTTAGGCGTCTATGGTATTATAATGGGTGGCTGGGCATCAAACTCTAAGTATCCATTTTTAGGATCTATTAGATCTGCTGCACAAATGGTATCTTATGAAGTTTCAATAGGAATTATTATAATTAATGTATTGTTGTGTGTAGGTTCACTAAATTTAAATGATATTGTATTAGCCCAGGAAAAAATGTGGTTTATTATTCCATTATTTCCAATGTTTATAATATTTTTTATTTCTGCTCTTGCGGAAACTAACAGACCCCCTTTTGATCTTCCAGAGGCAGAAGCTGAGTTGGTTGCTGGTTATCAAACTGAATATTCTGGAATGATGTATGCTATGTTTTGGTTAGGTGAATATGCGAATATTCTACTAATGTGTGCACTTGGTTCTATATTATTTTTAGGAGGATGGTTGTCGCCAATTGATTTGTATCCATTTAATTTAATTCCTGGAGCTGTTTGGTTAATTTTTAAAATTTTGCTTCTTTTTTTGCTTTTTGCATTAGTAAAAGCAATTGTTCCAAGATATAGATATGATCAATTGATGAGACTTGGTTGGAAAATATTTTTACCATTGTCATTAATTTATGTTGTTTTGACTGCAAGTTATTTATTTTATTTTAACCTTTTACCAACTGTATAAATGAAGATTTCTCGATTTTTTAAAACAATTTTAATGGTAGATTTTGTTAGTGGTTTATTTATTGCTGTGAAAGAATTATTTAAATCAAAAAAAACTATTAATTATCCATTTGAAAAAGGGAAAATAAGCCCAAGATATAGAGGAGAGCATGCTTTAAGAAGATATCCAAATGGAGAGGAAAGATGTATAGCCTGTAAATTATGTGAAGCCGTTTGTCCCGCACAAGCAATAACGATCGAGTCATCTCAAAGAGCAGATGGAAGCAGAAAAACCACTCGTTATGACATAGACATGATGAAATGTATTTATTGTGGATTATGTGAAGAGTCATGTCCTGTAGATGCGATTGTACAAGGGCCAAATTTTGAATTTTCAACTGAGACAAGAGAGGAACTTTATTACACTAAAGATAAGCTACTTGATAATGGTGATAGATGGGAAAATATTTTAGCTGCAAATATTAAATCAGACAATCCATACAGATAATTTGATGATAGCTCATTCAATTTTTTTTTATTTTTTTTCGATTATTGCAATTGTTTCAGCAATAATGGTTACAGCCTCTAAAAATACAGTTCATTCAGTTTTTTTTCTTATCCTTGATTTCATTAGTATTTCGTGTCTTTTTATTATGATTGGAGCAGAGTTTTTAGGAATGATAATGTTGATTGTTTACGTTGGAGCAGTTGCAGTTTTATTTTTATTTGTTGTTATGATGTTAAATGTTGCTCAACAAAAAAATCAGTGGTTTGCATCTAAGTCAAACTCCAGTCATATTCCAATTGGGCTTATAATCAGTGCAATAATATTTTTTGAGCTAATAATAGTTGTTGGAGGCTGGAAATATAAGCCTGAACTTATAAGTTCAAATAATTTGTCAACAATAAACGACATAAGTAATACTCATTCACTTGGACAAGTTTTATATACTGATTATATCCACATTTTTCAAATAAGTGGCATGATTTTATTAATTGCTATGATTGGTGCAATTGTTCTGACATATCGTCAAAGAGAAGGTGTAAAAAAACAAAGTTACTTAAAACAAATTTCCAGAGAAAGATCTGAAGGAGTTGAAGTGTTAGATGTTGCATCTAATAAAGGAGTTAAAATAGATGACTGAAATAGGTTTGGGACACTATCTAACGCTTGGTGCTGTTATATTTACAATTGGTGTAATTGGAATTTTTTTAAATAGAAAAAATATTATTGTAATTCTAATGAGTATCGAACTTATATTATTAGCTGTTAATATAAATTTGGTATCTTTTTCAATTTATTTAAACGATTTGTCAGGTCAAGTTTTTACATTATTTATCCTTACAGTTGCAGCCGCTGAAGCAGCAATAGGTTTAGCAATTATTGTAGTTTATTACAGAAACTCAGGAACAATTCGAGTTGAGGAAATAGATAAATTAAAAGGATAAAATGGAAATCTTAATCGTAGCCCTACCATTAATAGCTTCTATTATATCTGGTTTTTTTGGAAAATTTATAGGAGATAGAAATTCAGAAATTTTTACAAGCTTACTAGTTAGTATATCGGCTCTTTTATCTATCTTAGTACTCTATGAGGTAATTGTTAATCAATATCAAGATAACATTTTAATTGCAAAATGGATAAACTCAGGATCATTAGAGGTGAATTGGTCGATTAAAATTGATCCTTTATCTGCAATAATGTTAGTTGTTGTTACCTCAGTATCATCGTTGGTTCATATATACTCAATTGGGTACATGTCTCATGACCCACACAAACCTAGGTTTATGGCTTACTTATCGCTCTTTACTTTTGCAATGTTGATGTTGGTAACATCAGATAATTTCATCCAATTATTTTTTGGCTGGGAAGGAGTTGGTCTTTGCTCTTATTTTTTGATAGGTTTTTGGTTCAAAAAGGATACTGCAAATGCAGCTGCAATCAAAGCTTTTATAGTAAATAGAGTAGGTGATTTTGGATTTGCTTTAGGGATATTTTTAATCTTTTATCTATTTGGAACTGTAAATTATTCAGAAGTTTTTGAAAAAATTCCAACAATAATTGACAAAAAAATCATTTTCTTAGGGATTGAAGCTAAAGCTATTGATCTAATTTGTTTACTTTTATTTGTTGGTGCTATGGGTAAATCAGCGCAAATTTTACTTCATACCTGGTTACCAGATGCGATGGAAGGTCCTACTCCTGTATCAGCACTTATTCATGCAGCAACAATGGTAACAGCAGGTGTTTTTTTAGTAGTAAGATGCTCACCTATATATGAATATTCTGAGTTAGCTCTAAATATAATAACAATTGTTGGTATGAGCACCGCTTTTTTTGCAGCTTCTGTGGCTTTAGTTCAGTCAGATATAAAAAAAATTATAGCATATTCGACTTGTAGTCAATTGGGATACATGTTTTTTGCAACAGGGGTGGGTGCATATAATGTTGCAATGTTTCATTTATTTACTCACGCATTTTTTAAAGCTTTATTATTTTTAGGATCTGGTTCAGTTATTCACGCCTTTAAAGATGAACAAAATATCGAAAAAATGGGAGGTGTTTGGAAAAAATTACCATACACCTATTCATTAATGATAATTGGAACTTTAGCATTAACAGGTTTTCCATTTTTGTCTGGTTTTTACTCGAAAGATGCAATAATCGAATTTGCTTATCTCAAAGGTAATGTAACTGGCTATTATGCAGCTGGTATTGGAGTTATCACTGCTTTGCTTACTTCTATTTACTCATGGAGGCTAATGTTCAAAACATTTCATGGCGAATATAATAACAAAGATATAAAAATTGAAGAAACACATGAGTCACCAATGGTTATGTTAGTGCCTTTATTTTTACTTTCAATTGGTGCAATATTTGCAGGTTTTTTGTGTAAGGAGTTATTTATTGGGCAAAATAGTGCTAATGATTTTTGGCAAAATTCAATTTTCTTTCTGAAGCCACTTAGTATTGATCATCCACCGCTTTGGTTTTTAATTCTTACACCAATATTAGTTACAATATCAATTCCTGTAGCCTATTATCTATTTGTAAGAAATAAAGATTTACCTAAAAGAATAGCAAATGTAAATAAACCGCTCTATAATTTTCTAATTAATAAATGGTATTTTGATGAACTGTATGAGGTAATATTTATTAAATCATCAAAAAAAATAGGACTATTTCTTTGGAAATTTTTTGATGTCAAAATAATTGATGGTTTTGGCCCTGATGGTATTTCAAGTTTTATCAAAAAATGTTCATTAAAAGCAAATAAATTCCAAAGTGGTTACATATATCAATATGCGTTTGTAATGTTATTGGGTTTTTCTGCATTATTAACTTTTTTAATCGTAAAATAATGGACTTTCCTATTCTTTCCTCATTAATATTACTTCCAACAATAGGCGCTTTTTTTTTATTTTTTACCAGAAGTGATAAAGAAAATCAAAGAACAATTAAATACGTTGCATTGTTTACATCACTTGTAAATTTTTTTTTATCGATTTATTTGTGGATTTTATTTGATCAATCAACATCAGCATTTCAATTTGTAGAGGAGAGAATTTGGATTAAAGGATTAATAAATTATAAAGTTGGCATCGATGGTATTTCAATTTTATTTATAATATTAACAACATTTATAACTCCCCTATGTATAATCTCTGTTAATAATTCAATCAAAAAAAGATTAGCAGAATTTTTAATTGCAGTTTTGATAATGGAATCATTTATGATTGGAGTATTTTGCTCATTAGACTTGGTTGTTTTTTATTTATTTTTTGAAGCTGGATTAATTCCAATGTTTTTAATTATTGGCATATGGGGAGGAACAAGAAGAGTATATTCAGCATTTAAATTTTTTCTTTATACTCTTTTAGGTTCAGTGTTAATGTTGGTTGCAATAATTTCTATCTATTGGATACAAGGGACGACTGATATTACAAAGTTGTATGAGCTAGGGATTGACACAAAATATCAAAATCTTTTATGGTTGGCTTTTTTTAGCTCTTTTGCAGTTAAAACCCCTATGTGGCCTGTTCACACTTGGTTGCCAGATGCTCATGTAGAAGCACCAACAGCAGGCTCAGTTCTATTAGCGGCTATTTTGCTTAAAATGGCAGGTTATGGCTTTATCAGATTTTCCCTAGGTCTTTTTCCAATTGCATCAGAAATATTTACACCACTTATTTATATTTTAAGTATTATTGCGATAATTTTTACCTCATTGATTGCATTGATGCAGGAGGATATGAAAAAATTAATTGCCTATTCCTCAGTTGCACATATGGGTTTTGTCACGTTGGGTATTTTTACTATTCAACAACAAGGTATTGAGGGAAGTATTATTCAAATGATAAGTCATGGACTTGTTTCAGCAGCACTTTTTTTAAGTGTAGGAGTAATATATGACCGTATGCACTCAAGATTAATTGAAACTTATGGGGGTTTAGTAAGTATTATACCAAAATATTCAGTTTTATTGATGATATTTGTACTAGCATCTTTAGGTTTACCCGGTACAAGCGGTTTTATTGGCGAGTTCTTGATTTTAATGGGAGCTTTTAAAGATAATTTTTTAGTTGCTGTTTTAGCAAGCATTGGTGTGATCTTGGGTGCAGCATATATTCTTTGGATGTATAAGAGAGTCGTTTTTGGAAAGTTAATAAATTCAGAATTAAATAAGATAGTTGATTTAAATAAATCAGAATTATTGATACTATCCTTTTTAGCAGCACCTATTTTATTTTTTGGTTTTTATCCTGATCCTTTAATAAATACAATTGAGGTATCAATAAGTGATTTTATAACGATGTATAATGAAAATTTAACTAATTAGTAATGATAAACTTTGAATTGATTTTACCCGAAATATTTCTTTCATTATCTATCATGTTTTTATTAATTCTAGGTGTTTTTAAAAATGAAAGCTCTAAAGTAGTTCAAAATATTTCATTAGTAGTTTTAATAGTTACAGCTGTGATTATCTTTAATGAAACTCTTAGAATTAATGAGGTAAAATTATTTAATAATAGCATTATAATAGACTATTTATCTTCTTTTATGAAAATAGTTACTCTTATTTCAGCTTTTTTAGTTTTAACAATTTCTTCGAATTATCTTAAAACGTTCAAAATTTTTAAAATTGAGTACCCTATCTTAATTTTAAGTTCTGTTTTGGGTATGATGATCATGATTAGTTCAAATGATTTAATTGTTTTTTATATGGGGCTAGAGCTTCAGTCTTTAGCTTTATATGTGCTAGCAACATTCAATAGAGATCAATTAAAGTCTTCAGAAGCAGGATTAAAGTATTTTGTATTAAGTGCTTTATCCTCTGGTTTACTTTTATATGGATGCTCATTAATATATGGATTTACAGGATCAACAAATTTCAATGTTATTGCAGTTCAATTAGATACAAATGAATATGCTCTAACTTTTGGAATTGTTTTTATTTTAGTAGGTTTAGCATTTAAGATTTCAGCTGTCCCCTTTCATATGTGGGCTCCAGATGTTTATGAGGGATCTCCTACGTCTGTAACATTATTTTTTACAATTGTGCCAAAGATTGCAGCGTTAACAGTTTTTATAAGATTTTTATATGTGCCCTTTTTAAACTTAATAGATCAATGGCAAATGATTTTGATTTTTTTATCTATAGCTTCAATGCTTTTTGGTGCAATCGCAGCAATCGGTCAGACTAACTTGAAAAGATTGATTGCTTACTCATCTATTGGTCATGTTGGGTACACGCTGGCAGGTTTAGCCACTGGGTCAAATGAAGGAATTCAGAGTTCGGTAATTTACATAACAATTTATATAATTATGAATTTAGGATTATTTTCATGTTTATTAATGTTAAAAAGAAATAATGAGTACTTTGAAAATATTGACGATTTATCAGGATTATCAAAAAATCATCCGCTTCTGTCGATTTCTTTATTAATAATTTTATTCTCTTTGGCAGGAATACCACCACTTGCAGGATTTTTTGCAAAATTTTATATCTTCAAATCGGTATTAGAACAATCTATGTATTTTTTAGCAATCGTTGGATTGTTATCAACAGTGGTTGCTGCTTTTTACTATTTAAGAATAATTAAGATCATGTATTTTGATAAAGAAAAAGAAAAGTATGATACAGATCACAGTTTTTGGTTAAAATTTTCATTAACAGCATCAACTTTGTTAATTTTGATTTACTTTATATTTCCTAGCCAACTAATTGAGGTAGTTTCAAAAATTAGTATTATTTAATGAAATTCAAAACTTTTAAATTTGCAAAAGTGAAAAGCACGAATAATACTGCTATTAGAATACTTAAAAATAAAAATATAGATTATGGAATGGTAATATCTGATGATCAAACTAAGGGAAGAGGTCAATATGGAAAAAATTGGATCTCCTATAGAGGAAACTTATTTGTAAGTATTTTTTATAGTTTAAAAAATTTTAATTTATCTCTTAAACGCTTAACTAAAATCAATTGTTTATTAGTTAAAAAGTTACTAACTTTGTACTATAAAAAAAAATCATATTTAAAAAACCAAATGATCTATTAGTTAACAAGAAAAAAATTTGTGGAATATTGCAAGAAACTATAAATAAATCAGAAAATATCTATTTAATTGTGGGAATTGGAATCAATTTGATTAGGAGTCCAAAAATTAAAGATTATCCTACAACGAATCTCTACGATTTATTGAACAAAAAAGTTTCAAGAAAAAAAATTTCAGCAGAGCTAAAAAAGATTTTTGAGACAAATTTGAAAAAGTTACAAAAAATTTAAAATTAATAATATATGTATTTATTTGGTGATATTGGTAATTCTGAAACTAAAATTTTTTTAGTTGATTCGAAAGATAAAATTTTGAAGAACGTGAATTTTTCTTCAAAAGATATAAATAACCAAATTTTAAAATCAAAATTTAAGACACTTAATTTTGATTTTAAAAAAATAAAAAAAATTTTATTTTGTAGTGTTGTACCAACAGCATTTACCCTGATAAAAAAATTTTTGAAAAATAAGACAAAAATTAAATGTCATGAAATTAAAGATTTGAAACTTACTTCTTTAATTAATATAAAAGTGAATTTTAAACAAGTAGGATCAGATAGAATTACTAACGCAATTAGTTTAATAGACAAAAAGAATAATTTTATAATTTTAGATTTTGGTACTGCAACTACTTTTGATGTAGTAATAAAAAAAAATTATATTGGAGGAATAATTGCACCTGGAATTAAAATTTCACTTAATACTTTATCTGATAAAGCTTCTTTAATTCCAAAAATAAATTTAAAAAAAATTAAAAAAGTGATAGGTAAAGATACAAATACTGCTGTAAGATCAGGTTTTTTTTGGGGTTATGCAGGTTTAATTGACAATATTGTTAATTTGATTAAGAAAGAAACAAGAAAATCTTTTAAATTAGTAATTACTGGTGGTTTTTCTGATTTATTTAAAAAGTCAATAAGAACAAAATTGTCTCAGAATAAAAACATCACAATAAAAGGTTTAATTAAAATTTCTAAACTTATTATTTAAATGAAAGAAGAATTATTATTTTGTCCCCTTGGAGGATCTGGTGAAATTGGCATGAACATGAATCTTTTTGGTTATGGTTATCCAGGTGATCATAAATGGATAATGGTTGATATTGGAGTAACATTTGCCGATGATACAATTCCTGGAATTGATTTAATTTACCCTGATCCAGGATTTATTGTAGAAAAAAAAGATAATCTTTTAGGAATTATTGTTACACATGCTCATGAGGATCACATTGGGGCAATAGCTCATTTATGGCCTAAATTAAAATGTAAAATCTACGCTACGCCATTTACAGCAATATTGATCAGAGAAAAATTTAAAGAAAAACAAATTGATATCACAAAAGATTTAAATATTGTTGAGCTTAACGGCAAAGTTTTATTAGATCCTTTTGACATTGAATATATTACCTTAACTCATTCAATCCTAGAACCGAATGGGCTACGAATTAAAACCCCAGCTGGTGTTATTTTGCATACAGGTGATTGGAAAGTTGACCCGAATCCTTTAGTCGGAGATAAGATAAATTCTAAAAGATTAAAAGAAATAGGTGAAGAAGGAGTTCTTGCTATGATTTGTGACTCAACAAATGTTTTTAGCTCTGGAAGATCTGGCTCAGAACTAGATGTGAGAAAAAACATGCTGGATATAATGATGCGTTTGAAAAAAAGAATAATTGTTACATCTTTTGCATCGAATGTTGCAAGAATGGAGTCGGTTTTTTATTGTGCTGAAAAAACTGGAAGACAAATTTCTTTGGTAGGAAGATCAATGCATAGAATATATAAAGCAGCAAGACAATGTGGATATTTAAAAAATACGATTGAACCTATAGATCCAAGAGAAGCTAAAAATTTTGCTAGGGAAAAAATTGTTTATTTATGTACTGGTAGTCAGGGCGAGCCCATGGGTGCTATGATGAGAATTTCAAATTTTACTCATCCAGATATTTTTTTAGAGAGAGGTGACGCTGTCATTTTCTCATCAAAAATAATACCTGGAAATGAAAAAAAACTTTATAAACTACATAACCAACTCGTTAAAGAAGGTATTGAGGTCATATCGGAAGAAACAGAATTTATTCATGTTTCAGGTCATCCGAATAGAGAGGATCTGAAAGATATGTATCAATGGGTAAAACCAAAATGTGTTATACCTGTTCATGGTGAACACAGGCACATGATTGAACACATTAATTTTGCAAAAGAGATGCAAGTTCCATATCCTGTCCAGGTAGAAAATGGAGACATAGTGAGATTGTCACCAGGTCAAAATCCAGAAGTTTATGATAAAGCCCCCAGTGGCAGATTATATTTAGATGGAAACGTAAGTGTTGAAGAAGATTCTCAATCAATTAAAGATAGAAAAAATTTGGGAGTTAACGGTTATTTAGAGGTAACCATTTTAATCACACCTAAAGGCAATATTCACAATAGTCCAATAACAACTTATAAAGGTTTGCCCATATATGAAAAAGAGGATTTCATTTATGGTCTTGAAGATGAAATAGAAAAAACTACAAAAACATTTAAACTTGGAAATAAACAACAAGAAAATAATTTGATTGATGCTTTAAAAATAGCTTGCAGAAAATTCACAAAAGAAAAAACTGGCAAAAAACCTTTTACAAATATTAATTTAGTAAAGATTTAATGAGCCCAACAGGATTAGCTATTATCTACATTATAATTTGGTGGATAGTTTTTTTTGCAATTTTACCCATTGATGTTGAGAGAAAAAAAAAAGTAAAAATAGAAGGTGAAGATCCTGGTTCTCCAGAAAATCCTAAAATGTTAAAAAAATTCATTTATTGTACAGGAATAACAACGATTTTATTCATTATAATTTATTTGTTAATGAAATTTGAATATTTGAATTTAAGAAATATAATCATCTGACATGTATATTTCTAAATTGTTCATTCCTATATTAAAAAATAATCCTTCAGAAGCAAAAATTAAGTCTCACCAACTGATGTTAAGAACTGGCATGATTAAACAATCCTCAGCGGGAATTTACTCATGGCTACCTCTAGGATTTAAAGTAATGAAAAAAATTGAAAAAATTGTTAGAGAAGAGCAAAATAAAATTGGTGCTCAAGAAATCTTAATGCCCACAATTCAATCAAGTGAAATATGGAAAGAAAGTGGAAGGTATGAAGATTATGGTGAAGAGATGTTGAGAATTAAAGATCGACAAAATCGTGAAATGCTTTATGGACCAACAAACGAGGAATTAGTGACAGATATATTTAGATCATCAGTAAAATCTTATAAATCTTTACCACAGCTTCTGTATCATATTCAGTGGAAATTTAGAGATGAGATAAGACCAAGATTTGGAATTATGAGATGTAGAGAGTTCTTTATGAAAGATGCCTACTCATTTGATATATCAGATGAGGAAGCGCTTTTTTCGTATAATAAGTTTTTTTTATCATATCTTAAAACATTTAAAAGATTAGATCTTACTGCAATACCAATGGCAGCTGACACTGGACCAATTGGAGGAAATCTCTCACATGAATTTATAATTCTTGCAGAAACAGGTGAAAGTAAAATTTTTACAGACAAAAGAATTTTTGATGTAAAGAGCGAGGGTACAGAATTAAATAAAGAATCTTTAGAAAAACTTAGAAGAAAGTATGAACAATTTTACTCAGTCACAGATGAAAAATTCAATAAAGATGAATTCGAAAAAAAGGTATCTGCAGAAAATCGTTTAAAAACTAAGGGTATAGAAGTTGGGCATATTTTTTATTTTGGTGATAAATATTCAAAACCTATGAATGCTTCTGTAGATTTACCAGCAGGGAAAAAAGATTACGTAAAAATGGGCTCTTATGGAATAGGTGTTTCTAGACTAGTAGGAGCTATTATAGAGGCTAAATATGATGAAAAAAATGAAATCATGAAATGGCCAATTTCTGTTGCACCATATGAAGTATCAATAATACCAATGATTAATAAAAATGATACAGCAGCTTTAGATAAAGCAAATTTAATAAATCAAGAATTTAAAAAAAATAACATAGATGCAATTATTGATGATGCTGATGAAAATTTTTCAGCAAAAATTAAGAAAATGAACCTAATTGGATCACCTTATCAAATAATAATTGGAAAAAAAACAGAAGGTGATTTGTTAGAATTTAAAGAGCCAGGAAAAGAAACAAAAAATATTAATTTATCTAAAATAATTCAAATAATTAAAGAACAAAAAGCAAAAAATTGATTTCTACATTAGAAAAAGAAATTACGTTTAGATTTTTAAAAGCCAGAAAAAAAGATGGTTTTTTAAATGTAATTTCAATTTTTTCTTTTA
>MDTD01073312.1_pt1 | contig 15294 bp, 12 predicted proteins | sample 811221 | NCBI WGS metagenome assembly MDTD01 (sample SAMN05326646, study PRJNA326480) | marine metagenome | isolation source: seawater | place: Pacific Ocean: South West | collected 2011
ATAATTGGTATAAAGAATTTTATTAATTAGGAGTTTTATGGATTCAGGAATAGCACAATTTATACCTTTGATATTAATATTTGTAATTTTTTATTTTTTCTTGATAAGACCACAACAAAAAAAAGTTAAAGATCATAAATTAATGGTAGAAAATCTAAAAAGAGGAGATAAAGTTGTTACTTCAGGTGGTATTGTTGGAACAATTGAAAGAATTATTGATGCTGAAAAAGCAGAAGTCTTGATTTCTGATAATGTAAAAGTTGAGGTTGTCAAAGCAACTGGAATTCAAGCTCTAGTTAATAGTCAAGAAGTTAAAAAATAATAATTTTTTAAGTGCTGTATTTTTCTAAAATCAAAATTATAACTGTTTTATTAATTACTATTATTTTAAGCTACCTTTCATTTTCAAATTTTTTTAAATTCGATGATCATTTTTTAAAAAATAAAATAAATCTAGGTTTAGATTTGCAGGGTGGTTCTTATTTATTACTTGAAATTGATAACCAACCAATTATTTTACAAACATTGCAAAATAAACTGGTAGACTTAAAAAAATCTCTAAATGATAAATCTTTAAAAACCAAAAATTATTCTATTGATAATAACAGAATTTTTTTCGAAAGTGATTATTTGTCTATTAATAAAGTTAAGGAACTTCTTTTGGATAAAGAAAGTGATTTAAATCCATATTTTGAAAAATTTAAAACTCATCAATATATTGTACAAAATAATAACAATTTTTTTTCTTTATCATTATCTGATTACGGTATTGTTTTGTTGAACTCATCTTCATTAGACCAGGCAGTTGAAATTGTAAGAAGAAGAGTTGATGAATCAGGTACAAATGAACCAAATATATTAAAAAGAGGTAATAATCGAATTTTAGTTGAGTTGCCTGGACTTGATGATCCTGCAAGAATAAAATCTCTTTTAGGTAAAACTGCTAATTTAACTTTTCAATTTGTATCTTCAACTGGAAGTGATGGATTTGGTACAGAAACTTTAAAATTTGACAATGATCTTGATGAGGCAACAGTTAGTAAAAGAATTATTCTAAATGGTGATAACCTTATTGATGCTAAACCAAGAATGGATACACAAAGCAACGAAACAATAGTTTCATTTACTTTAGATAGGGTAGGAGCTAAAAAATTTGGTAGAGCTACCACCGAGAATGTTGGAAAACAACTAGCAATTATTTTAGACGGTAAAATTATAAGTGCACCATCAATAAGAGAACCAATACTGGGTGGTTCTGGTCAAATTAGTGGTAATTTTACTTTTCAAAGTGCAACTGATTTAGCCTTATTGTTAAGATCTGGAGCATTGCCGGCACCTATGAATATTATTGAAGAAAGATCAGTCGGACCAGATTTGGGAAAAGACTCTATTAAGGCTGGAATTATATCTTTAATTGTAGGCTTTAGTTTAGTTGTTTTATTTATGGTTTATAAATACAGAATTTTTGGTTTGATAGCTAATTTAGCATTAATAACCAATTTATTTTTACTGTTAGGTGTATTAACCATGTTTGGCGCAACATTAACCTTGCCTGGAATTGCTGGTATTATTCTAACTGTAGGTATGGCCGTAGATGCAAATGTGCTAATTTTTGAGAGAATTAAAGAAGAAATAGAAAATGAAAGTAACAAAATTATAGCTTTTGATAGTGGTTATATTAAATCAAGAACAGCTATAATTGATGCAAATATAACAACACTTATAGCTGCCTCAATTTTATTTCTAATGGGATCAGGTCCAATTAAAGGATTTTCTGTAACATTAGGCATTGGAATTTTGACTACCTTGTTTTCCGTATACTTTATTGCAAGATTATTAAGTTCTATTTACGTGAAAGCAAATAAAGACAAGGAAAAACTTTTATAAAAATGAATAGTATTGGATTTAATAAATATTATAAAAAATTTGGTTTTTTATCAGTCATACTTGTTATTATATCTTTATCCTTGCTATTTCTTAAAGGTTTAAATTTTGGTGTAGATTTTAAGGGTGGCACTTTAATTGAAATAAGGCTCGATATATCAGATCATTCTGTTTCTAAAGTCAGAGATGTATTTAGTAAATCAAATTTACCAAATTTAACTGTTAAAAATTTTGGCAATGATAAAGATTACTTAATTAAATTTCAGAAACAAAACTTAGGAAATCCCGAATATATCAATAATCTTAAAAATGAAGTTTCAAAGTCATTCCCTGATATTAATTTTAGAAGAGTAGAAAATGTAGGACCAAAAGTAAGCTCAGAACTTTTAAAATCTGGCATAATTGCAATTTCTTTATCACTAGCTGCGATGTTATTTTATATTTGGATAAGATTTGAATGGCAATTTAGTTTGGGAGCAATTGTAGCTTTATTCCACGATGTAATTATTACATTAGGAATATTTTCGCTTTTATCTTTAGAAATTAATTTATCAATTGTTGCAGCAGTATTAACAATTGTTGGTTATTCTATGAATGATACTGTTGTTATATATGATCGGATCCGAGATAACCTTAAAAAATATTCAGACATTGATATATTTGATCTTTCAAACAAATCTATAAATGAAACTTTGTCTAGAACAATTTTAACTTCTTTAACCACATTGTTAGCCTTGCTATCAATTTTTTTTCTTGGTGGTGAAATCCTTAGAGGTTTTTCATTTGCAATGATTATGGGTGTAATAATTGGTACTTATTCATCGATTTATATTGCAAATCCAATTTTAGTTAGATTAAACGTTAATCATGATACTGTAGTAAAAAAAGACGAAGAAAAAAATTAATACAAATTTTGAGCAGCCACCATAGAAAGTAGCATCGGTAATGAAAGCAATGTATTTGTTCTTGAAAATAACATAGCTGTTTTAGCTGATTTCGCTTTAGACTCTGGATCAGCTTCAACTATTCCTAAAGCTCTTTTTTGATTAGGCCATATTACAAACCAAACATTAAAAGCCATTATCATACCTAACCACATTCCAACTCCAATTGCAGTACTTTTTCCTCCACCAGATGTTATTCCTAAAGTCATTGCATCATGAACATATCCATTTATATATGCTAAAATTAGTCCTGATATTATTGTGAATAAAGCAGCCCATCTGAACCAAAATAATGCGGCTGGCGCAATAACCTTGCCTATGGCTGGTTTTTGTTCATCAGGAATTTTTGACATATTTGGAATTTGAACAAAGTTAAAGTACCATAAAAGACCTATCCACATAATTCCCACAACAACATGAACATATCTAAATAACCAACTCCAAAAAAGGACATCTATATCAAATCCACCGTTTAAAAAATACAATCCTAAGAATAGCACAACAGATAAAGCTAGAGAAAAATGCAGTGTTTTAGATAATGATTGTAAAATTTCTGTCATATCACTTTATACAACTAATCAACTGTTTACGCAATTTTTTTATACTTTGAGATTAAAAGAGGCGCTAAATATTTGCCAGTATAACTATTATTTACTTTGACAATGTCCTCAGGTTTTCCCTCTGCGATTATTTCACCACCTTTAACTCCTCCATCAGGACCTATATCGACTATATGATCTGCAGTTTTTATTACATCAAGGTTATGTTCAATTACAATTACTGTATTTCCAGTAGCAACAAATGTGTGCAAAATTTCTAACAATTTTTTTATATCATGTTGGTGTAATCCGGTAGTTGGCTCATCTAGTATATAAACCGTACGTCCAGTAGACCTTTTTGAAAGTTCCTTTGCAAGTTTAATTCTTTGTGCTTCACCACCAGACAGTGTTGTGGCCTGTTGTCCAATTTTAATATAACCTAAGCCTACTTTTTTTAAAGTAAGAAGTTTTCCTCTGATAGTATTTATGTTTTCAAAAAAATCACAACCTTCATCAACTGTCATATTTAAAACATCTGAAATATTTTTTTCTTTAAATTTAATTTCAAGTGTTTCTCTATTGTATCGACTACCTTTGCATTCATCACAGGTTATGTACACATCTGGAAGAAAATGCATTTCATAAGTAATCACCCCATCTCCTTCACATGCTTCACATCTTCCACCTTTTACATTAAATGAAAATCTACCAGGTTTATAACCTCTGCTTTTAGATTCGGGTAAATTTGTAAACCAATCTCTAATAGGTCCAAATGCACCTGTATAAGTAGCAGGATTTGATCTTGGTGTTCTACCAATTGGTGATTGATCAATATCTATTATTTTATCTACTAATTCAATGCCTTTAATTCCTTTGAATGGCAAAGGAATTTTTCTTGTTTTGTTGTTATTGAGATAAAGATTTAATGCATTAAATAAAGTCTGAAGAATTAATGTTGATTTACCACTTCCTGATACTCCTGTGACACATGTAAAAGCTCCTAAAGGTATTTTTAAATTTACATTTTTTAAATTATTTCCAGATGCATTTAAAATTTCTAAATATTTTCCATTTTTTGCCATTTTTCGATTTTTAGGCACAGGGATGAAACTTTTGTTAGATAAATATCTTCCAGTTATACTATCATTATTTTTTTTAATTTCTTCACATGTTCCTTGGGCAACAACTTGCCCACCTTTGTGACCAGCTTCAGGACCTAAATCTACAATGTGATCAGAATTTTCCATTGTTTCTGTATCATGCTCGACAACAACCACTGTATTTCCAAGGTCTCTTAATCTTTTTAAAGCTTCAATTAATTTAATATTATCTTTTTGATGTAAGCCAATCGATGGTTCGTCTAATACATATAAAACTCCTGTAAGCCCTGATCCAATTTGTGAAGCCAATCTAATTCTTTGTGACTCTCCACCAGATAATGTTCCTGATTCTCTCGATAATGTCAGATAATCTAAGCCAACATTTAATAAAAAATTAAGCCTTTCATTTATTTCTTTAAGTATATGTTGAGCAATTTTTAATCTTGTAGGGTCGAGTGTTTTTTCTAAAGATAAAAACCATTCTTTTGCCTCAATAATTGATTTTTCAGTAACTTGACTAATGTTTAAAGCTTCAATTTTTACACAAAGAGCTTCATCTTTAAGCCTATAACCATTACATTTCTCACATTTTGTGTCTGACTGATATTGAGATATTTCTTCTCTCATCCAGTCGCTATCTGTTTCTAAATATCTTCTTTCTAAATTATTAATTACTCCTTCAAAAGTTTTTTTATGTGAATACTTTTCATATCCATCATCATAAGAAAATTTAATTTCTTCATCATCTGATCCATATAAAATTACATCTTTCACCTTTTTAGGAAGATTTTTCCATTTTTCCTCTAACGAAAATTTATAATGTTTTGCTAAAGAGGATAAAGTTTGCGCATAATATAATGAGGTAGATTTTGCCCAAGGAACAATTGCACCATCAGATATTGTTTTTTTTTCATCTGGAATGACTAGTTTAGGATCGACATTTAATTTAACACCGATGCCTTCACATTCCTCACAAGCACCATATGGACTGTTAAATGAAAACAATCTTGGTTCAATTTCCTCGATTGTAAAACCACTTTCTGGACATGCAAATTTGGTAGAAAAAATTATTTTCTCTACCTTTCTGAATTGCTTTGGAAGAGTTTCATCTTCATATTCAACAAACAATAATCCATTTGATAAATTGATTGCCGTTTCGACTGATTCAGCCAATCTATTTCCTAGAGAAGAATTTATAACAATTCTGTCAACTAAAATTGAAATATCGTGTTTTATTTTTTTATTAATTTCAGGAGCTTTATCGATTTCATATATTTTATTGTCAATTTTAATTTTTCTAAATCCTCTTTTTTTATAAGATAGAATTTCTTTTTTATATTCACCTTTCCTCCCTCTCACTACAGGTGAAAATAAATAAATAGTAGATTTTTTTGGGAGCTGTTTGATTCTATCAACAATTTGACTAATTGTTTGAGATTCGATGGGTTTACCTGTAAATGGTGAAAACGGTATACCAGCTCTTGCAAACAGAACTCTCATGTAATCATATATTTCAGTAACAGTAGCTACAGTAGATCTAGGATTTTTTGATGTATTTTTTTGTTCTATTGATATAGCCGGACTTAGACCTTCAATAAGGTCTACATTTGGTTTTTTCATCTTATCAAGAAATTGTCTTGCATAAGCTGATAAGCTTTCCACATATCGTCTCTGTCCCTCTGCATAAACCGTGTCGAATGCTAAAGACGATTTTCCTGAACCTGAAAGTCCAGTTATTACTATAAATTTTTCTTTTGGAATCTCTAAAGAAATATTCTTTAAATTGTGCTCTTTTGCACCTTTTATCACGATCTTTTTAAGCATTATTTAGTTGCTTTAGATTAATAAAATTAATATTCAAGGTAAAATGTGTTATAGTAAATTATCATCTAATATACAAAAATTATGGCAGGAAGTTTAAATAAAGTACAATTAATAGGTAGGTTAGGCGCCGATCCAGAAGTGAAACAAATGGTTAATGGTAAAAGTGTCGCTAGACTAAGTATTGCCACAAGCCAAACTTGGAAGGATCGAAATTCAGGAGAAAAAAAAGAAAAAACTGAATGGCACCGTATAGTTGTATTTAACGAAGGGCTTGTAAATGTTGTTCAACAATATTTAAAAAAAGGTGCCCAGATCTATATCGAAGGTCAACTAACAACAAGAAAATGGAAAGATGAACAAACTGGTCAAGATAAATATTCTACAGAAATAGTTTTACAGGGTTATAATTCTACATTGACCATGTTGGGTGGATCTAATCAAAACAATATTTCAAATTCATCTCAAAATAAAAATAATGATTTTGATCAAACAAATCAGCAAAATAATAGTGATTTAGACGACGAAATTCCGTTTTAATGAAAAACAATCAGTTAACAGAAGTTAATAATCCAAAGGTAAATCCTATTACAATGTATGACGAAATGAGTTCGTCATATTTGTCATACGCAATGAGTGTAATAATTAGTAGAGCATTACCAGACATAAGAGATGGACTAAAGCCTGTTCATAGAAGAATTATTTTTGCTATGCATAAAGGTGGTTTTGATTGGGCAAAACAATTTAGAAAATCAGCCAGAATTGTTGGAGATGTAATTGGTAAATATCACCCTCATGGCGATCAAGCCGTTTATGATGCTTTGGTAAGAATGGTGCAGGATTTTTCAATGAGCCTACCTTTAATTGAAGGACAAGGTAACTTTGGATCAATAGATGGAGATCCACCAGCCGCGATGAGATATACAGAAACCAGATTATCAAAAGTATCTCAATATTTGGTTGACGATATAAATAAAAATACTGTCAAATTTAAAAGTAATTACGATGAGACAGAGAAAGAACCAGAGATTCTACCAGCACAATATCCAAATCTTCTTGTTAATGGAGCGGGAGGTATAGCAGTTGGAATGGCAACAAGTATACCACCTCACAACTTAGGTGAAATAATTGATGGAACGTTAGCTTTAATCGAAAATAGAGATATTAAAATTCCTGAATTAATGAAACTTATCCCTGGACCAGATTTTCCAACAGGTGGGTTAATTATTGGTAAAGATATCATTAAACAAGGTTATAAAACTGGAAGAGGATCATTTAAAATTAGAGGAGAAATTTCTGTAGAGCAATTAAAAAATGGTAAGGAGAGATTAATAATTTCATCTGTACCATATCAAGTTAATAAATCTTTATTAAATGAAAGAATAGCAGAGCTTGTAAGAGAAAAAAAAATAGAGGGAATAAGTGATATAAGGGATGAGTCAAATAGAGAGGGGATTAGAGTTGTTATTGATCTTAAACGTGGCGTCGAACCAGAAACAATTAAAAGACAGTTATACAAATTTACATCAATAGAAAGTTCTTTTGGTTTTAATACCTTGGCTATTGTAGAAAAAAAACCAAAAACATGTTCATTAAAAGATTTTTTAGAAAGCTTTTTAATTTTTAGAGAAGAAGTTGTCATTAAAAGAACTAAATATGATTTAAAGAAAGCTGAGGATAGAGCACATATCTTAATAGGATTATCCGTAAGTATAGATAATTTGGATAAGATAATTAAAATTATTAGGAATTCTAAAACACCAGATGAAGCTAAGGATAAACTTTTAAAAACATCTTGGTCAATAAGCAAATCAACAAAATTGATTAAATTAGTGGAAAGTAAAAAATCTCAAAGTAATTATAAATTTTCAAAAGATCAGGTTTTAGCTATATTAGACCTGAGACTTCAAAAACTAACAGCAATAGGAATAAATGAAATTGAAGTTGAGCTAAAAAAACTTATAGAATTAATTACCCAATTCAAAAAAATATTAAATTCTAAAAAGGAATTATTTAAAGTTATAGGTATTGAACTAAAAGAAATTAAAGAAAAGTTTAGCACTCCTCGTAAAACTAAAATTATTGACGCTGTATTAAATTACGATATTGAAGAGACAATTCAAAAAGAGTCTGTCATTATTACTGTTACACTGCAAGGTTACATTAAAAGAGGAGCGTTGAGTAGTGTGAAACAACAAAAAAGGGGCGGAAAAGGTAAATCTGGTATTAAAACAAGGGAAGAAGATTCAGTTGTTCAGACATTATCAGTAAACACACATACTCAAGTACTGTTTTTTTCATCTGAAGGACTTGTATACAGACTAAAAGCTTGGAAAATACCCGAAGGAACATCGGCTTCAAAAGGTAAAGCTGTATCAAATCTTTTACAATGGAAGAATCATCAAAGCATTAGTTCTATAATGCCATTTCCTGATGATATATCTCAAAAGAAAGATTACCATCTAATATTTGTAACTAGCAAAGGTAAGATTAGAAAAAACAATCTAGAAGATTTTAGTTCAATTAATGCTTCTGGAAAAATAGCTATTAAATTAGATCAAGACGACAAAATTGCAGGTGTGCAAATTTGTAGAAGTGATCAAGATATTATTTTAAGCACTAAATCAGGTAAATCAATTCGTTTCGAATCTAGTAAGTTAAGGGTTTTTAAGGGAAGGTCTTCAAAAGGTATAAGAGGAATAAATTTAAGCCAGAATGATAAAATAGTATCTTTATCAATAATTGATCATATAAAAAAAAGTTCAAAATCTTCTAAAATTGACAAAAATTATGTCGATAAGTTTATCTTGTCTGTAACAGAAAATGGATATGGCAAGAGAACACCACACTTTGATTATAGAGTAACCAATAGAGGAGGAAAAGGAATTATTAACATCGTAACATCACAAAGAAATGGTAACGTTTCATCATCATTTCCTGTTTCAGCAGAAGATGAAATTATTATTTCTACTGATAAAGGCAAAGTTATTAGAACCAATGTAAAGGAAATTAGAATTGCAGGAAGAAATACCCAGGGTGTAAGAATTATTAAACTTTCGGATAATGAAAAAGTAGTTTCTGCAATTAAAATAGATGATAATTTTATTTAGTTAATGAAAAATATTGCAATTTATCCTGGAACATTTGATCCGATAACATTTGGTCATATAGATGTTATTAAAAAAGGTATAAATTTATTTGATAAATTAATTATCGCAGTCTCAGAAGGAGGAGACAAAAATCATCTTTTTACAACTGAAGAACGAATCAATCTTGTTAAAAATTCATTATACAATGATATAAAAATATCTTCAAAAAAAATTCAGATTATTAAATTTTCATCTTTAACGACCACATTATGTCAGAAATATAAGTCTAAAATTATATTAAGAGGTTTAAGAGCTGTTTCAGATTTTGAGTATGAATTTCAGCTAGCCGGAATGAACAGGAAACTTAATGAAAAAATAGAAACTATTTTTTTAATGTCGGATGTAGATAATCAAGTTATTTCCTCTCGATTAGTAAAAGAAATAGCATTATTTAATGGAAATCTAAAAAAATTTATTACAAAAAGTGTAATTAGAGAAATAAAGAAGAAAGTATGAAATTAATTATAAAATTATTATTTTTTTATTTATTAATTAATTTTACAAACATAAATGCAAAGGAGAATATTATGATACTAAAATTAAAAACTGGGGAAGTGAAAATAGAACTTTTTCAAGATGCGGCCCCAAATCATGTAAATAGAATAAGGGAATTAGCAAACTCTGGTAAATACGATAACGTAGTTTTTCATAGAGTAATTGAAGGATTTATGGCACAAACAGGAGACGTAAAATTTGGTAACTCTTCAAGTGGTAATTTCAATTTAGAAAGAGCGGGCATGGGTGGATCAGATCTTCCTGATCTAAAAGCTGAGTTTAATGACATACCGCATGAGCGTGGAACACTTTCAATGGCTAGATCGTCTGATCCAAATAGTGCAAACAGTCAATTTTTTATTTGTTTTGAAGCCGCTCCACATTTAGATAGACAATATACAGTTTTTGGTAAAGTAATTAGTGGAATGGAAAATATTGACAAAATAACTAAAGGTGATGGGCCCAACGGTTCAGTTTCAAATCCGGACAAAATTATTAGTTTTAGATCTGAATAAAGCATTTAATGCCATTAAAAAAATTTTCTTTTAATGTCATTAAAAAAGATGCTTTTGCCAGGTTGGGAAAAATAAAAACTCACAGGGGTAATATAGATACTCCTGCATTTATGCCTGTAGGTACACAAGCTACTATAAAAGGTGCATTCATAGAAGATATCATTAAATCCGGTTCTCAAATAATATTATCAAACACTTACCACTTAATGATCCGCCCTGGTGTTGAAAGAATAAAATCTCAAGGTGGATTGCACGAGTTTATGAACTGCCCTTTACCAATATTAACAGATTCTGGAGGCTTTCAAGTTATGTCACTTTCGAAATTAAATAAAATTGATAGAAATATTGGTGCAATTTTTAATTCTCATATTGATGGTAAAAAGTTTATTTTAAGCCCTGAAGAAAGTATCAAAATACAGCTTGGTTTAAATTCAGATATAGTAATGGTTATGGATGAATGTCCAAAAAAAACTAATGATTATGAATTAATCAAGAAATCGATGGACTTATCAATGTTTTGGGCAGAAAGATCAAAAAAACAATTTGGTTCAAATCCACATAAAGCTCTATTTGGAATAGTGCAGGGAGGTTTGTTTGATGATTTGAGAGAAAAATCCATCAATTCACTTAAGGATATTAATTTTGATGGATATGCAATTGGAGGTTTGGCTGTGGGTGAAACACAAAAGGAAATGTTTAAAGTTTTAGATGGTCTAAAAAATATTATGCCAATTGAAAAGCCAAGATATCTTATGGGAGTAGGTACACCATCAGATATACTTGGTGCTGTGCGAAGGGGCGTGGATATGTTTGACTGTGTTTTGCCTACTAGGTCAGGAAGAAATGGTTTAGCATTTACCTGGACTGGAAAGATAAATATTAGAAATTCTGTTTATAAATCTGATAATAAACCACTTGATCAAAATACTGAAAAATTTGGATTAAATAGATATACTAAAAATTATTTAAATCATCTGTTTAATACAAACGAAATGCTTGGATCTATGCTTTTGACTTTAAATAATATCAATTTTTATCAAGAACTCATGACCGCAATAAGAAAACATATAAAAAATGGTACTTTTGAAGATTTCTACAATAAATATTCTAAAATTTTATAATATTTCGCGTTGATAAAAAAAAATAAATCATTATAAGAACCGGCGTTGGGCCGTTAGCTCAGTTGGTAGAGCAATTCCCTTTTAAGGAATGGGTCGATGGTTCGAGTCCATCACGGCTCACCACTAATTTATACGATTGGTGGGTATTTAATAATTATTTCATTTAACCATCCTTGAATATTTTTTATTCTATTATCTGACGAGGGGTGTGTGCTTAAAAATTCTGAGGTCTCTTTACCTTTGTTAGCTTCTTTCATGCGTTCCCAAATTTTTTCTGTTTCTCTAATATCAAATCCTGATAAAGATGAGAAAATCATACCGAGATAGTCAGCTTCTGTTTCTTGTTTTCTATTAAAAGGATTCATTAAGCCTATTGACGAAATTAATCCAACAGTATCCATTCCAGTAGATCTATTTATTTGGCTTAACGCACCACCACTAAAAATATCAATTAAACTTGTACCTGTTTGAACTAAAACACCTCTACTAGCTCTTTCAACAGAATGTTTAGCAACTGCATGAGCTATCTCATGACCCATTACTGCAGCTAAGCCATTGGAATTTTTTGTAATATCAAGTATTCCTGTATAAACAGCAATTTTACCACCCGGCATACACCAAGCATTTTTTTTTTTACTTTCTATTAAAATGTATTCCCACTCAAAATTTGAAGTTGGATTAGGTAGTTTTTCTCTTTCAAAGTATTCGTTTACTGAAAATTCTATTCTTGAGCCTATTTCTTTAATCTCATTAAGTTTGTTTTTATCATTACTCATTTTTTCTTTTTTTTTTATTTTTTCATAAATAGCTGCAGCTTGTGCGTTAAGTTTTTCCTCAGGAATCAATTTTAGTTGCTTTCTATCAGTTATGGGAGCCGACGAACAAGAATGAAGTCCAAAAGATAAGCAACTACAACCAATAAAATTAATAAATTTTCTTCTATTCATTAGGTGATATTTTTAATATAGATAAATATAAATTCAACCATGAACCTAAATAATAAAATATTAATTGCACTGTTTATTATTGCATTAATATTTGTTATTTATTCTAGTTATAGTTAGTATGTCTACATTTAAAAGAAAAAGAATTTCGTTTTTTGCAAGATTAAGAAACTATTTCATTACAGGTATAGTAGTATTAATTCCAATTGGATTAACTCTATATCTAACAAAATTTATAATTGATTTTTCGTCAAATTTATTACCAAGAGAATTAAATCCAAATTTTTATTTACCAATTAAAATACCTGGTTTAGAAATAATTGTAACTGTTATCTTTATTACAATAATAGGAGGTTTATCTTTATCTTTTATCGGCAGGAAAGTTTTACAAATTTTTAATGATTTGCTTAAACGTATTCCTATTTTAAGAACAATCTACTCTGCAATTGGTCAATTAACAGAAACATTTGCCCCTCAGAAAAGAACACAAAAAAAAAGCGTTGTACTTGTCGAGTATCCTAGAAAAGGAATATGGGCAGTTGGATTTGCAACAAAAGATAACGAAGGTGAAATATCAGAAAAAACAAATTCAGAGTTAGTAAACGTTTTTGTTCCCACAACTCCTAATCCAACAAGTGGTTTCTTGCTGATGTTTCCTAAAAATGAAATCAAGTTTTTAGATATGTCTTTTGAAGAAGCCTCAAGATTTATAGTATCTGCTGGCACAAGCGAAAATAAAAAAAAAAATTAGATTAATTCGTTAATTATATCTGCTCGATCGTAAAGTTTTAAAAGTGATTTATATTTTGTTAAGTTTAAATTATTTCTTTCAATATTTTTGATTTCTTTCTCAGCTAATAAAAACATATCTGCATTTATTATTGGATCTGCTAATTTAAAGATTTTTTGGCCACTTTGTTGAAAGCCCAAAAGGTCTCCATAACCTCTGAGCTTAAGATCTTCTTCTGCTATTAAGAAGCCATCGTTTGAAGATTTCAGAATTTTAAGTCTCTTCCTTGCATTTTCGCTTAATGAAGATTTATAAAGTAGGATGCATGACGATTGTTTTATGCCTCTTCCTACTCTGCCTCTTAATTGATGCAATTGCGACAAACCAAATTTATTTGCATCTTCTACAATAATACAAGTGGCGTTTGGAAAATCAATACCTACTTCGATAACAGTTGTTGAAACTAAAATTTTAATTTTATTTTTTAAAAAATTTTTTAAAATTAACTCTTTTTCATCTTTATCTATAGAACCATGTAGCAATCCAACATTACTAGAAAATATTTTTTTTAAATTATTAAATCTAATAATCGCTGATTGATGATCAATCTTTTTCGACTCTTCAATCAGTGGACAAACCCAAAATATCTGATTACCTAAATTAATTTCTTTTTTAACAAATTTAATTACATCATTAATTTTGTTTACATCTTTTGTATAGGTTTTAATTTCTTTTCTATTTTTGGGTTTTGATTTTATTAGAGTAATATCCATGTCACCATATAGCGTCATCATCATTGTCCTTGGAATAGGGGTCGCAGACATAACTAATACATCGCAGTTAGCATCACCTTTTTCTGATAATTTTTTTCTTTGATTTACTCCAAATTTATGTTGTTCATCAATTATAATTAACCCTAATTTTTTAAATTTTATTTTTTTTTGAAATAGTGCATGTGTACCAAATACAATATTAATTTTATTATTTTGTAATTTTTTTAATATTTCATTTCTTTCCTTATAATCAGTTTTTCCTGTCAAAAGTTGTGCACTAGAAAATTTTCCGAAAATATTATTAAATAAATTAAAATGTTGCTTCGCTAAAATTTCTGTAGGCGCCATAAATGCAACCTGGTAATTATTAAAAATCACATTTTGTGATGAAATTAATGAAACAATAGTTTTACCACTGCCAACGTCACCTTGTAAAAGCCTGAACATTCTTTGTTTAGATGATAAATCGTTATTAATTTCTTTAATGGCTTTATTTTGATCTATAGTAAGAGTAAAACCAATTTTATTTTCAACAAAATTGACTAATTTTGAATTTATCTTTTTTGGAAATTTATTTTTCTTTTTAAAATTAATTCTGATTTTCGAGTTTATTAAAAAAGTAGATAAAATTTCATCGAAAATAAGTCTATTTACATATTTTTTTTCAATATCTGTTTGTTTTGGTTTATGCAAATTGGTTATCGCCTCATTCCAACTTATGTTTTCAAATTTATTTAAAATATCTTTACTTAACCATTCGCTCATTTTTGGAATATTAATTAATGCTTCATTTATCGCTTTATTAAAAATATTATCTGAAATTCCTTCTGTAAGACTATAATTAGAGTGTATTTTTTTTATTTTATTCTCATCTGTACTAACGTGTGTAGGGTTAGTTATTTGGTATTTGCCTCTAAAGAAACCTATTTTTCCACTTATTGTAACTACTTTATTCAAAGGAAGTATTTTTTTTATATACCCCTCAAATGAGTTAAAAAAGATGCAATCTAGCTTTCCTGTATTATCAGAACAAATAACTTTATTAGGTAAATTTCTAACTCTTGGAAAATTGTACTTCTCAACTATAATAGTTACTGTTTGAATTTTGCCAATATGCAGATCTTTAATTTTAGTTTCTATAGATCTGTCAATATATTTTGAGGGAATGCTCAAAATTAAATCAAAAATTGTATTTATGTTTTTTCTTCTAAATTTCTTAGCTAAAGAATCTCCAACACCTTTTAAAGTTGAAATATCTGATAAAAGATATTCATAATTA
>MDTD01135396.1_pt1 | contig 15292 bp, 10 predicted proteins | sample 811221 | NCBI WGS metagenome assembly MDTD01 (sample SAMN05326646, study PRJNA326480) | marine metagenome | isolation source: seawater | place: Pacific Ocean: South West | collected 2011
AGGTACTGTGTTCGTTCTCTCGTGAGGATAGGACTTCAGTCCGTAGCTCACGAAACTTCCCCTAACCTACCGGCTTCAGCCGGTAGTGGTTCAGTTTCAAATCTCTATCTCAAGACGGATCAAACCAACTGCTCAGGGTTTTGTGCAGATGTCCAGATATTCAAGTCACTTGATCTTTTCGACTCTCTGATCTATTTCCAAAATATGCAGTCAAGACAACACCGCAATTAGCCGTTATCATCTCTGAGAGTAGAAATTAAAAGTGTAAGAAAATCAGGAAAGGTATCGTTTCATGGCAGACAATACGCCAATGCTCTTTAACCGTTTCATGCTTGTTCCCCCTGGCCCCAAGGTGCCGGAAGTCATTAACGTGATTGTGGAAATTCCCAAGGGACGCCGCAGTAAATTTGAAGTCGATAAAGAACTCGGACTCATCCGGCTGGACCGCTACCTGTATTCCTCATCGCATTATCCGGGCGACTATGGTTTTATCCCGCAGACTTTAGCTGAAGACGGTGACCCGCTTGACGCATTGGTGATGGTTAACGAGCCGACCTTTGCAGGTTGTTTGATTCAGGCTCGGCCATTGGGTTTGTTCAAGATGACCGACAAGGGCGAGAACGATTACAAAATCCTCTGCGTCCCCAATACGGATCCAATTTTTGCGGAGCATCATGACCTTTGGCGTGTGCCACCGCATTATCTCCGCGAAGTGGAACATTTCTTTAGCACCTACAAAGACCTTGAAGGCGAAGGCTCTGAAGTCGTGCCTCAAGGTTGGGACAATGTCGACAAGGCATATTCGGAGATCGATAAAGCCATTGCTCGATATGACAAGCATGAAGGCAAGAAGCCCAAAGCAAATGGCAAAAAGACTTCCACCCGCCGCAAGGTCAGTACGGTGAGTGTGCCCAAGGTGGCAAGTGCCGTGACCAAGAAGAAGGCTGCCAAGAAAGTCTCCAGGAAAAAGGTTGCCAAAAAGGTGACCAAGAAAAAGTAAATCTCAACTAGCCGAGTACAAATAATTTCAAAAGGGAAGTCATCAAAACAGGTGCTTCCCTTTTTTACTATCCGCCAAACCCATTGCTGATAGGTTGTCAGGATCGAGTCTCACCACAGGGCAAACGCATGGACATTTTTTTGCCTTAGCGAGCTGGCTCGTGTCGAGCCGGGATTGAGCGAAGCTCAAATTCAGGACACAAACAAATGTTTGATACCGAAATTTTCTTCAGCTAAGGATTTTGTCGCGATACCCGGTGGCTTGCAAAGGCTCAAACGTCTACATGCGTTCACCCTGAGTCTCATCAAATTCTCATTGACGGATTGCTGCGATTTGGTTTATACTGTCTCGACTATGTGCTACAAGGCTAACAATCTGGTTTTGAACGTCGTCACACTGTCGCTGGTTGTCAGCGCGGTGGCTGTCGTTGTTAGCTGAGCGGTTGACCCGCGCCCCACGACACCGGGCAAAGCCAACTTCATTCCTGATACCGGTTTGCCAACGTATTCAAATTTGTCCAGCACGTACCATTTAGCTTAAGAACACAACCACGACCCCAACAGGCCAGCGTTATGCATAGGTCTTGAAAAAGCAAGGATCATCATTATGAACCCCAAGGCAACTTCCCAGCGTAAGAGTCTCAATGCCAAAGATTTTGAACGTCCGACCCACGGTCCCAAGACTGATGAATTCATCGGGATGACCGGCGCCCAGGCGTTCCACGAAATGATGCGTCGCCATGGCGTCGAATGCATGTTCGGCTATCCCGGCGGTGCCATTCTCCCGGTCTTTGATGCCATCTATAACTCACCGCATTTTGAATTCATCCTTGCTCGACACGAACAAGGCGCAGGACACATGGCCGAAGGCTACGCTCGACGCACCGGTAAACCCGGTATCGTGCTGGTGACCTCAGGCCCCGGTGCAACCAACACCGTGACCCCATTACAGGACGCACTCATGGACGGCACGCCCTTGATCGTCTTCTCCGGGCAGGTCGCAACCGGCGCGATCGGCTCCGATGCGTTCCAGGAAGCAGACGTCACCGGCATCACCCGTAGTTGCACCAAGTGGAACGTGCTCGTTAAAGACGTGCGCGAAATTCCCCGTCGCATCAACGAAGCCTTCCACATCGCAACCACCGGTCGCCCCGGCCCGGTGCTTGTGGACCTGCCCAAGGACATCACCGCTTCAGTGATCCAGGAAGCCATTGAAATCGAACCTGATCTGCCGGGTTATCATGTCCGCGAATTGGGGACCAGCAGTGAAATCGAACGTGCTGCGGAAATGATCAATAATGCCAAGCGTCCACTTTTCTACGTCGGTCAAGGTTGTATCCTTTCCGGCGGCGTGGATGTGATGCGTCAGTGTGTGGCCAAAGCCAACATCCCCGTGACCACCACCTTGCTCGGACTCGGTGCCTATGACGAAACACTTCCCGATGCGCTGCACATGGTGGGTATGCACGGTAGCGCCTACTCCAACTGGGCCATGGATCAGGCGGACGTGATTGTTTCTGTCGGTGCACGTTTTGACGATCGTGTGACAGGTGACCTCAAAAAGTTTGCAGCCTCTGCTCGTGAAGCCGAACTGCTCGGTCGCGGCGGTATCATTCACTTTGACATTGCACCAGAAAATATCAACAAGTCCGTCAATGCCACCATCGGTGTTGAAGGTGATGCACGAAAGAATCTCGAACTGCTCCTGCCAATGCTCAAGGAGCAGAAGCATCCCAAGTGGCACGCACAGATTCAGGAATGGAAGCAGGCTCATCCATTCCGATACAAGGATGACGAACGTGAGTTCCACTTAAAGCCCCAGGCTGTGATCGAGGAACTTAACAAGCAAACCCAAGGTGACGCAATCATCTCCACAGGTGTGGGCCAGCATCAAATGTGGGCTGCTCAGTTCTATGACTACAAGCATCCTTGCCGTTGGATCACTTCCGGTGGTGCAGGCACAATGGGCTTTGGTGTTCCCGCATCCGTGGGAGCAATGCTTGGTGAAATGATCAAAGCCAAGCAGGAAAACCGCAAGCCTCTGCCAGTGATCAACATTGACGGTGACGGCAGTTTCTCCATGACCGCCATGGAAATGACCACCGCTGCACAGTACAAAATTCCCGCCAAGACCATCATCCTCAACAACGATTTTCAGGGGATGGTCAAGCAGTGGCAAGACCTGTTCTATGAAGAACGCTACAGTCACACCCAAATGCATAATCCCGACTTCGTGAAGCTCGTCGAAGCCATGCACTGCAAGGGGTTCCGCTGTGCCAAGAAGTCCGACCTGCCTGCGGTGATGAAAGCATTTCTCGAACATGACGGCCCGGCTGTACTCGACTGCCTTGTCGAAAAACACGAGCATGTGTATCCAATGATGCCTGCTGGCAAGTGTGTCAACGACATGGTGCTGGGCGATTTCGACTAAGTATTAAAAACATATCAACAATCGCATGTTCACAAACATGCAAAAGGATAAGAGCCGCAGTTCAATTAGAGCTGCGGCTTTTTTTACATGACACCGTAAACGTATTAAAATTTTGTATCTGTAAATAATAGCGTCCACGTGTCGCTGATGCCTTTTTGTCCGGAGGTTCACGGTGTCCATATTCAAAGTCGCATTGTCTTTGCTGTTACTTTGCACGTTTGTCTTGATCGCATGTCAATCCACATCCATCCAAAGTCATCCTGCAAACACGGTCAGAGCACCATCAGTCTCCGACACTTCGCCAACTGATTTTGCAGGTTTGCATCAGGTTGTTGCCTATGTGTCTGACATCTATTCCGGTGCGGTTCCTGAGGGCGATGAAGGTTTTGAATCTCTCAAAGCAATGGGTGTCAAAACGATTATTTCAGTCGATGGCGCCAAGCCGCAATTGAGTAAAGCACAAAAGCAAGGGTTGCGATATGTACACCTGCCTTTTGGCTATGACGGTGTACCGCGTGAAAGACAGTTGCAGATTGCTCGCGCGGTTCGTGATCTTGAACATCCGATTTATATTCACTGTCATCATGGCAAACATCGCAGTGCGGCCGGCACCGCATCCGCAGCTGTGACCTTGGGATTAATCACCGTTGAACAAGCCATCGCACGTATGAAAGTCTCCGGCACATCACCGAATTACAAAGGTCTCTATGAAACAGTCCAAAGTACACAACCGGCTTTAATATCCGAAATGGATCAGGTCTCCAATGAATTTCCTGAGGTTTGGCAAACCGAAAATATGGTTGATGCAATGGTTGCCATAGATGTTGCGCATGATCATCTCAAAGCGATTCAAAAAGCGCATTGGAAAGTCCCCGCGGAGCATCCAGATTTAATACCAGTATCCGAAGCTGCGCGGTTGGCAGATTTGTTGCGTAACCTGAAGGATGATGAACATGTTCATAAGGAATCCGAGCAATTGCGTGATTGGTTTTTAAAGGCATCCGCACAAGTCACTGAGTTGGAAACGCAATTGTTGGTGGATCAATCACAGGCACAGAAATTAGACGGACTCTTCAAACAGGTGACTCAATCCTGCAAGGATTGTCATGCGGTATATCGTAATTAAACAATCAATAGATTAACACGAATCCGCGTAAGTCATGCAGCTTGATCGTTGGCAGACTGTGACCTCTGAGTGTACTTGGCAATGATCTCCAGCAGCAATTGCTTCTTGATGGGCTTGGCCATGTAGTCATCGCATCCAGCCTTGAGACAGGAATCCCGATCCTGATTCATGGCATTGGCGGTCAAGGCGATGATGGGCCCTGTGTAGCCATCTTGTCTGAGATTTCGAGTGGCTGTGTAACCGTCCATCACCGGCATCTGCATATCCATGAGAATTACATCGAACCTTTGATCGTTTGCGTGTACTTCAGAAATTTTATCCAGTGCACGTTGACCATTGTCAGCAATGTGTACTTTGATGCCTGCTCGCTTCAACAGCATGCCAATGAGTTTCTGATTGTCAATGCCATCTTCGACAAGCAACACCTGTAAGCCAGCTAATGAAGTTGACAATTGGTTTGCATCAGCAGGATCAGGCTTGTTGAATTCTTCAGTGAGAAGCTCTCCGAGCGTGCCAGAGGACTCGATCATTTTGCAAGATTCTTGGGCATTATTGGCAATGGTGAAGCTAAATACGCTGCCACGTCCTTCGACACTGCTGGCGGTAAGGTTTCCTCCAAGCAGATGTGTAAGTTTAAGTGAAATGGTTAGTCCAAGTCCCGTGCCACCGAATCGTCGTGTCGTGCTTTCATCGGCTTGAGTGAAAGGCAGGAAGATTTTGTCAACCTGGCTTTGTGACATGCCAATACCTGTGTCACGGACTTCAAATGCGAGTTTAGAATGCATAGGATCCGAAGGGTCTGCGAGTCTGGCAGTTAATGTGATGCTACCTTCTGATGTAAATTTCACAGCGTTGGATAACAGGTTTACAAGTACCTGTCTGATACGAATGGGATCGCTGAGAATCACTTGGGGGAAGGGGGCTTCAATACGGACAATAAACTGCAATTGCTTTTCAAGAGCCTTGGCTTGCATTAGCGATTTGACATCATGAAGGATGTCCAGAAGGTCGGTTTTGATACTTTCGACCGTTAGCTGTTGAGCTTCAATTTTTGAGATGTCCAAAATATCGTTGATAATTGCCAGCAGATGTTTACCGTTGCGTTCAATGGTTTGAAGATATTTGACGCGTTCATTAATGGGAAGATTCTGATCCTGTAGAATTTCGCTAAAGCCAAGGATGGCAGTCATCGGTGTACGGATTTCATGGCTCATGTTCGCAAGAAACAGACTTTTTGCCTGCGACGCTGCCATGGCTTGCTCCAACGCTTCGTTGAGTTGCCCGGTACGTTCTTCAACGCGCTGTTCTAACTCGTCATAAACATGCTGTGTCTTATCGAGCATGCTATTAAAGACGTCGATAAGTGTTCCTACTTCATCGTCAGTATTGTCATTTTTCACACGAATCGTGTAATTGCTGGAGTCTCGTACTGTATGGGCAACGGTCGTCAATGCATGAATCGGTTTGATTAATTCGTGATGTTTTCGCATGCCAATCATAGCTGCGACACTGACCGCAAATAAACCAATAAGAAGAATAAACAATGATTCATAAGCTAAATTCAGTAATTGTGGCTTAAGGTCGTAGTGTAATTGAAGATGTCCAATAGTCATCTTGTCGTGAATGATTGGGACTGTGACCTGTACTTCAGTAAACGTTTCCTTGTGTGACTCAGGATGATTGATCGATTGTGGTTGGTTGAAATAATGGTCTAAAACATTTCCCTTTGCATCAGTGATCTTAACCCATTGGACATCGGGTATGGCGCGAAGTGAAACCAGTGTTTCATGCAAGGCTTGCTTGTCATCAAACGCGACAGCTGCATAACTGTGAATAGCAGTCATTTGCGCAATGGATTTTGCTGTTTGTTGACTGTTGGGACGTAATTGGGCGAGTTGGAAAATAATAAAGCATACACAGGACAGAATCACTGCAATGCTACAAACCGTCATCGTAAGGACGACCAGTCGGGTGCCAAATTTCTGATTCATACGTTTGAACATATTATCTATCATCTTTTTGGTAGACGATAACTCCCAATCGCAAAACTTTGGAACTGACTTGAATCCGTGCACGACGTACTTCTGCAATATTGACTGTAAACGAAACACCATGTCGTGAATCTCTGAACCCGATCATGCCCCCGGACTCTGCAAAGTCTTTCATGTCTCCTAGAAGCAGGTGTCCGGGATTGGTATTCAACCGGCGCACAGCTTGGAGGTCTGCGTGGTTTGTGCTTCGCATATAAATCATTTGACTGTTGCTGATCTGTTGGCGTTGTTTGTCAATGATGCCATCATTTTTTATTGATAGTTTTTTAATGCTTTGAATTGTGATTTTATGGCCATTTATACTGCTTTTTGAAAAAGCGTTTTGAAGCATTTCTGAAAAGTTGTCGTCGCCAATGATGGTGATCAGTAGTGGTTTGTCTTTGTTGTCTTCTGATTGAATATCAGGCCATGTCGTGAAACGAATAAAGTTCGCAAGATAGGCAACTTTAATCTGTTTGATTTTTAAATCAGTATCAGAGTCTGCATTGACAACTTGCTGTGGGAGGCTGAATATCAACAGACATGCCATGGCCAGCAACCTTGGTAAGGTTGTATATGAGGCCGGTTGAGATGGCTGTTGTTGCGTTTGCATGGGTTAGTATGTCAGGTTTAATTGCAGGTAAATAGCTCTTGGGACTTCTGCTGCGATACTTCTTTGCGTGGGATCACTTAATTCCAGATGCTGGCCGTCAATAAGGTTCTGCCCCCAGAGGCTAAGGCTGGTATGTTCATTCATATGCCATGTGAGTCCCAAATCGAGTCTGAAATATGGATCAGCGTCAAAGGTTTCATTCCTGCCTGTATAGTACAGAGCGCCATGGCATTCCAGGTCGTTTCCGATGTCCAGATAAGTTCGCAGGTGAAAATGATTTTCTGGATAGCTTTCTTCAACGTCTTCTGAAAGATCGCCTTTAAGGAATGATTTTGCGTAGCTGTATCCTGCTTCGACTCGTAAGGTTGGTGCGGGTTCCCAGACTGCATTAATTTCGCCGCCGTAGACTTCACCGCCTAAATTGTTATTGAGATTAAATTGTTGGGAGATACTAATTAGCTGTGAATAATCATTGACAAAAGCTGCTGTATCCAAAGAAAGGGCTTTGGTCAGGTGCGTACGATAGCCTAATTCATATGCAATGAGTTTTTCAGATTTAATTTCATCGTTGCCACTAAGAGTCAGTGGAATATAAAAGCCAGATGGCGGTCCACCGGCTAAAATACTGGCATCGGCATAAAAAGGGGTGACTGTTCTGTCGACTGCACTGCGGCTGGGGGCACGGACTGCACGTGACACAGCTGCCCATAGTGTATTGTCATTGTCAATGGACCATGTTGTGCGGATGCTGGGGTGATATTCAAAGCCACTGAAGTTGTTGTATTCAAACTTTGAGCCAATGACCAGGGATAAATGGTCATCAAAGAAATTGGTCGAGCTTTGTATATAGAATCCAAGATCGTATGTGAGTGCGTCAGCTGGGTCATAGGAAATGACATTGTTTGATCGTGTGTGATCAGAACTGACTCTTGATGATGCGCCCCAGACAAAGAGTTGATTTTCGGAAGTGGCTAATCGATGACGATAATCGATATCCACTGAATCTCGTTGCAGGTGCAGATCCGTAAGTGTGTCATTGACGCTGTGCACGTAGGATGCAGTGATTGACCATTTGTTTCGGTCATTGACCTGCTTTGAGATTGTGCCTTGAATATATGCATCAAAAACAGCGCCGTCACTGATGATATCATTGTGTTGAAAATGTGCGTTGGTAATGGGCTCTTTGTCCATATCGCCCATATGACCTGAATAGGCAATGCCACCTTTAATCATCCAATCCAATCCATCGGGTGCCTGGGTATCAATACGGAAGCCTGATGTGTGTAAATCCCAGTCATCATGATGGTCACTTCCGTTGGGCTTTTTGAATGGGCCACGGTTTGCATACTTGGTCCAGACTCGAAAGTAGGTGTCTTCGTCAAGTTGCCCGCCATATCGCATGGAAAGATTGGCTCTGTCGTGATTACCGGTGATCCCTGAGAGGAACCAGCCTTGCGTATCTCGCGTGGTTTTGGTGGTGACATTGATCACACCGTTGACTGCTTTGGAGCCCCAGAGCGTTGCTCCTGGCCCGCGGATGACTTCAATATTTTTGATGTCATTGAGGACCATGTCCTGCGTATCCCAACTGATAAAACTTTGCAGTGGGTCATGCAGTGATCGACCGTCAATGAGCATTAACAGACTGTCGCCATAGTTACCTTTGACGCCCCGTGCTCCGATAGACCAGCCATTGGATGAGGCTTGGGTGACATCGATTCCCGGCACAAGTCTAAGTAGTTCTGCCAGTGATTGATGGCCAGTGCGTTGGATGTCTTCCTGGGTGATAACATAAACCGCAGCTGGGGCGTGAAACCATTGCTCTTCAACACCTGTGACAGAGGTGACATCAAGGTTTGTTAGTTCTTCGAAACTCAAATTCAAATACTCATTGACAGGTTTTTGCTGTGCATAGAGCAAATTGCCTGTCAGAACACAGAGCAGACAGATTGCTGCTTGTATTCTGGAAACGTGATGTGAATTTCTTATTCGCATTTTGTATAAGTGAATTCGTTTAATTGCGGTACGCTAAGTTTTTAAACTTGATATGTCACATAGACCTTTTCTTAATATCGGCTTGTTTTTCTAAATGATTAATGTTTAACAATTTTTTCTAACTTTATATTGAGCTTTTGGATCGTTTGTTATTGGACATATATCCTGTGTTTATCTGACTGTTGTGCCAAGTCTCAGTACTTTGGAACTGATTTGAATTTTTGATTGACGAATGGCATTGATATTGACATAGAAACCTACTTTCGAAGATGATTCTTTAAAGCCTATCATGCCGCCGTGTTCTGCAAAATCCTTCATGTCACCAAGTAGTAAAAATTGGGGTTGGTCCTGTAATCCTGTTAAGAATTCAATGTCAGATTTGTGCGCGTTTCGGTAATAGATGACATGGCTTGCAAGTAGTTTGTTTTTTTGCTCTTCGTGTATTTGCCCGTCAGTTATTTTGAGTTCATCAATGATGTGTAATTGGATTGGGTGTTGATTGATTTTTGCCTTGCTAAGTGAACCTTGGATTTTTTGAGCAAATCCTGAGTTATCGATCATGCTGATTACCAGCGTCGAGTCATCGTTTGGTAGATGTGATTCGGGCCACACGGTGAATCGTATGAAGTTCACCATATATGCGATTTTGATTTTTTGAATTTTGTTTTCACGAGCCGATTCACTGGATTCTGATTGCCCGAGCATGCCTACAGATAGCACAATCCATAGCAAGGGCATTCGTATTGAGCCCTTTTGCAAAGTATGTCGGATTGTATGGATAAACTTCGTCATGGTTTAGAACGTCATATTTACTCGGAGGAAAACACTGCTGGGGATTTGTGAGACTTCCATACTGCGATCATTGTCAAAAAACTCTGAGTGCTGGTTGTCGAGCAGGTTCTGTCCCCACAAGCTGAGATTGAGGTTGGCGTTGACGTGCCAGGTCAATCCCAGGTCCAATCGCAGATAGCTCTCAGCATCTTGTATCTCGACTTCGTCCACGTAGTACATTGCTGCATTGAGTTCCAGATCCTGTCCAATATCCAGATAGGATCGCAGGTGGAATTGATTGACCGGGAAGCTGTTTTCATATGAGCTTTCCCCATTGCCATGCATGAATGAGCGACTAAATCCATAGCCTGCTTCAAGACGAAGTGTCGGGCTTGGGATCCATGTGACTGACAGTTCTGAGCCATAGACTTCACCTTCCAGATCATTGGTCAGTTGGCCGAAGTTTGTGTCAGATGTTGTGATCAGATTGTTGTAGCGGTTGAGGTAGCCGGTCCAGTCGATGGTCCAATCATTTCCCAGATGTGTGCGATATCCCAATTCGTATGCAAAGAGCGTTTCGGAACTCAATTCCTGACCATTGCTACCGATTTGTATTGGGATAATGAATCCTGAAGGCGGGCCACCTGCAAGCAGTCCGGTGTCTGCATAGAATGGTGTGATCTGTGATGAGCTGTTTACACGACCGGGTGTTCGTACGGCTCGCGATATGGATGACCAGAATGTGTTATTGATATCAGGCGTAAAACTGAGCCTTGCACTGGGATGGTATTCAAAGCCGGTGTAATCATTGTGTTCAAGTTTTGTCCCCAATACCAATGCGAGTTTATCATCCATAAACTGCCAAGATCCCTGGAGAAAACCTGTCACAAGATTTGTTGTTTTGTCTTGGGGGATAAATGCAACTGCGGAGGATGCTTCGGTGTGATCCGAGGTATATCGCCAGGAGCCTCCCCAGATGAGGAGCATGTCTTGGTTAATTGTATGCCGATGGCGATAGTCGATTTCGAACATATCGCGTAGTGATTCAAAACCATCATGTGTCGAACGGTTACTACGTTCATAGGATGTCATGATGGTCCATTTGTTTTCTTCATTGCTTTGTTGGCTGAGCGTTGCCTGTATATAGCCGTTGCTGATCCGACCGTCGGTTATTGCATAGTTCGTAGCAAATGATGTGGTGGGGTCAGGTAACAGTGAGTCACCACCAAGTCTATCAGTATGAAAGAAGCTGCCTTGGATGGACCAGTTGAGTTGATTGGGTGCATCCACGTCCAAGCGGAATCCTGCACGGAACATATCCCAGTCATCAGGTGCGTCACTGCCATCTTCATGCACTAACGAGTTTCGGTTTGCATATTTACTCCAGACTCGAAAGTGCGTGTTGTCATTGATTTTGTCGCCGTACCGCAGTGAGACGATTGGCTCGAGTTGCGTGCCAAAGACGGAGTTAAACAACCAGCCTTGAGTTTGTTCTGCGGTTTTGGTCGTTAAACTCACCACGCCGTTGACCGCATTTGATCCCCAGAGTGTGGTGCCTGGACCTCGGATGACTTCGATGTTCTGTATGTCATCCATGATCATATCCTGGGTATCCCAGCGGATGACATATTGCAAAGGATCATAGACACTGCGTCCATCAACGAGCATGAGCATACTGTCGGTGAATTGACCTTGAATACCACGTGTGCCCACCGACCAGCTGTTGGCAGAGACCTGTGCGACATTGACGCCCGGAACCATACGCAGCAAGTCAGCGATGTTTTGATGTCCGGTGCGTTGGATGTCGTCCTGTGTAATGACATAGACTGCAGCAGGAGATCGGAACCACGTCTCGGTTGCACCGGTGACGGCACTGACATCCATATCCGAAAGCTCTGCGATACTCATATTCAGGAAGCTGTTCTCTTCCAGAAGATCATCCGTTTGAGCTTGTAATGCTGTCGCAAAGACAAGCGTGATCAGCGGGATGACGAGTAATGAAGTCGTGATGTATCCACGGTGAAATGATTTGAGTGACATGTCCGATATCCTTTTCTGGCAGATCGCTGCCGTCATAATCCATACAGGCGGTTAAATCGGGATATCGGCTGACTATGAAAGTCACATTAGGGGATGTCGGTCAGGTAGCCTTATAAAGTGTCGGCTGGGACGAATTGGAAAGTGTTGTGGCTTTTTATTGACATAAAAAAAGCCCGCGATTAGCAGGCTTTGTGTGTTTGTAATGTGATTGGGCCAGTGGTTGGACTGATGGCTTGGTTCCGATATTCATCATCCATTTCATCAGCAAGCCAGTCGTCGTCACAATTGCTGATGGTTGGCGGATTATCAAGTTTACCGTTTGGATATTTCAGGACTTGTTTTTCGTGCGTACTTTGACCCCGAGTCGTAATAGTTTGGAACTCACATGGATGCTGGATTTTCTGATTTGTTTGATGTTGACGGTAAATGAAATTCCGGATTGTTGCTGCTGTAAACCGATCATGCCTCCATTTTCGGCAAACTCTGGCATGTTTCCGACCAACAGGTAATCCATTTCGATATCTTCGCGATGAAAAGCCTGCAATTCATCCTGTCCGGTATTGTGCATGTAGATTAGATGGCTGTTTGAAAGGATTTTAAGATTCTTGTCGCTGCTGGTTTTATCATGCAAGGCATCGACAGGCAGGTGGTTGATCTGTACTTTACGGCCATTGAACTTCCCGTCTTCAAATGCGTGTTCCAACAATTGAATCATTTCCTGGCCCCCGATTACCGTGAGGCTAAAAGGCGGTTCCTTGGGATCCTTGCTCAAATCTTTCCAGGACGTCAGACGCATGAAGTTAACCAGATAGGCGATTTTGATTAGGTTGACTTTTTCTTGATCCTGGTCCTGTCCCCGAAGCGGTTGATTGAGCATCAGCACAAGACCCAGCCAGCAATACGAGAGGCTGATCCATGTGGATGTTTTTTTGTAAAACTGAGATAGAAAGCGGGTGGGTGTCGTTACGTTTAAAAAGTCATGTTGAGTTGCACATAAAAACTACGCGGCACTTCACCATTGAATTGGTTTAATTCATCTTCCCGCAATTCAAGATGTTTTGGGTCTAGCAGGTTTTGCCCCCATAGACTGATCTGCATTTGTTCATTTAGACGCCATGTCAATCCCACGTCGAGTCGGATATAACTTTCTGCATTGTATGTCGGGACATTGTCCACGTAGTACAAAGCAGAATTGAGTTCCAGGTCACGGCCGATGTCCAGATAAGATCTTAAATGGAATTGATTGTTGGGATAGGCTTGGTTGAAGTTCAATGTTGAAAAGGATCTGCCATTGATATTGGTATGGGCATAACTGTATCCAGCTTCAAGTTTGAAGGTATTAGCCGGTTGCCATGTCAGATTGAGTTCACTGCCGAGGATCTGTCCTCCAAAGTCGTTGGTAAAGTTATAGGTATCTGGATCGATATTCAACAGGTTGGTGTAATCATTGAAATACAACGAGGAGTCAAGCGTCAGATCATTTGTCAGATGTGTGCGGTAACCTGCTTCATAGGCAATGAGTTCTTCGGGTTCCATATCCCGGCTGCCAGTCATGGTCCATGGGTAAAGTACACCAGGCGGGCCGCCAAAATCACCCAGATCGACAAAGACCGCAATGAGATTCAGGTCGGACGTGCCGCGTCCTACCGTTCTTGGTGCACGCGAGATGGCACCCCAGAAAGTGTTATTTTGATCCGGCGTCCAGGTCAGGCGACCGCTGGGATGAATCTGGAATCCAGCAATGTCATTGTGTTCAAGCTTGGTCCCCAGTACGAAGGTCAAGGTGTCATCGAAAAACTTGGTTGAGCTTTGGATGAAGGTGCTGAAGGTGTGCAGAGTATCTTCTTCGGGGGTGTAGTACACGAAGGGTGTACTTTCAATATGATCGCTGACCATAGTCCACTGAGCACCCCAGACAAAGAGTTGCTGGGCAGTTGCAGCCCAACGATGACGATAGTCCAGATTGAATTTATCCTGATCAAATTGCAGGTTATTGATCGCTGTACGACTGCTGTGATCATAGGAGGCCATTAGCGACCATTTGTTGTTTACGTTGACTTGTTTGTCCAGATTGGCTTGCAGGAAAAAATTGTGAAAGCGTCCATCATTGACCTGTTCGAGGTAGGATTCTTTAACAAGCGGGTTGGGCGTGTTGGTCGTACCGCTGAGTTGATTGCTGTGTGTGGCACCACCATGCACGCTCCAGTTCAACGCATCCGGTGCCTGATTGTCGATTCGGAAGCCACCGGAAAAGATACTCCAGTCATCGTGTGCATCTGAGCCGTCTACCCGTTCGTAGGCGTCACGGAAGCTGCCCTTGCCCCATACTTTGAAAAAAGCATTGTCATCGATTTGCCCGCCGTATCGCATTGACAATCCGGCTTGTTCATATGTGCCTGTGACTGTATTAATCAGCCAACCTTGCGTTTCTTTGGCAGGTTTGGTGGTGACGTTGATTACACCACTGACAGCGTCTGCTCCCCAGAGTGTTGTCCCCGGTCCACGGATCACTTCAATGTTACTGATGTCTTGGAGGATCATATCCACGGTGTCCCAGTGGCCGAAGGCTGCCAGTGGATCATCGATCGAACGCCCGTCGATTTGTACCAGTAGACTATCACTGTAGTGGCCTCGGATGCCGCGTGCGCCAACGGACCATGTGTTGGATGATGAAGATGCAACGTTGAGCCCCGGTACGATACGCAGCAAGTCCGCCAATGTGCGATGGCCGGTGCGTTGAATATCTTCTGGGGTGATCACGTAAATGGCAGCGGGAGCTTTGAACCATTGTTCCTCCACGCCTGTGACGGACGTGACATCCAGTTGATTGAGTTCTTCAAGACTTAAATTCAGGTAGACGTTTTTAGTTTGCTGCGTGTCTTGAGCCGTGGCAGTGTTCCATGACCCAATCAAAAGTGTCAGTCCCACAGCACATAGGGGGATCAGATGGGGTAGCTGTTTTGTGAAAGTGTTTTTCATCATGATTGTTTACGTCATGCTCGACTTTGGAAAATGCATAGCCGATGCGTCGGGGGATTCTCATACGCAATTATTTTTTTGCATCGCTTTGGCTGAGTTGTTTTATCGTTACAACTGATGCAAGTGGTTAAATCAGGATATCGGCTGACTATGAAAGTCACATTAGGGTATGTTGGTCAGGTAGCCTTATAAAGTGTTGGCTGGGACGAATTGGAAAGTGTTGTGGCTTTTTATTGTCACGGCGATGGGTTTAAAACCCTCGCCTTCAGGCGAAACCTTTAGGTTTTACAATTTTTGTCCATTTGAGG
>MDTD01163096.1_pt1 | contig 15292 bp, 14 predicted proteins | sample 811221 | NCBI WGS metagenome assembly MDTD01 (sample SAMN05326646, study PRJNA326480) | marine metagenome | isolation source: seawater | place: Pacific Ocean: South West | collected 2011
AAAGTATGTTGAAAGAAGATATTAAAGCTTTAACATTTGATACAGGAGGTACCATATTAGATTGGCACACTGGATTTAAAAGTGGTTTCGAGACTTTAAAAAAGAAATATAATTTTGATTATCAATCTTCAAAGATGGCAAATCTAATGAGAAAAAAATCTTTAAGTTTAGTTACTTCCCAAAAAGAAAAGGAACTTATAAATTTTGATATAGCACATCAACGTGCAGTAAATGAAATTAATAATGAATTTAAACTCGGTCTTTCAGATGATGACAAGCTTTATTTGTATTATACCGTGCCATGCAAACTCAATGCCTGGAAAGACTTTAAAAATTCTTTTCTTTCTTTGAAAGAAAAATTTCTGTGTGTATCGTTTACATTATTGAGTAATAGACTTGTATTCAAAAATTCCAAATATAATAAAATTAGTTGGGATTTAATTCTATCTTGTGAAACTCTAGAAATTTATAAGCCAGATATTAGTGCTTATTTAAAAACTTCTGGTTTGCTTCAGATTGATAGCTCTGCTTGTGCAATGGTAGCATGCCATTGTTTTGACCTTAATGCTGCAAAAAAAGCAGGTTTTAAAACTATTTTTGTAAAAAGACTTAAAGAGTGGGGAGAAGATACTGAGATAAATATTGCAGGAGACTATGATTTGATTGTAGAAGATTTTAATGAACTTAAGGAGTCTCTTTGTTGAATCCAATATTTGCAACAATTTCATTCTGGCTATGTCTTTAAAAAACAAGGTTACAAGATAATAAAATTACACTATATAATATTATAATTGTTTACATTTGATACAATATGATTATATTTTAGAAAAAAATATTAAATGAATTATTCAGAATATTTACCAATTTTTGTTTTCGTACTGATTGCACTGTCTATGTCATTAGGCTTTGCTGCCCTATCTGGTATAGTAGGACCTAGTAATCCTGATCAAGAAAAGCTTTCAGCTTACGAATGTGGTTTTACGCCTTTTGAAGATGCTAGAGTAAGATTTGATGTTAGATTTTATTTGGTAGCTATACTATTTATTATTTTTGATCTTGAAGTTGCATTTTTATTTCCTTGGGCGATAACGCTATCAAGCATTGGCTTAACAGGATATTTTTCAATGATGTTTTTTTTATTTATATTAACAGTTGGTTTCGTTTATGAGTGGAAAAAAGGAGCTTTGGATTGGGAATAGATACTAGTTTTTATAGTAGGGAATCCATAATTCCTTCTAAAGCTAATAACAAAGGCTATGTTTTAGCAAAATTTAACGATTTACTAAGTTGGGCTAGATCTGGTTCTTTATGGCCTATGTCTTTTGGACTTGCTTGCTGTGCTGTAGAAATGATGCAAACTGGTGCGTCTAGATATGATTTAGACAGATTTGGAGTTGTATTTAGACCTAGTCCTCGACAGTCCGATGTCATGATTGTTGCAGGTACCTTAACTAATAAGATGGCCCCTGCATTAAGAAAGGTTTATGACCAAATGCCAGAACCAAGATGGGTTATATCAATGGGAAGTTGTGCAAATGGAGGTGGCTATTATCATTATTCTTATTCGGTTGTAAGAGGTTGCGACAGGATTATTCCAGTTGATGTTTATGTTCCAGGATGTCCACCAACAGCAGAAGCTCTACTCTATGGAGTACTACAATTGCAAAAGAAGATCAGAAGAGAAGGTAAAAACCAGATTTAGCTGATAATCGTATTAGTTACAAAAAAATGAATATAAATAAAAAAAACAAATCTTCTTTAGAAAGTTTAAATCTAGTATTTAAAAATGCTTTTACTGATAAGAAATATCATATACAAGAGGATAAAAATAATATTAAAATAACCATTCAATTCAATGACATATTAAATATTTCTAAAGTTTTAAAGGATAACGAAACACTTAAATATACACAATTAATAGATATTACTGCCGTTGATTATCCAGAAAATGAAGATAGGTTTGAGATGGTATATATATTCTTGTCAATAACAAACAATTCTAGATTGTTAGTAAAGTTCAAAGTCCATGAAAATCATACAATTGATAGCCTGACAGCACTATTTCCTGCAGCTAACTGGTATGAAAGAGAGATATGGGATTTATTTGGAATAAGTTTCAAAAACCATCCAGATTTAAGAAGAATTTTAACAGATTACGGATTTAATGGATATCCTCTCAGGAAAGACTTCCCTTTGTCAGGTAACGTAGAAGTTAGGTATGACTTTTCTTCAAAAAAAGTAGTATATGAGCCAGTTAAACTAACACAGTCTTTTAGAAGCTTTGACTTTGAAAGCCCCTGGGAAGGAGATCAAATTTCTGATAACAAGGATGACTGAAAAAAATATTAAAAATATGATGTTAAATTTTGGGCCTCAGCATCCGGCTGCGCATGGAGTTCTTCGACTTGTATTAGAAATGGATGGGGAAGTCGTGGAAAGAGCAGATCCGCACATAGGACTACTTCATAGAGGAACTGAAAAATTAATAGAAAATAAAACATATCTTCAGGCAATGCCATACTTCGACAGATTAGATTATGTTTCTCCTATGGTCCAAGAACATGCTTTTGTTTTAGCAGCGGAAAAGCTTTTATCCTTAAAAGTTCCAGAAAGAGCCCTATGGATCAGAGTATTATTCGATGAGATTACAAGGATCCTTAATCACTCACTTCAAGTAGCTGCCCAAGGCCTAGATTTAGGAGCAACTACTCCTTTTCTATGGTTATTTGAAGAAAGAGAGAAATTGATGTCGTTTTATGAGGTAGTATCTGGCGCAAGATTACATGCCGCCTATTACAGAATTGGTGGTGTACATCAAGATATACCGAATAAATTATTAGATGACATTGATATATGGAGTAGAAATTTTATAAAAACCATTGAAGACATAGAATCTTTGTTAGATGAAAATAGAATTTTTAAACAAAGAACTGTAAATATAGGGACGGTTAGTTCAAAGGAAGCCTTGGATTGGGGGTTCACTGGGCCAATGCTTAGAGGTTCTGGCGTTGTTTGGGACCTAAGAAAGCATCAGCCATACGCAGTTTATGATAAAGTAGATTTTGATGTTCCTATTGGAAAGAATGGTGATTGTTACGATAGATATTTAATTCGAATGGAGGAAATGAAGCAAAGTCTGAGAATTATAAGACAAGTTCTTGAGAAATTACCAGAAGGAGAAGTAATGTCTGATAATCCTAGAATAGCGCCTCCTAAAAGAAATGATATGAAACAGTCTATGGAAAGTCTTATTAGTCATTTTAAATTATATACAGAGGGTGTAAGAGTTCCAAAGGGAGACCTTTACGTGGCTGTTGAAGCACCCAAAGGAGAGTTTGGAGTGTATTTAGTATCTGATGGATCAAATAAACCTTATAGATGTAAAATAAGGGCTCCTGGCTTTGCTCACTTACAGGGGTTAGATTTTATGACCAGAGGACACCAGTTAGCTGATTTAGTTGCTTGTATTGCTACAATGGATATAGTTTTTGGAGAAATTGATAGATAAAATGGATCAAAATATTAATAAAGAAAATAAAGAGATTTTTAAATTTTCATTAGACAATCAAAACAAAATTAATGAAATTTTAAAAAAGTATCCTGCCAGTCAGAAAGCTAGTGCTGTAATGCCACTTTTAGATTTAGCTATGAGACAATGTGAAGGATGGATACCAGAGCCAGCAATGAAGGAAATAGCTAGAATTATAAATCTTCCTTTTATAAGAGTTTATGAAGTAGCATCTTTTTATTCAATGTTTAATTTAAAACCAATAGGCAAGTTCTTTATTCAAGTGTGTACAACAACTCCATGCTGGCTTAGAGGCAGTGATAAACTCGTGAATATTTGTAAAAAATATTTAGAGATTGAAAATAATGAAACAACTGGTGATGGACTATTTACGTTAAAAACAGTAGAATGTTTAGGAGCTTGCGTAAATGCCCCAATGGTTCAGATTAATGATGATTACTATGAAGATTTAACTGATAAGACATTATTAAAAATTATAGAAAATTTTAAAAATGGTATAAATAATAAAGTAGGAACTCAGATAGAAAATAGAAAAGGCGGAGAGCCCGTAGGTTTTAAATAAGCAAAGGGAAGCATGTTAGCAGATAAAAATAGAATTTTTACAAACTTGTATGGTTTTAAGGGAAGCGACTTGAAAACGGCAATCGGTTTAGGAGATTGGAGTGATACTAAATCTATTTTATCGAATGGAAAGGAGTGGATTTTAGAGGAAGTTAAAAAGTCTGGGCTTAGAGGTAGAGGTGGAGCAGGGTTTCCATCTGGTTTAAAATGGTCATTTATGAAAAAAAAACCTAACATTCCAAATTATCTAGTAATTAATGCAGATGAAAGCGAGCCTGGTACTTGTAAAGATAGGGAAATTTTGAGAAATGAGCCATATAAGTTATTAGAGGGCATATTATATGCTTCTTTAGCAATGGAAGCTAATAATTGTTACATCTATATAAGAGGCGAGTTTTATAATGAAGCAAAAAAGTTACAGAAAGCTATAGATGAATGCTATGACTCGGGTTTTTTAGGAAAAAATATACTTAAATCTGGTTGGGATCTTGAAGTGAATATACACAGAGGTGCAGGAGCGTACATATGTGGAGAGGAATCAGCTCTTATTGAAAGTTTAGAAGGAAAGAAAGGTCAACCAAGACTCAAACCTCCTTTTCCTGCAAACGTAGGTTTATATGGTTGCCCTACAACTGTGACTAATGTTGAAACGGTTGCAGTGGTTCCAGAAATTCTTAAAAGAGGAGGGAGTTGGTTTGGCAGTTTAGGTAAAGAAAATAATACAGGAACAAAATTATTTTGTATTTCTGGGCACGTTTCAAAACCATGTACAGTAGAAGAGGAAATGGGCATTCCTCTTAAAGAGCTAATTGATAAGCATGCTGGCGGTGTTTTAGGAGGGTGGAAAAACCTTAAGGCAGTTGTACCTGGGGGTTCATCGACTCCTTTGGTTCCTCAATTCCTATGCGAAAAGCTAGATATGGATTTTGACTCTCTAAAAGCAGTAGGTAGCGGGTTAGGTACAGCAGGTGTAATAGTGATGGATAAAAGTACAGACTTGGTAGAGGCGATTTCAAGGTTTTCTAAATTTTATAGTCACGAGAGTTGTGGTCAATGTACTCCTTGTAGAGAGGGTACAGGCTGGATTGTAAAAATGATGAAAAAAATTAGCATGGGTAATGCTAACGCAAACGATATAGATAAATTATTAGATGTTTGTTCTCAAGTTGAAAGTCATACAATTTGCGCATTAGGAGATGCAGCAGCATGGCCTGTGCAAGGGTTGATGCGTCATTATAGGAAAGAAATTGAAAAAACTCTTATTAAACATAGCTACAGAAAGTCAGCAGAATGACCAAGGTAAAAGTTTTTGTCAATGATAAAAAATTAATGGTACCTTCAGGTGCTACAGTTATGCAGGCTTGTGAACTAGCAGGTGAGGAAATTCCAAGATTTTGTTATCATGAAAGGCTGTCAATAGCTGGTAACTGTAGAATGTGTTTGGTTGAAGTAGAAAAAATGCCAAAACCAGTGGCTTCTTGTGCTATGCCAGTTTTAGAAGATATGGTCATAAAGACTAACTCTGATAAGGTAAAAAAAGCAAGAAAGGGTGTAATGGAATTTTTACTAATAAACCATCCATTAGACTGTCCTATTTGTGATCAAGGAGGAGAATGTGATCTTCAAGATCAGTCCATTTATTACGGCAAATCTTTTAGTAGATTTAATGAAAGCAAAAGAGCAGTGGAAGAGAAAAACTTCGGGCCGCTTATCAAGACTGTTATGACTCGTTGTATACACTGTACCAGATGTGTAAGGTTTATGGATGAAGTTGCAGGTTCCCATGATTTAGGGGCTATTAATAGGGGTGAAGATGTTGAAATAGTTTCCTCTCTAAAAGAAGGCATTAATAATGAAATGTCTGGAAACATTATAGATTTGTGTCCTGTTGGAGCTTTAACTTCTAAGCCATACGCTTTTAAAGCAAGGTCTTGGGAATTAAGACATCACAATAGTATAGATGTTATGGATGCTATGTGTTCAAATATAAGAATTGACGAATTTGGTGGTGAAATAAAAAGAATTCTTCCTAGAGTAAATGAAGATATAAACCAAGAGTGGATCTCAGATAAGTCAAGGTTTTCATATGATGGACTTTATAATCAAAGATTAGATAAACCATATATCAACAATAAGTCAAAATTTACTTCTTGCGACTGGGATGCTGCTATTCAAGTTTTTTCAAAAAAGCTTAAAGAGTTTAAAGAAGAAGATATTGTTGTTATGTCAGGACCATTAGTAGATGTCGAGACATTATACGTTGCAAAAAAACTATTTTCTAATTTAGGAATATATAATATAGATTGCCGATCTAATTCATCTGAAGCTGTTTTTACTCAAAGATCAGAATGGTTGTTTAATCAGGGCATTAATGGAATTGATAAGGTAGACAAATTATTTATATTAGGAGCTGACATCAAAAGAGAGGTTCCTACCTTAAATTCAAGAATTCGACAAAGATGGCTGACAGGTGAGCTAAAAATCATGGGGTTATGCGTTCCAACTGAATTAAACTACGACTATGAAGGATATGGAAATGATATATCAAAGTTAAATGACGAAAGTTTTTTGAATAATTTTTTTAATTTTTTCTCTGATTCTAAATACCCAATGTTAATTTTAGGAGATGCGGTTTTATGTTCTCAACAGGGAGAAAAGATACATAACTTAGTAAAACTATTAGCCCAAAAAGCAAAAATAATTAGGGAAAATTGGAATGGCTTCTCTTATTTAAGTCCAAGCGCATCTAGAGTTGGAGCCTTAGAAGTAGGATTTTTTCCAAAAAAAATAAAAAATTTAAATAATCAAGTTTCTTTTAAAAACAGTAGAAAATTAATAATTTTGATAGAAAATGACGATTTTGATACTGAGAATATAAATAAAGACGATAGTTTTATAATTTATATAGGACATCATGGTGATAAAATAGCAAATAAAGCTAACCTAATACTTCCTTGCACTGCATATACCGAAAAAGTTGGTCTTTATTTAAATATAGAAGGAAGACCACAATTTACTTCTAAGGTTACTGAAAGCATCGGAAGTGCAGTTGATAGCTGGAAAATATTTAGAGCTTTGAGCGACGCATTAAATGTCAAGTTTAACTTTAATAATCACAATCAACTTTTAAGGGAAATCTCCAATGATTATCCTCATCTATCTTCTCTTAACTCTTTAACTGAAGCAGAATGGAAAAAACTGCCAGAAAAAAAAATTGACATAGAAAAAGAGGATATAGATACGAAAGTAAAAAACTTTTATCAAACATGTTCTATATCTAGGTCATCTTCAAATATGGCATCATGCGTGAAAGAATTTCTTTATAAAAAGTAAGGAATATAATGGAAATACTTACATACTCAAACTTAATACATTTTTTTACAATAGTATTTTATGTTGTTTTGATAATTGGTCCGCTATTAGTAGCAGTAGCATTTCTTACTTACTTAGAGAGAAAAGTTATTGCTTCAGTGCAATATAGAAAAGGACCTAATGTAGTTGGTTTCTTCGGTTTATTGCAGCCTTTTGCTGATGGTATAAAACTTTTTTCGAAAGAAACTATCATACCTGCCAGTTCTAGTAAAATAATTTTTATTTTAGCTCCAATGATATCTTTCTCACTATCTTTAATCGCATGGAGTGTAATACCTATTTCTGATAATTTAGTATTATCTAATATAAATGTAGGCATCTTATACCTATTTGCTGTTTCTTCATTATCTATATATGGAATTATTATGGCAGGATGGGCAAGTAATTCTAAGTATGCCTTTTTAGGAGCGTTAAGGTCTGCAGCTCAAATGGTATCATATGAAGTATCAATAGGATTTGTAATAGTTTGTGTATTACTATGTGTGGGTTCATTAAATCTCAAAGATATTGTTTTAGCACAAAAGTCTTGCTGGTTTATTATTCCGCTATTTCCAATGTTCGTTGTTTTTGTGATTTCTGCATTAGCAGAAACAAATAGAGCTCCTTTTGATTTGCCAGAAGATGAGTCTGCATTGGTTGCAGGTTACTTCACTGAATATTCTTCAATGCTATTTGCTATGTTCTTTTTAGGAGAATACTCTGCTATGATATTAATGAGTTCATTAGGAACAATTTTATTTTTAGGCGGCTGGTTGCCAATTTTTAACACTCCTATATTAAATTTTATACCTGGCTTTATTTGGTTTTTTGGAAAAGTTGCATTGTTATTATTTGTATTTCTATGGGTAAGAGCTACCTTGCCGAGGTTTAGATATGACCAACTAATGAGGTTAGGGTGGAAAGTGTTTCTTCCTTTATCATTATTATGGGTTTTTGTAACTGCTAGTTTCCTTCTATTTTTTGATTTATTACCTACTCAGGCTAAATTATAATATGAATAATTTTTTATTAAATCTTAAATCATTTTTTCTTTTAGATATATACAAGGGATTGTTTCTTACTTTCAGAAGAATTTTTAAACCATCGGTTACAATAAATTATCCATATGAGAAGGGGAAAATTAGTCCTAGATTTAGAGGAGAGCATGCACTTAGAAGGTACCCTAGTGGAGAAGAAAGATGTATTGCTTGCAAATTATGTGAAGCCATTTGTCCGGCATTAGCTATAACTATAGAGGCTGAAGAGAGAAAAGATGGAAGTAGAAGAACAACAAAATATGATATTGACATGACTAAATGTATTTATTGCGGCTTATGCCAAGAAGCTTGTCCTGTAGATGCAATCGTACAAGGTCCAAATTATGAGTTTGCTACAGAAACTCATGAAGAATTGATTTACAATAAAGAAAAACTGCTCGATAATGGTGACAGGTGGGAGTCGGCTATTAAAAAGAATTTGTCTGATGATGCAAGGTACAGATAAAAAACTTTACTAATTTTATGAACTTATTTTTTATACTTTTTTCATCTATTACCGTTTTGTCTTGTCTTGCTGTTATTAGTTCGAGAAATCCTGTGCATTCAGTCTTATTTTTAATTTTAGCTTTTGTAAATTCTGCTGGTATATTTGTGCTAGCAGGAGCTGAATTTCTAGCTATGATACTTTTAATTGTTTATGTTGGAGCTGTAGCTGTATTGTTTCTTTTTGTAGTCATGATGTTAAATGTTGGAATTGACGAATTGAAAGTGCAAGCAAGAAAATACTTTATTTCAGGCGGTTTAGTAGGTTCTATACTTCTCTTAGAATTAATTTTTTCTTTTTCAAACCTTGACAATATATATAAAAGAGCAGAGTCTCAATCAAATAATCAGAATATAACTAATACGCATGCAATAGGAAAAGTTTTGTATACCGAATACTTCTTTATGTTTCAAATATCTGGATGCATATTATTGGTTGCCATGATCGGAGCCATAGTTCTCACTTTAAGGAAAAGAGAAGGTGTTAGAAGGCAAGATATTTCTGAACAGTTAAAAAGAAATAAAAAGAATTCTATTGAAATTATAAAAATAGAAAAATAAAATGGAAATTGATCAAAGCTATTATACAATATTATCTGCAATACTTTTCTCAATAGGAATTATAGGAATTTTTCTTAATAGAAGAAGTATTATTATAATTTTGATGTCAATTGAAATACTTTTGTTGTCAGTTAATATAAATTTGGTAGCTTTTTCCAGTTATCATGGAAACATTACAGGTCAAATCTTTACTATGTTTGTATTAACAGTAGCTGCTGCAGAAGCAGCAATTGGTCTGGCAATACTTGTAGTATTTTTTAGAAATAAAGGATCTATAAAAGTTGAAGATACCCAACAGCTAAAAGGTTGATAATGTACTTTCCATATATCATATTATTTCTTCCATTATTTGGGTGTATATTCTCTTCTTTATGTATAATATTAAATGAACAGCGAAAGGCAGAAATTGTAAGTTCTTCTTTGATGATTATAACCGCTGTTTTGTCTGTTATTAGTTTTGTTAATATAGAAAATTTAAATAACAATTATCCCATTTACAACTGGATTAGCTTAAGTGAACTAAGTATAGATTTATCAATATTATATGATCCTTTAACAGCAATAATGTTTATTGTAGTAAATATTGTTTCATGTTTAGTCCACATATTTTCTATAGGATATATGAGCAATGACAATAGAAGGGCTAGATTTTTTTGTTATTTGTCTCTTTTTACTTTTGCAATGCTTGTTTTAGTGAGTTCGAATAACTTTGTTCAATTATTTTTAGGTTGGGAAGGAGTAGGGGTATGTTCCTACTTATTAGTAGGGTATTATTTCAAAAAACCTTCTGCCAATAATGCTGCCATAAAGGCTTTTTTAGTTAATAGAGTAGGAGATTTTGGTTACTTAATTGCTATTGCTCTTATTTATAAGCTAACTGGCTCCCTAGTTTTTGAAGAAGTTTTTAAATTTAATAAATTTTTGTCGCAATATTATTTTAATTTTATAGGAATTGAATTCAATTCTATCACAGTTATTACTATGTTTTTGTTTATGGCAGCAGTTGGAAAATCAGCCCAAATAGGACTTCATATATGGCTACCAGATGCAATGGAAGGACCAACGCCAGTTTCAGCTCTTATACATGCAGCAACTATGGTTACTGCTGGAGTATTTTTAGTAGCAAGGTGTTCTCAATTATTTGAACTTGCAACTTTTACTTTGAATTTTGTAACATATGTAGGATTAATAACCTCTATTTTCGCAGCTTCAATCGCTTTATTTCAGAATGATATCAAAAAAGTAATTGCTTATTCTACTTGCAGCCAACTCGGATATATGTTCTTTGCATGTGGCATATCAGCATATAGCCTAGGTATTTATCATTTAGTCACTCATGCTTTTTTTAAAGCGTTATTATTTCTAGGTGCAGGATCTGTAATACATGCATGCCACCATGAACAAGATATAAAAAAGATGGGAGGATTAAGAAAAAAGTTACCATATACCTATTTTTTTATTATTATAGGGTCATTGGCTTTAGCAGGAATTCCGCCATTGGCTGGTTTTTTTTCAAAAGATTTAATTTTAGAATATGCTTTTTCCATGCATAATATAAATGGTAATTTTGTTTATGCTTTTGGTTGTTTAGGGGCATTCATGACAGCAATTTATTCTACAAGAGTAATATGTTTAGCCTTTCACGGAAATAGTAAAATAGACAACATACATTATAAAAAAATTAAAGAATCTCCAAAGTCAATGATTTTTCCTTTAGCTATTTTATCAATAGGAGCAATATTTTCTGGGTATATTTTTCATAATATAGTTGAGTACAACGAATTTTGGAAAGGAGGCATTTACTTTCAGAATGATATTAATTTTGTAAAGCAAGCGCACCAGATACCTTTTATTTTTAAAAAAATACCTATTTTTCTAGTAGTTACTGCGATAGTTATAACAATGCTATTTTATTTATATTCTAAAAAAGAAATTAGCTTTAATAAAAACTTTAAATCTTTATTTAAATTTTTTGAGAACAAGTGGTACATAGATGAATTATACCAATATATTTTTGTATCTAAATATTATTTATTAAGCAATTACTCATGGAAGTTCATTGATACTATTTTAATAGATGGCTGCGGCCCCATCGGCATATCAAAAAGATTTTGGCAATTATCTGGATATTTTAAAAAAATGCAAAATGGCAAAATATTCAGTTATGCAGTTATTATGTTTTTAGGTATTGTTGTTTTTTTTACCAGCTTCTTAGCTAATTTTTGAGATTTATTTTGATTTTTTTCCCATTACTTTCATCGATAATTCTAATACCTTTATTTGGAGCTTTAATAACATTCTTTATTAAGGGAGAAGAAAAAGAAACGATTAAAAATATAAGAGATCTTGCTTTATGGATAAGCTTGACCGAACTTGTTTTAGTTATATTTACAGCTGTACAGTATAACCCAGGAATAAAAGATTTCCAATTTATTGAAAGGAAAGTTCTACTTTCAAAATATCAAATAAGTTATTATTTAGGAGTAGATTCTATTTCTATGGTTTTTATATTATTGACGGCAATCCTAGTTCCTATTTGTATCCACTACTCAAAGTATTCTATAAAAACAAGAGTTAAAGAATTTATTATTTCTTTTCTCATCCTTGAAGCATTAATAATGGGAGTCTTTTGTGCTTTAGATATATTATTATTCTATATTTTCTTTGAAAGCCTTCTAATTCCAATGTTTTTAATTATAGGTATTTGGGGAGGAAAAAGAAGAGTATATGCTGCTTTTAAATTTTTTATTTATACTTTAGCTGGTTCTGTTTTTTTTCTATTAGCAATAATTGCTATGGCTTATATTTCTAATACCACATCTATTCCTGCTTTAGATAATTATTTTTTTGATACGAATATACAAAAATGGTTGTGGCTTGGTATGTTTGTTTCATTTGCTATTAAAGTACCAATGTGGCCATTTCATACCTGGCTACCGGATGCGCATGTAGAAGCACCAACTGTAGGATCAGTAATTTTAGCAGGTATATTATTAAAAGTAGGAGGTTATGCTTTTTTGCGCATAAGTTTACCAATTTTGCCAGATGCTTCATTTTTCTTTTCAGACTTTATAATGTTTTTATCCGTTATAGCAGTTATCTATACTTCAATTGTTGCATTTGCTCAAAATGATATGAAGAAACTGATTGCTTATTCTTCAGTAGCTCATATGGGATACGTAACTGCTGGCATTTTTTCTTTTACAAAAGAAGGTATAGATGGAGCTATATTTCAAATGGTGAGCCATGGCATAGTATCAGCTGCTTTATTTTTCAGTATAGGTTTTCTTTATGAAAGAACTAAATCAAGAGGAATGGAAGACTACAATTTATTGATAAAAGCAATGCCAGTATTTTCTGTTTTTTTTATAATTATAGTAATGTCTTCAGTAGGTCTTCCGGGAACCTCAGGGTTTATAGGAGAATTGCTGGTAGTTTTAGGGGTATATAAATATTTTTCAATTTATGCCTTTCTAGTAGCAGTAGGCCTTATTTTAGGTGCCATCTATATGTTAGTTTTAGTAAGAAAAATTATATTTACCACGGATGCTAATATGCTTGTGACTAATATAAAGGAACTTTCTAAATCAGAGGTTTTCATTATAGTTTTTTTATCTTTTTGTACATTAGTTTTAGGATTATTTCCTAACTTGCTTTTAAACTTTATAGATATTCATTCAGATCTATTGTTAACAAACTATAAGGGTAAAATATGAGTTTTTATTCTTCATTCAGCATAGTACTTCCTGAAATTATAGCCTTTTTTTCTGGCCTTTCATTAATCCTTATTGGGGTTTTATTCAAAAGTAAAAAGATAACAAACTTTCTGACCTTATTATTTTTTTCTTTAATTTTATGTTCTATAATTTTTTCAAGTAAGCTTGGAACAGCTTTTGGAAATAGTTTTGTAAATACACAATTTACGATAACTTTAAAATTCTTTATAGTTTTAATTGCACTTTTAATATTCTATGTCTCAAAAGATTATCTAAAGAATAATAACCTTTATATATTTGAATATAATATCTTATTCATCTTCAGCATATTAGGAATGATGATAATGATTTCTGCCAATGACCTTATGTTGTTATATCTGGCTATTGAATTACAGTCTTTATCTCTCTACGTATTAGTAGCTCTGAAAAAAGAGTCTATTCGTTCTTCTGAAGCTGCTTTAAAGTATTTTATATTGGGTTCCATAGCTTCTGCGATAATCCTTTATGGAGCTTCAATGGTATATTCAGTTACAGGAGCAACCAATTATACCTTAATCAGAGATGCTGTAGTTAATAATAACTCTTTTACTATTTTTTCTTTTGGTTTGATACTAATTCTATCTGGAATTGCATTTAAATTATCAGCTGCTCCTTTTCATATGTGGACTCCTGATGTTTATGAAGGATCTCCTAGTTCTATAACTACTATTTTAATTACCTTGCCTAAAATAGCGGCACTTTGTGTTTTGATTAAACTTCTATTTGAGCCATTTGGTAATTTTGTAGATGTATGGAGACAAATTCTTATAATAATTGCAATTTTATCTATGCTTATAGGCTCAGTAAGTGCGTTAAAACAAGAGAATCTAAAACGATTATTTGGTTATAGTACGATAGGTAATATTGGTTATGTGTTGATGGGGATTATTACGCAAACCGAAAATGGTATTGCTGCATCTTTTCTATATTTAGTAATCTACACTATAGGAGCATTTGGTATATTCTCATTCATTATGCTACTTAGAAGAGAAAATACTCAACTAGTTAACTTATCTGGTATCGCAGGATTATCAAAGTCAAATCCAGGCATAGCTTTATGTTTAGTGATCCTTCTTTTTTCTATGGCTGGCATTCCACCTTTTGCGGGTTTTTTTGCAAAATTTTATATATTTATTGCTGCAATTGAACAAGATTTATTTTATCTTGCAATAATTGGTGTAGTATTTAGTGTAGTGTCAGTTTTCTATTATTTAAAATTGATCAAAATAATGTATTTAGATGATTTAGAAGAGGAAATAAATAGTAATTTAGATAAAAAACTGTCTACAACTATTGTAATTTCAGCAATTTTATTATTATTTTTTGTTTTCTATGCAAATAGCTTTATAAATTTTATAATGAGTTTAAGGATAATATAAATTGAATTGTTCTGACAAGTTTAAAAACTGGACTATAGAGTATAAAAATATAGTTGATAGTACCATGAATGAAATTCAAAAAGACATTTATAAGTCTTATTCCAATATTGCCATCTTATCTAGCGAACAAATTAAAGGAAGGGGTAGAGGACAAAATGAATGGGTTTCTGAAAAAGGAAATTTTTATGCATCTATCAAAACAAAAACATCCTTATCTAATAAACATTTTATAGTTTCTTATGTTATAGGCATAATTATGTATGACGTTATAGAAAAATATATAAATGAGAAAAATAGAATTATCATAAAATGGCCAAATGATATTTTAGTAGATAGAAAAAAGATAGCTGGTATTTTAATAGAAATGAATACATTTGGTAATAAAGTTGAAGACATTGTTGTTGGAATAGGTTTAAATATAAAAAGTTGCCCAATTGTAAAAAAATATGAAACTACATGCTTGCATAGAGAAAGCAACATTAAAACTGACGTAAAAATCATAATAAAGCAAATCTTAAATTGTTATGATAAATGGAAGAAACACCTTAGTACTGAAACAAACAATATCCAGTTTATTATTGACCAATGGATGAAAAGGTCTTTTGCTGTCGGAAC
>MDTD01010265.1_pt1 | contig 15289 bp, 18 predicted proteins | sample 811221 | NCBI WGS metagenome assembly MDTD01 (sample SAMN05326646, study PRJNA326480) | marine metagenome | isolation source: seawater | place: Pacific Ocean: South West | collected 2011
TTTGATACACCATACCTTTATAATAGAATCAAAAGATTATTAGGAGAAAGATATGCAAACAGATTATCACCAATCGGTGAATGTTTCTGGTCTCCTTACAGACAAAGATTCTTCATGGCAGGTGTATCTTATTTAGATTACATCTCTCTTTACAAGAACTATAACTACGGTGAACTTCCAAACTATCGATTAGATACAATCGGTACAATCGAGTTAGGAAAAGGTAAGATTGAGTATCAAGGTAATCTCGACCAGTTATTCAGAGATGATATTGAAAAGTTTATTGAATATAACTTGGTAGATGTTGAGATTGTTGTAGAATTAGATAAGAAACTTCAGTTCATTGATTTGTGTAGAGGTATCTGTCACGCAGGACACGTACCATATGAAGATTTCGTTTACTCTTCAAAATATCTTGAGGGTGCATTACTTACATATCTTAGAAGAAGAAACTTAGTTGCACCAAACAAACCTTCAGATAGAAGAGAACGAATGGAAGCACTAAAAGAACGAGGAGATGATAAATTTATCGGTGCGTATGTAAAAGACCCTATCGTTGGTAAATACGATTGGGTATATGATTTAGATTTAACTTCTCTATATCCTTCTATTATTATGACATTGAATATATCACCTGAATCAAAGGTTGGTAAGATTCAAGATTGGGATGCACAAAAGTTTGTTAAAGGAGAAGTAGATACTTACAGAATAGGTGATGATACGATTACGAAAGATAATTTAAAACAATATCTAAAAGATAGTAAATTTTCAGTATCATCAAATGGTGTACTCTATCGTACTGATGAAGTAGGATGTATTCCAGGTATTCTTGATTTGTGGTTTCAACAAAGAGTAGAATACAAAAACGAGATGAAAAAATATGGAAAAGCTGGAAACAAAGAAAAATACGCGTTTTTCCACAAAAGACAGTTGGTTCAAAAAATTCTACTTAATTCTCTTTATGGTGTTCTTGGCCTTCCTGCCTTTCGGTTTTATGATATTGATAACGCAGAAGCGGTTACTACAACAGGTCAAACCGTTATTAAATCAACTGCGGATATGGGGAACATCAAGTATAATAAAGAACTTAATACACCTGATGCTGATTCTAATATCTATATCGATACTGATTCAGTATTTTTCTCTGCAGTACCATTGATGGATAAGAGAATTCCGAATTGGCAAGATAATGACCAAGATACAATCGCTGGTTTCGTAAATGAGATTGCAGAAGAGATGCAAGATTATCTAAATGATTTCTATGATATTCTTTCAACAAAGATTTTTAATGTTGATAAAGATAAACATAGATTAGAAATCAAAAAGGAATATGTTGCAAAGGCTGGATTGTGGGTTGCAAAGAAAAGATATGCTCAATGGATTATTTCAGATAATGGAGTACCCGTTGATAAATTAGATGTAAAGGGATTAGATGTTAAACGTTCATCATTCCCTAAGGCATTTCAAGAAATCATGGCAGAAGTTCTTATATCAATTCTACGAGGTGAAACTGAAGAAGAGATATCAGATAAAGTACTTGATTTTAAAAAATCAATGACAACCATAGATGTTACATCAATTGCTAAAAACTCAGCAGTGAAGAATCTCTCAAAGTATATGCCAAAGGGGAAAAGAAATTTATTCTCAGTTGGTAAAGGTACACCTGCTCATGTTAAAGCAGCGATTATGTATAATGATGCTTTGAAACATTTCAAGGCACCATTCAAGTATGAACCGATGAGAGATGGTGATAAAATTAAATGGGTTTATTTAAAAGAAAATCCATTAGGATTGGATGGGTTAGGGTTCACTGGCTACTCAGACCCACCAGAGGTAAATAAGTTCATTCAAACTTATGTTGACCACAACAAAATATTTGAAAGAGAACTAAGAAAGAAACTTCAAGATTTCTATGATGCAATAGGATGGGGTGAAGTTATTTCAGAACAAAAAACAGCAGAAAAATTCTTTACGTTTTAACAACTTGTATATATTTATATACGATAAACTATAACACTTAAATTTTAATACATGGAAAAATCAAGAATCAATCGCTTCGTATCGAAGTACAACTTGGCAGGTTTAGTAGAATCTGTAAAATGGGAAACAAAAGATGATAACTTATCTACATCTTTTATATCAGATGACAAATCAGTTTTAGGAACAGTAACATTACAAAACTTCGGTTTTGATAATACAACATTTGGTGTGTATGATACAACCAAATTAACAAAGATGTTATCAGTTCTTAGTGATGATATCGAGTTTGATGTAACAAAAACTGATGATAAAGCAATCTCACTTAAATTCAAAGATGGTTCAACTTCAGTAAACTATATGTTGGCTGATTTATCAGTTATTCCTAACGTACCTGATTTGAAACAACTACCAGAATTCAATATCACTATTAAGTTAGATGATGTATTCATTAACAGATTCATCAAATCAAAAGGTGCATTACCTGATGAAAACAATTTTACATTTACTTGTAAAGATAACAAAGGTCAAATCATCTTAGGTTATTCTAACATTAACACTAACAGAATCTCAATCGATGTTGATTGTGAATGTGATGGTGATGTAGACCCAATTTCTTTCTCAGCAAACTTCTTGAAAGAAATCTTAGTTGCAAACAAAGAGGCAAAAGATGCAACTCTAAAAATTTCCTCACAAGGATTATCTCACATTAGTTTTGAGGTAGATGATTATAAATCTGATTATTACTTAGTTCAAATCCAGTCTTAATGTATTTTTACGAGAGGAGTAAATTTTCAGAGTTCAAATCGAACACTACTTATCATGAACTGTTATCTAAAACAGATGAACAGTTTGTTGAGTGGGCAAGATTGTTACGCAAAGAAGTAACTGAACAATGGGATGAAAGAGGAACTCCACCCGTTATTGGAAAAAATAAAGAGGGAATCGTAAAATCATTCAAGAAATTAAAATCAAACCCTGCAGATTATTGGGAAAAGGATTTGAGTGGTGATGAAGAATCATTAGGTATCATTCAAAACTTCAACAAAGATGCATCAGTTGTAAATCAGTTTTTTCCTACAATGTTAAAAACAAAGATTTCGATTGGTAAATCTGCAGATGGTGGGTTATCTATCTATGACCATTTCTCAGACCCTACAATGGAAGATAAGTTCGTTAACATAATGAAACGGGCAGTAAAAAGAGATTCCATGTATTCTTGGTCAAGGTCAATTGTAGATAAGAAAGATGAGAATCCTTTTTGGAATGGACAGAGTGGTGTTCAATTCATCAAAGATGTTCACGATGGAAAGGTATTCAAAGGAAAGTATAAAGATTTAGGTATTGTTCTTGCAAAAGTAAAAACATCTACATTAGATAATTACGGAACGTTTAACGAACAATATCAAGGGTTTGGTAATTTGTATCTAACTGCAGCAGAAGTGAACGGATTAGTTGCGACTGGATACTTAAACAAAACACAAATATCAAACTTAGGTGATATCGTAGAATCAACAACTTCAGATTCTGGTAAAGTAACAGAATATAGATATTTGATTAGATGGTACGATAAAACAGATGGTATCTTTCCTAAGATTTTACAAGTATTCAGATTATCTTGTGGACAACCCGCAGTAAACTTTCCTGCACTAACTGCAAAGTGGATTTACGAAAACTACACTAATCACATTGATACTGATGAACCATTACATATTTATGATTCATCAAGTGGATGGGGTGGTAGAATCATCGGAGCTATGAGTTCTCGTAAGAAAGTTCACTATGTTGGTACAGACCCTAATCCAGATAACTTCATAGATGAGTTAGGAATATCTCGTTACGAGTATGTTGCTAATTTCTATAATGATAACTGTGTGGATGATTTTTCGGATAAACTAACTACATTCTTTGATGTAGAAAAACAAGGTAATACATTTGAAGTATTCCAAGATGGTTCAGAGTTAATTCAAAACAATCCAAAGTTCCAAAAGTATAAAGGTAAATTAGATATTGCATTTACTTCACCACCTTACTTTAACAGAGAACAATATTCACAAGATGAGAATCAATCATTCAAAGCATATGGTGAGTATGAAGATTGGAGAGATAACTTTTTAAGACCAACTTTAACAACCATATATGAATACTTAAAAAACGATAGATACATCCTATGGAATATAGCAGATATTAAGATTGGTAAATCAATCTATTATCCACTTGAACAAGATTCAATCGATATTCTAACAGAATTAGGATGTGAGTACAAAGGGAAACTGAAAATGTTAATGACACGAATGGTTGGATTAGACCCATCAAAAAGTGGTATTAAGAATTCAGTAGAACATAATGGCAAACAATATAAATTTGAACCGATTTTCGTGTTCCATAAAAAATAAAATTATGACTGAAACAGAATTTGTACAATGGTTAAGAGGATTTGTTGAAGGAGTTCATCATTATAATATTTCTCCAAAACAATTTGACCATTTAAAGGATACATTATCAAAGGTAAAAAAAGATAAACATGAATACAACCTCGAAGATTTACATAATCAAGGTTGGACAACAGATATAGGATAATGGCATTTTTCGAAGATACAACAAACAAAGAAATCAATAACTCATTATGGGTTGAAAAATATAGACCTAGTCAGTTAAAAGATTATGTTGGTAATGAACATCTAAAACTAAAGGTGAGTGATTATCTTGAAAGTGGTGATGTACCTCATCTCTTATTCTTTGGAAGAGCAGGTACAGGTAAAACTACCTTGGCTAAATTAATAGTTAATTCGATTGATTGTGACCACATAATTATAAATGCATCTGATGAAAATAATGTAGATACAGTTAGAAATAAAGTAAAGGGGTTTGCATCAACAGTTGGATTCAAGGATTTAAAAATTGTAATACTTGATGAGTTTGACTATATGACACCAAACGCACAAGCAATCCTTAGAAATCTGATGGAAACATTCTCAAAACATTGTAGGTTTATTTTAACTTGTAATTATGTTGAGAAGATTATTGACCCTATACAAAGTAGATGTCAAACCTTTCAAATCGTACCACCATCTAAAAAAGAGGTTGCAGTTCAAATCTCAAAGATTCTTGGTTTAGAGGGTGTAAAGTTTGAACCAAAAGAACTTGTACCTATAATTGATTCAAGTTATCCAGATATAAGAAAAGTTATAAATACTTGTCAACTTAATTCATCAAATGGAAATCTAAAAGTAGATACACAAAACATTTTAGATTCAGATATTAAAGTTAAAGTGTTAGATTTATTAAAATCAAAAGATGATAAAAGGAACAAGTATATGAAAATCAGACAAGCTATTGCAGATTCTCGTATCCAAGATTTTACTGAACTTTACTCTTTTTTATATGAGAAGGTAGGTGAATATGCAGAAGGAAACACTTCTAATGTTATAATCACCTTATCAGAGGGACAATACAAAGATGCCTTAGTTATCGATAAAGAGATAACATTCATGGCAACAATTATACAAATTTTAAACATAATATAAATGGCAAAAATAATAGGAATGGATGGTGGAAATACCCCACCACCACATCAACCTAAGATTGATTTAAGTACATCGAAAGCGATGTTGTGTAAAGAATGTGGATATGATGTATTCATACCAGGTTCAAAGTTTAGAACTATATCTAAATTAGTTACAGGTACTCCTCAAGATGTAATCATACCGATTGAGGTTTTTTTATGTGGTGAGTGTGGAACAGTAAATGAGGCGTTCATACCAGATGAAATTAAAAGATTAGATAAGTAATGAATTACAAAAGTTTTATTAGTGATATACCAGATTTCCCAAAGAAAGGAATCATATACAAAGATATTCAACCTTTACTCGCACATCATATTGCATTTGAATCGGCGATAAAAGATATGGGTAACCTTATAGAAGAGATTCCCAACTATTGGGTTGGTATAGAATCAAGAGGATTTTTATTTGCATCAGCACTTGCGTTTCACTTTGGTGGTGGTGTTAGGATAATTCGTAAAAAAGGTAAACTACCAAATGAAGATATTAATTCAGTAGAGTATGGATTAGAGTATGGTAGAGATGAATTAGAAATGGCAATACTTCCTCAACACGATTTAGGTAGTTGTGTTATCGTAGATGATGTACTTGCTACTGGTGGTACGATTGATGCAGCAACTGATTTGTGTAGATTACATGGTTTACAAATTATTGATAAATTGGTTTTAGTAGATATTGGTCTTTACAATGGATACGATGTAAAGAGTTTGATTTCATATGAGTAAGTATTTATTTTTATCTGCAACAGATTTAGAACATAATGAATTCGATATATTTGGTAGTAAAATCCACATCATCGGTGTAGGTAAAATAAATGCTGCTATGAACACAACGAGGTTAATTGAAAAGTATGACCCCGATTGTGTAATCAATTTTGGTTCTTGTGGTAATTTAAAAGATTATAAAATAGGAGAAGTACTTACAGTTGGCGAAGTATTTAATAATATAGATGTAAGACCCTTTGCAGAATATGGACATACTCCTTTTCATGGATTGGGTTCTTTGAAACTACAAGGTAAATCAGATATCAAGTGCTTTTCAACAGACCAGTTTTACGATAAGAATAGAACTGATTACGCCAAAAAATATTTAGAAATGATTCAAACTTGTGATATAGTGGATATGGAATTGTATTCAATTGCTCAGGTTTGTAATAATTATAATAAATTGTTATACTCATTTAAATGGGTTAGTGATGATGGAGATTCCTCAAAGTGGGAAGAGAACGCTAAAAAAGGATATAACAATTTCAAAAAAAGGATAAAAGAGTTATTTACAGATGGCAAAAACTTTGTTTGACCATATAAAGGCAATTACACAATTTCAAGACCCTAATTATTTTGATAAACTTGAAGAGGATGATTTGAAAACTTGGAGTAATTATATGATTCATAGATTTCTTTCTATGAACTCTGATTGGATTGAGGTATTATCAGACCTACAACCATATACAGAACAACTCACACCCAAACAGTTATACTTAGCTTATATAGGATTACTTCCAAAAGGTAGACACTATCTTAGATATGTCAAAGGAAAAAAGACGAATAGATATGAATCTTGGATGATTGATTTAATCAAAGAAGATTTTCAATGTTCATCAAGACATGCAGAAGAATACGCTGAAATCCTATACTCTACACGAGAAGGTAGAGAATCAATTAAATCCATATGTGAAAAGTATGGTATTGATAAAAAAGAAATAACTAAGTTAAAACTAAAAGTTTAATGTCTTGTACGAGTTGTATCCTTCCATATATCCACTTATATGCTGAACCAAATGGTGAAGTAAAACCATGTTGTATTGCAGGTGGATTCAAAGAAAAACTTTCTTTAAGAGATTCCTCAGTTGATGAAGTTTTTAACTCACCTCAAATGAAAGAGTTAAGAAAAACAATGGAAGAGGGTGAAAGACATCCTGCGTGTAATGTTTGTTACGAAAGAGAAGATAGAGGAGAACATTCACCAAGAAAATCTTTTAACTCAAACTCTCTGTGGAAAATGCCTCTTGTTAATGAAGATTATTCAGTAACAACCGATTTACAGCATGTTGATATTCGTTTTTCAAATCTATGTAACTTTAAATGTAGAATGTGTAACCATACATTCTCTTCTGCATGGTATAAAGACCAACCTTTAGTAGAACAACATTCACAAGATAAAGATTTTGATAAAGATAAGTGGTACAAAGAAAATACAGCAGTAGTAAAAGTTTGTTCAAATATAGTTGATAAACTTAAACCACACATTAAGAATGTAAAAAGTTGGTATTTTGCAGGAGGTGAACCTTTGATAATGCCCGAACATTCTGAAACTTTGAATCACTTACATAAAACTATTGGTGCAACAAGAGAATATTGGGATGATGAATTACAAACTTACATAAACAAAAAAGATTTATCAATTCACTATAACACAAACCTATCAGTTCTAAGATTTGAAAAATATAACTTTTTGGATATCTGGTTTGATTTTATTAAAGTATTTTTATCTATATCTTGTGATGGTGTTGGTAAAGTAGGTGAGTATCAAAGAACAGGTTTCAAACATGATACCTTTATTAAAAACTTAAAAGAAATTAGAAAATACTTTAATCCAGGTGCATCGCATGATGAAAACATAGGTTATAACTATAATTTTCAATATACCACTACAGTTTATAATGTTTACCATATGTGGGATTTTTATCAATTTATGATGGATGGTGGTCATATTACAGATGAATCTCAAATCGATTGGTATTTTGCATGGGCACCATTCCGAGCATCTTTAAAACACTTACCTCAATACGATAAGAAAAAAGTTTTACAATACCTTAATAAGTTAGTTGGTAAGTTTAAACATCCAGCAGTAATTAATAGATTAGAATCTATGATAAACTATACTGCAGAAAGACCAGAATCACAATTTTATGAGTACCATCAAAAAGAAGTAATGATTGGCCAAAATGGTTTATTAGATAAACTAAGGGGTACAAGTTTAAAAGATATTAATGGGATGGATTTTGAAAAATCAATCAAACCAAAAATCGGAAGTCCTGAATGGAAGGCAATGAATAAATAATGCTGCATCAAAAAGTTTTATTTACAAAAGATGAGGTACTAAAAATAAGAGATTATGTAACTCAATTAGATGATAGAGTCATCGGTACATATCATCCAAGTGTTAATGATGGAAAACACGACCCAAATGGAGGACATAATTTAGCACAACACTTGCAGTGGGAAAATTCTAAAGAATATAATTGGATTTCAGAAAGAATCATGACCTGGTTACAAGAATTAAAACTACCTGTTATTAATTTAGGACATGAATTTATATTACAAAAATATTTAAAAGGTTTCGAATTCAAACCACATATTGATGATGTATTATCAGATAACAAAAAAGATATAATCAGAGCTAGATATTACACAATACTAATACAATTTAGTGAAATATCTGAATATAATGGTGGTGAGTTATGGGTAAATGATACCAAAGATATTAAAGTAAATCAAGAGATTGGAAACGCCACTATATTCGACCAAGGAAAACTTCATTGGGTAACTCCCATAACAGATGGTGCACGATGGAGTTGTACTATTTTTCTTGAAAGAAATGCCCTTAAAAAAAGTATCATTTAATTTGGATTTCTCAAATATTTTTCGTATATTAGCTATATAAATTATGGGTAGAGTATCTTTTTCTCAGTATAATATGTGGAGTTCATGTCCACAACAATATAAACTCAACTATATTGATAAGTTAGGTGAAAGTTCTGGTAACATTCACACAATCTTTGGTTCTGCAATGCATGAAACTATCCAACACTTTTTGGATGTGATGTACAATGTAACCAAGAAACAAGCAATGGAGATTGATTTAGAGATTCTACTTAAAGATAAACTCATAGAAGAATTTAAAAAAGAAAAAGAAAAACAAGGAGATAGATTACCTTGTACACAAATAGAATTAGAAGAGTTTTTTGGAGATGGTAGACAGATTCTAAAGTATTTCAAATCTAAATTAGCCAAGTGGTATTCAAAGAAAGGACAAAAGTTAGAGGCAATAGAATTACCTTTAAACGCTGAGATAAAACCTAATGTACATTTTATTGGATTTATTGATGTGGTGTTAAGAAATTTATATGATAACTCAATTACTATTATTGATTTAAAAACTTCAACAAGAGGGTGGAATAAATATCAGAAAAGAGACCAGATAAAAAACTCACAAATACTTCTTTATAAAAAAATATACTCTGAAAAATATGGATTACCATTAGATAAAGTTCATGTAGAATTTCAGATACTAAAAAGAAAATTATGGGAAGGAGCAGATTTTCCTATACCAAGAATTTCAACACATATTCCAGCAAATGGAAAACCTTCAATCAATAAAGCTTGGAGGGGCTTCATGAACTTCATAGAAACGGTATTTAATGATGATGGTAAACACAATTTACAAGTGGATTATTTTACAAACAAGGGTAAACCTTGTGATTGGTGTGAGTTTAAACAAAGGGGATTATGTCCCGCGTGGAATTAATTTTATGTTTTGTAAATAAATATATATTTATATAAGAACATAAAGGAGAGATTATGGCAAAAACAAAACTTACAACAGTAAAAATTTTAACAGATGTTTATTCAAAATTTAAGAAACTATCTTTTGATTCAAACATCACACTTCAAAAACTAGTCAATAGGTCTTTAAACAAGTATGTTGAAGATGAAGAGTTCAGAGGTGAAATTAACAAATATAACAATTTATTAGAAAGTGGTTCTCAATTTTAATTTATTTTTGTGGTAAAAAAAATGGCAAACGATATTAAAAATCAAGATAATGGCAACACCCAACTAAATGGACTCAGAAATGATTTCAATGAAAAAGTTGGAAGAATGAAATTCTTAGGTGCAACACCAAGAATGCATTGGAATGATAGAAGAAGATTTAGAACAATTTAGATACAATTTAAATAAAGGTTAATGGCAAAAAAGAAAATTCTACTCTTATCAGATGACCTACGAATGACATCTGGTATCGCAACTGTATCCAAAGAATTCGTTTTCGGAACTGTAGATAGGTTTGATTGGGTTCAACTAGCTGCAGCAGTAAAACATCCTGAACAAGGAAAGGAAATGGATTTGGGTGAAGATGTAAGAAAAAAGACAGGAATAAAAGATGCATCATTGAAAATTGTGCCTTGGACAGGGTACGGTGATGCTAATATTCTTAGACAACTTATCATGAGACACCAACCCGATGCAATACTACACTTTACAGACCCAAGATATTGGAGATGGTTATACGAAATAGAATCTGAAATCAGAGAAAACATTCCGATTCTATTTTATCATATTTGGGATGATTTACCAGACCCAGATTATAACAGAGATTATTACGAATCATGTGATTGGTTGGGATGTATTTCAAAACAAACCACTGGTATCGTAAGTAGAGTTGGAAAAATCAAAACCAAAACAAATATTCCACTCGAAGATTGGCAAGTAGATTATGTACCTCACGGTATCAATCAAGATACTTACAAACCAGTAGATGTGCCTGTTGATTTTAAAAACAGAGTAACAAGAGATAAAGATTATAAATTTGTTCTGTTTTGGATGAATAGAAATATCAGAAGAAAACAACCATCAGATGTGATATGGGCGTTCGAAAAGTTTAGACAAGGATTACCAGAAGAAGATAGAGATAAGGTTCTTTTGATTATGCACACAAATCCGATAGACCAGAATGGTACTGATTTGATGGCAGTACAAAAAAAGATTGCACCAGATGCAGAAGTAATTTTTTCTACAGATAGAATAGACCAAGAACAATTAAATTACATTTATAATATAGCAGATTGTACAATCAACATAGCAGGTAACGAAGGATTTGGATTAACAACTGCAGAATCAATCATGGCAGGAACACCTGCGATTATCAATGTGACTGGTGGATTACAAGACCAATGTGGTTTGAGAAAGAAATCGGATGGTAAATTATTCACTGCAGATGATTATAAGAAAATTGGTTCACTTCACGATTATAGAAAGTGGGAAGATAAAGTAACTCATGGTGAATGGGTAAAACCAGTATGGCCGAGAGTTCAAACAATGGTTGGTTCTGTTCCTACACCTTATATTATTGATGACAAAGTAGATGTGAATGAAGTTGCAGATGCAATTAGGTATTGGTATGATAAAACACCAGAAGAAAGAAAAAAGGCTGGATTAAAAGGTAGAGAAGCATTTATAGGTGAATTAGGTTTGAATGCTAAGAACCAAAATAAATGTATGGCAGATGGAATTGAAAAAGCAATCAAAAACTTCAAACCGAAGAAAAGATATAACTTATATAAATTAGCATAATGAGTAAACCATTTTTATTATTTAAAGGACCAGTTGCCACAAGAAGTGGTTACGGTGACCATGCAAGAGATTTATTAGAATCATTATTTGAATTAGATAAATACGATATAAAAGTTGTTCCAACTCGCTGGGGTAATACACCGCAAAATCAATTAAATCCTACAACTGAGGTTGGTAAAAAGATTATAGAGAATTGTGTTACTAAGATAGAAAAACAACCTGATATTTTTGTACAACTAACAGTTGCAAATGAATTTGAACCAATCGGTAAATATAATATTGGAATTACTGCAGGAGTAGAAACAACTGTAGCACCAAAAGAGTTTATTGATGGTTGTAATAGAATGAACTTGATAATAGTTCCAACTAAGTTTACAAAACAAACCTTGTTAGATACAGTTTATGATGAACGAGATAACAGAACACAACAATTAGTTAGACAAATTAAAGTAACAACTCCAATAGAAGTTTTACATGAAGGTGTTGATTTAGAAACTTGGCAGGCACCAAAAAAGATTGATAACTTCTTGGAAGGAATTGAAACTGATTTTAACTTTTTAGTTTGTGGTCATTGGTTACAAGGAGATTTAGGACAAGATAGAAAAGATATTGGAATGACAATCAAAACATTTTGTACTGTTTTTAAATCTTTACCTAAAGGTAAACAACCAGGTCTTATACTTAAAACCTCCACTGCAGGATTTTCTGTAATGGATAGGGAAAATATTACTAAAAAGATTGACCAACTAATACAAGAAGTTGGTGAAAAATGTCCACCAATTTATTTACTATTTGGTGATTTAAGTGTAAATGAAATGGCAAACCTTTATCACCATCCAAAAGTAAAAGCGATGGTATCCTTTACGAAAGGTGAAGGATATGGTAGACCACTATGTGAGTTTACACTTACAGGTAAACCAATCATTGTTTCTAAGTGGAGTGGACATACAGATTTCTTACCAGAAAATTATACTGTTTACATTGATGGAGAGTTGAAAGAAGTACATCCAAGTGCAGCAAATCAATTCTTACTGAAGGAGGCAAAATGGTTTTCAGTAAATTATTCAGATGCCGCGAAAAAAATATTTGATGTGTTTAATAATTATAAATCTCATCTTGTTAAAAGTGCGAACTTAAAAATCAATACAAGAAAGTTTTTCTCACTAAAACATATGACAACTTTATTTAACAATATTTTAACAAAACATGCAAATATCAAAGTGCCTGAAAGAGTAGAGTTAAAATTACCAGAAATCAAAAAACTTTAATAAATGGAAACTCAGTTTCTTGCATATAGAAAAATTATTGAGACAGAGGATAGAATAGGTAGAAATAATATTAGATTAAGAAACCTTTACAAAATCTCACAATACAGATATGCAGACGGAAAGAGAAGAACCTTGTCAGGTGGAAACGCCACATATGTTTTTATATTTGGTAGAGTAGGTGATGTTTTACATGGAGTTAAGTTAAACTCAGTAAGGCCTGCAGATTTCTTATCATTTTTATCAAAACTAAAAGCTAAAGGATTAGATGCTGGTGGTGATTATGAACACTTAGATGAAATACTAAAGAAATTTGGTAATATTAAAACCGATGATGGTGCTGGAGTTTATAACATACTAAAAGGTACACCAAAAGTTTATAATGGAAACTATAGAACTTACAAGTTAGATTCACTAGCTTATATTTCTGAGGTATTCCTTGAAAGAGATTTCTTAAGTGATTTCTTTGCACCTGGTCAATCAAGACAAGAAAGAAAAACAGTTATAAAAGAAGAAATAAAAGACGATGATATCGATTAGTTATGGAATAACAGTCTGTAATGAACTTACAGAAATAGCAGTTTTAATAGATACTCTTAAGGATAAATTAAGAGAGAATGATGAAATAGTAATTCAGTATGATAAAGATTCTGTAACAGAAGCAGTTTCTGAGTATCTGAATATAATGAAAAATATGCATAAGGATTTCATCAAAGTTGTTGGATATCCACTTAACAAGGATTTTGCATCTTACAAAAATAATCTAAAAAAACATTGTACAAAAGATTACATATTTCAGATAGATGCAGATGAAGTTCCATCTGAACATTTGATAGATAATATTCATGATATACTAACATCTAACGCAGTTGATTTGATTTACTTACCAAGAGTAAATACAGTTGAAGGATTAACACAATCTCACATCGATAAATGGAGATGGAATGTTGATGATAAAGGCAGAGTTAACTGGCCAGATTATCAAACAAGAATTTATAAAAATACTGATGAAATACTTTGGATGAATAAAGTTCACGAAAGGATAACAGGTTATGATACTTTTTCTAACTTTCCTGCAGATGAAAATTATTGTCTGTATCATCATAAACAAATAAAAAAACAAGAAAAACAAAACGAATTTTACGAAACAATATGACAGAAGGTAAATTTAAACCATTAGGAGATAAAGTTTTAATTGCTTATCAGAGTGGTGAAACAAAAACAAAAAGTGGATTAATCTTAACAGATAGTACACAAAGAGGACAGAAAGTATTTGGAGAAGTATTGGCAGTTGGTACTGGTATATTTTCACAATCAGGTGAAAGGATTCCAATGACAGTAAAAGTTGGAGATACAGTTATGTATGCAAAAGACCAAGTGGGAGACCCAATTAAACTTGGGGAGGAAAAGTACTTTTTAATTTCGGAACATCAATTATTAGGAATACTTAAAAAGTGAAAATAACATTCATCTATGCATATGAACAAGAGGAGTGGTCAACTCCATTATCTTTAGCCAAAGAGTTTGAATCTCAAGGTTGGGAAGTTGAGTTCGTATCAATAGGTTCTAATAGATTACAGAATTGGAATGATGAAGAGTTAAAAAAATGGATTGATTCAAATCCTAAAACAGATATTGTTTTGTTTATGGATTGGGGTAGATTCACTTCAACTTACTTGGATAAGAAATTAGTAGATGCATTTTGGGTACAAGAGAGTGGAGATGACCCACAAAACTTTGATAGAAACTTTCCTAAATCAGAAAGATTTCATATAACACTATCACCAGATGCTGATTCAGTTGAAGAATATAAGAGAAGAGGAATAGATGCACATTGGTGGACACATTTCGCAGATACGAGAGTACAATCTCCTCTTGAAACTAAACCAGAATATGTTGCAGTTACCACAAGAGGTAAAGGTGGTTCTGAATTTTTAGACCAACTTACTTATCACGCAGGTGGTGCAGTAGGTAATAAAAATAACTTAGGGCCAAGAGAACATACTGAATTCCTTAACAAAGGAAAGATGGTAATTCAACATTCAAGATGGGGTGAGGTAACTCGTAGAATCTTTGAAGGTATGGCATGTGGTAAGATGGTTCTATGTGATAGATTAGATAAATCAAA
>MDTD01023236.1_pt1 | contig 15286 bp, 14 predicted proteins | sample 811221 | NCBI WGS metagenome assembly MDTD01 (sample SAMN05326646, study PRJNA326480) | marine metagenome | isolation source: seawater | place: Pacific Ocean: South West | collected 2011
AAATAAGATATTTAAAAAATTGTACGTAGATAAGTAAATAACCCTGTAGCCATCTAAATTTATAACAGTATTTAGTTTAATACCTTCATAATTTTTATATAAACCTAAGTCTTTAGAAGATGTCACAACTAAAATATTAAAATCATCCTTTAAATTCTTACAAAAAAGGTCAATAGATTTAATTGGTCCGCCTGCTCTAAATCCAGGTTTAAAAAAGTTAGAAACTATTAATAATTTTTTCATTTTTATTTTTATTTAATAATGCAGATAAAATCGTAATTGGGACTATCAACATTATTAATTCTGGTATGAATGTTAAAGGGGTTCCGGTCATAAGTGTAAAGACTGTCAATTGAAATACTAGTACATGGGAAACAATTGATGTCTTTTCACGAATTGAATCAACTTTTGCCAAAATAATTCCTTGCAAAAAAGATATAATTAGGCCCATCCACTTTAATTGATAAAAGCTTTCACCTATAAAATGCAATCCATACGAAGTAACTCTATCATCTGGATTGGTAACTCCCATCTCAATACCTATATAATTTAAATCGACTCCCATAATTGGCTTATCAGGCCAAAACAATCTAGGAACTAATCCGTATATATTTTGAAGGTAATCTTCATGAATCTGAAAACTACTTGAATAGGTTACAATAACTTCATTTATTGCTCTAAGAAAATTAAATCTATCTACCATGATGTGAACACCCAAATCTAAAAAAGATTTATTATCAGTTATAAAGAAGTATAAAGAAGCTAAACTTACTTCAAATTGAAGTGTCCTAGTTATTCCCATTGCGGCGAATACAAAAAAAGCTAATGGACTTAAAAAAATAAAAATCCACAGTCTTTTCATAAAAAAATCTAGATGATTAAATATTAAAGCCATAATTGGGAAAATCAGTGCCATTCTTGAGCCTGAAGCAAAGCCAAGATAAATAGAACAGGAAATAATAATTACATATATACATATTAATATTTTTTTATTGGCCACATCTTTCATTTTAATCATATATCCAATACATAAAATTAGTGTTATTGATAGGGATTTAAACGCTTGGGCTATAGTAATAAATGGTGAGCTCGGTCTCTCTTCGATGTAACTTAAATATCCTATATTAAATAACCAAAAATATGAAAAAAGCATAAAAATGGTTGTTATAAAAATTACTGCCAATGGATTTACATGATATCCATTAAATGATATTGCCAAGTTGGATAAGATTGGTTTGGTTTTCTTAAAAAAATAAGAAAAAGAAATTATAGTTATTACCAGAATAGATAAATAAAATGATATATACAATAAAGACTTGGGTAAGTAGTGATAATGATCATAGGATATAACTAGATTAAAATCTCTAGCTAGCTCTTCAATTAAAATCGGTGTTGCTAATGTGAAAATTCCATAGGTGAAAAAGAAGAATCTAAAAAAATTTTTTTTACTTTTATAAAAAGAATATAGCAGCAAGTGAACAAATAGATAATATACGTTTTCCTCAATAAACTCAGATGTTATGAAAAGATAAGATGCAGTAAGAATAATATATAAAATCATCTTAAAAATTTTCGATAAATAGATTCATTTGTCTTAATAATTAAATAAAGATATAAACAATAAATTAATAAGATTAATAAAAAAGCTTGTTGAATATTAAATAGCAATATTATTGACATTGAAATAGTTAGCGGAAATAAATTTAACGATATATTTTTCAACAGGCTTAATAGACTTATGCCTATAACTCTGTGTATGACCATCTTTAATATATAAAATAAAAGAATTAATTCCATTAAAATCATAGTTTTGAGCATTATGTATATATCTCCAAAGAGTATGGTTATAAAAATAGCGAAGGCTAATATTGAAGAATAAACAATATATATTTTAGACAACTGTTCGTGCTTATTGATGGATGTTAAAAAGATTGTTGCTGACTTCCATAAGTTATAAATAATTGTATAAATTAATATGAGTTTTATTAATTCGTAATCTATGATCATATTAATGTCAAAATTCTGGCTATATTTAAGCCATAGGTTTAAAAAGAGCTCATAAAAAAGATACGTAATAATGCTCATCATTATGCTTGTTGCAAGCATAATATTCATTGAAAATATAAAAAACGATTTTGTTAGATTTTCATTTTGAGAGTTATTGGTAATATTTTGAATTAATGAATTATGGGCTAGATTTATAAATTGTCCTTGGATATTTGCTAATGTTCTATTAAGAGTAAAAGGTAAAATATTGGCGTGATTAAATATAGATATTAAAATTACCGGCATATTCACAGTTAAATATGTAGAGAATTTATAAAGCAAGTAATATGAACTTTTTATTAAGTTAGACTTAATCTCCTTAAAATCATAGAAAAAGTGATTAATTTCATTATGTTTTTTCTTTAAAAAATAAAATGTTGTTATGCTGGAAAAATTTACTACAACCAATTGCAGTACTGCAGTTTTTACTAGATTAAAAGAAAAAAAATACAGAAATGTAATTGTGCTTAAATATAAAATAAGATTATAAAAAATTGCAAAATAAGTTCCGATATGATCTTCATTGAAGACCCTATACATTTGAATTAAATAAGCATTACATAGTGAAAAAAAATACCAGGAACCTAAAAAAAAGAATAGAGAAAAATTAAATTCGTTTATAAATTTGATTCCAAAAAGATAAAAAAATAAAACTAGGAAAATATATAAAAAGAAATATAAAAAATAGGAAGCATTGCATATTCCAATGAGTCTTTGAAAAGTTGTTGCATTTTTTGAACTGCTAAGGTGGAGATGCGTTGTACTAAATTGATTAAACCCAAGGTCAAGTAAGGTAAAAATAGCACATAAATTATAATAAAATATCCAATCTGCATAATTTTCAGACCCCCATATATTCAAATAAAAAGGTACAATAAATATTGGCAATATAGACTTTATTAAAGAATGTACTAATCTTGCTTTTAATATTTTTAAAAAAATCATCAAATATTTTCTAAAATTATTTTCAATCTATCAGGGTAAGACATCTTGGTTTTCATACATCGTTCATATCCATTTTTTGCAATTTGGTCCCTAATTTGAGGATTGTTTTTTAAATAAACAATTCGATCTAATAATTCTTTATCTGAGGAAAAATATACTGCTTCAATATTATCTTTAAACATCCTCTCATGCTCATCTGTTCTTTCTGCAAGCATCAATGTTCCACATGCAGGTATTTCTGCACTCCTAACGGTTTGAAGATCTCTATTAATTTTTCTTAAAAAACACAAACAAACACTAGCTCTTGAAATAGCTTCAGCATAATCATCTCCATCAATATTTATGGGATTAATATTTAGGTTTTTATGAGCATTAGATTGATAATAATTCTCTTCCCAGCCTGATCCATATATGTCAACCTTTATTCCGTTCTTTGCAAGATAATTCATTGAATTAAAACGATCCTTTTCAGCAAATCCAATAAATAAGACTTCAGAATTAATTATATTAGATTCGCTTCTTATTAGCGGACGGTGAATTTTTGCAATGTAAGAATTATCTTGAAATAGAATTTTTTTAGCTCCATATTTTGGTAACTCATTAGGCAAAGTGTTAAATGACTTTGTTGTAGTGACTAGATCATAATATTTTAATGACATCAAGTAATAATATGATGAATTATGAGGTTGCATCATATCATCTGAACACCATGAAATAATTTTAGTTTTATTAGAAATATTTTTAATTTTTTTTAAAGTTGTTGGTTTAATCAAATTGCCTTTGATGATAAATATGTAATCAAATCTAACTTTTTTTATTTTCTTAATTAATCTTAGATTAATTTTATACTCATCCCAAGGCAATCTGAGCTTTGCAAGGATTCTTATAAAAATAGAAACCTTCTTGCTGTAATAATCATATGATTCTAATTTGGTATAAATTACATCATGGTTTAGCCAGTTAATATTTTCAATATCGCTTACAAAGGGAGTTACCTTGCCCTTGCTTCCTGGAGATACAAACAAAATATTTTTTTTCATATTTATGACTTCTTATATACATATATACCCCTTCTACCAGAATCTAAGGTATCAATTGAAATAAATCTTCCTGAAAATGACCATTTTGGATGTAAATCACACCTAAATGCAGTGTTATCTGTATGTGGTAAAGAGTTTAATGTATCTAAAATACTCACATCTTTATCTTTTATATTAAAAAGAATTAGAGATGCTCTACTATTATTATCTGGATATGTGTCCGTTAGAACTAAGTGTTCATTGTTTTGATTGCAAGAAGGGTGTCCATCTTTATTTAATATGTTGGTAGGTATTTTTTCATAATTTTTAGATAAATCATTAAAAACCATATAGCCATCTCCTGTGACTATCGAGCTTAATGAATTATGTCCATCAACAGCGTTAGAATTGACTAGCTTTTTATACAATAACTTCAATGGGCTTAATAAAGGATGAGAAATTAAACCAGATTTCTTTAGGCGTGAAAATGAATTAATGGACCCTCCCCATCCAAAGATTTGATAATCATTTAACCAACAATAGTGACTCATTCTTCCACTATCGTTTAATAGATATAGATTGCTTCCATCATAATTGCAAGTATATAGCCTTGAATATATATCTCCAGATGTTGCTTTCCATCTATGAAGAAAAGCAAACCTTTTACTATTTGGGCTTATCATTATATGTTCAACATAGTGTGATGCCTGATTCATACTCTTTAAAGGTTCAAAGTTTATTAAATCTTTAATATCAATAATCTTAGAAATTGTTTTATTTATGAAGCTTAGTTTGTATATTCCGTCATCATCAATTTGGTTGCCTTTCTTACTCTTGTTTGAGATACCATCGTAACTATATGCCCTTCTTATCCAGTGATGTCTTTCATGGTCTACACATAGGGCATATGAAGAATCTTTTGAAATATCATATATAGCAATATCGAATATATTTTTTTTACCTGATGTTAAATCTAATACAACAGAGCTAAATTTATTAGCTTCATGATTATTAAATATAACTTTTGAGTGCTTATCACCAAACCATTGAAGCATGTTTGCCTGCTGCCAATTAAAAATATTTGTTTCAGATATTTTTTGAAAACTTCCTTTAACATTATCTAAATCGAAGAAACCAATATCAGCAATATCACCCCATTTAGGAAGCCTATCTAGAAAGTTTACTCTTAAAGCAAGATGTTTATTATCGTTAATACAAATAGGAGATTTATCATAATAACCAAAGAAATAGTTGCTATCTTCAGGAGTTTTGAAAATTTTTTTATACATTTTCTTTTATGCTAACTAATGCTTCCTCAATTGCTTTTGCGTTTTCAAGATAGTTAAATGATGAAACTACGCCTAAAGATTTTTTTCCCATATTCTTTACGTCATCTCTTTTGATTTCAAGATTTGTTAATATTTTTTTTAATTCAGGTATATCGCCAACATCAATTATATAACCATTGTGATTATCGGTAATCAGATCATTTGCTGTACCTACACTATTTGTAGATATAATGCAGTTTGAGAAATTCATTGCTTCATTCATAGCTTTAGGGGATGGATCATAATCTGAAAGAACAACGCTGATATCTGAAATTAGATAGTATTGTGATATATGGTTCTGTCCAATGAATCCAGTAATGTGGTAACGGATACCTGTGTCTTTTAGTTTGGATTCTATTATAGATTTTTGAGGCCCATCACCTATAAATAATAAAAAAATGTTATTATTATTCATCTCAATAGCAGCTTTTATAAGATCTATTGGCCTCTTTCTTTTTGTAAAACTGCAACACATAGAAATAACTAAATCCTCTTCTCGAACTCCAATTGAATCTTTTATATCTTGTATTCTTGGAGTTAGTTTTTTTATATGCTTTTGAAAAAAATCGTTATTAACAGCACATGGAATATAAATCAGCTTTTCAATAGGAACTTTATAATTAAGGAAAAAATCTTTATTGCCAGAGCATGAATACAAAACTTTATCGCAAAGTGAAAATATAGTCTTTAAATAAATTGCTTTTACCATATTTTTAATTGAAAGTGAGCCTTCATTACCTCTAAGAATAGATTCGCCTCTAAAAATAATTTTTTTTCTGGAAAGCAAGCATGAAAGTATAATTATTATTGATGTAAAAGTGTTGTAGCCATGGAGTAACACAACGTCATATTTACCAAAAAAAATTTTTGGAATAATGCCCCAATTGATTCTAGAAAAAAAACCTTCTTTTTCAAAAAAAGTATAGTTTTTAAGAAACTCATAATTGTAACCCTTTAAGATATCTTCAAAATCATTTTTAAACTTGGATTTAAATGAGTGGTTATAACTTTCTTTTAAAGATAGCTTACTGCCAAAATAGACAGTGAAATCCAACCATGGAAGGTTTGATCTCTTATAATTTTCTAATTCTGAAAAAATTGGAGCTTGATACATAACTGGATGTATAGCGTATATTAATAATTTAATATTATTTGAATCGCTTTGATATCTCACGTGCAGGATTTCCTTTAGCAATAATGTTTTCATCTAAATCAGAATTAACAAATGAGAAAGAACTTACAAATGTATTTTTCTTAATAGTTCCACCAAATACTGATACTGAGATACCCAGCCACACTCCATCTTCTATCACAATAGGTGATTCAATACATGAAATCGGTCCATCTACCATTGCGTTAGCATAGGTTACGATGGTTCTATCATTTTCATCATACGGAAGGTGTGAAAATGAATATATATTGACCCTGGTACTAGTAGTCACCTTGTTACCAATTCTTAGCCCACCATAACCCTGAAGGATATTATATGAACCTATTGAAGTCTGATCACCAATATAAAGACTGCCTTTAGTATCTTCAAAAGCAATATTAATTTTTTCTTTAACAACTCTGTCCTCAAAATTTTCATTTGTAGGTCTAGCCGTTATGATGCTGTATGGAAAAAACCAAACATCAGAGCCAATATGCATATTTTCAGGATCCTGAAAAATAACGCCAATATCTATCCTTACATTCTTCCCGCATGAAGCAAACCTTCTTGAGTAGTATAAGTATCTTATCCTTTGCCCCAAACCACCTGGTATATTTATAATGAAAAACTCTATAATGCTGTAAATAAGATTTTTTATTTTCATATTATTTTTCTTAAAGATTCTTTATAAATATCTTTTTTCATTATTTTTTGAACATCATTGTAAGCTTGAACACCATATCTGTAAATTTCAGCTTTATTATTAATAAAGTAATTCATAGCTTTGCAGATGTCATCTGTATTGCCAGTATTTACAATCATTCCATTTTCTTTATCAGAAACTAAATCAGAGGCTCCGACATTTTTCGAAATAATCGAAGGTACTCCATTTGACATGGCCTCTAGAACTACCATTCCAAAGCCCTCATCAATCGAAGGTAAGCATAAGATATCAGCTTCACTATAAAAATCATTAATATCTTTATAATATTCTTTTATGATTATTCCTTTTTGATCTAATAAATTTTTAATTTTTGAGTTATTTCGAATATCTAAGCTATTAGATCTAATTATTAATTTATGATGATTTTCATCTAATTTTTTCCATGCCTCCAATAAATATATGAGGCCTTTTCTAAGTACATTTTCTCCAATAAAGGCAAAAGTAATCTGATCGGTTTTATCTATTTTTTTTATTTTTAGATTATGTATCTCATTTTTTCCAATTAATGGTGCTATAAAGACCTTGCTTTTATCAAAACCTTGTTTCAAAAAAGTATTCTGTGTATAGGAAGAAGGTGTGATAATTTTGTCAGCTTTTGAGTATTCAGAAATACATCTTTTAAAAGTTTTTGGGTTTGCAGAAAAAAATTCAATATCGCACTTATTACTTTCTTTAATTAGGATGTTGTTTTGATATTCTATGTGTGGGCATGCTCTGTCAAGATAATATTTACCACCATTTTTCTTAATTTTCTTGCCACATATAAGAGAGCAACCAGCAAAACCATATAAAATATCTGCTCTTCTCATTATTAATGAAGTAATTTTGTCGAAAAGAAAATTATCAAATTGTTTCATCCATGGTTTTAAATTATAGCCATATAATTTTTTAATAATTTGAAAAAACATAGGAATGAAAACAATATTTTTCTGTAATTCATCATTCTTAAATTTGAATTTTGGCGTTGAGCTATAAACCTTTATATCATGACCAAGATTAGTTAGTTTGCTATAGAGCATTGGCAAATGAAATGTTCCACCAATAACAATGTTTATTTTTTTACTTTTCAACAACAACCCACTTCTTTTTTCCAGATGGTAATACTATTTTGTTTACCTCTGATGTGTTTATAAATATAAATAATTTTTTATTTATATTTTTATACTCTTTTTCTAGTTTCTGAAAAAAAGCTTCTTCGATTGAAGACTTCTCTGAAACAAATTGTATCTCAATAATATTTTCTTTTTGGGTGATTAGAAAATCTTTAACATCTTCAATAGATTTAATTATATGCGTAAGTAATTCACTGTGAACACTTATCTTTTTTGAATCTACCTCTATAGTTAAATTATCGTTTGCGCGACCGATAATCTTTTCAACATAAATGTGACTTGCAAAAGAGTGTTTTACTTCTACAAGATCTTCCGTGTCATATCTAATTAAAGGGAAGTATCTATTATAAATACTAGTAATGATTAGGTTATTACTTGAATTAATTTGATAAATATAATCATCCCAAAAGAAATGAACAAACTTATCAGCGTTGAAAGAGTAGCCAAGAACACCGGCTTCAGCTGTCCCATATTCAACATGACACTCGGATTTAAATGCTTTTTCTATAATTCTTATATCATGCGCATCTACAGTCTCAGCAGTAACGACTATAGACTTTATATGACCAAAATCATATGAGACATTAGATTCCAAAATTCTTTCGGATATTCTCCTGATACATGATGCGTAACCAATTAAAAATTTAATTTTTCTTGAACTTATGATTTTAATGTACTTATCAAGAGATGCATTACTTAAGTTATAGGCACTTAATCTAATTATATTAAGTTGGTGGTCTTTTAGTCTTCTGACGAAGTATTTTAAAGAACCAGTAAAGTTTTTTTCAAATAAATGAGAATGCCCCCAAACAAGAGCAGTTTTATCAAACGGATCTATGTTTAACCTAGACCTACCCAAGTATGCTCTTAAATATGATGATTGTTGATCACTTGCATTAAAAGGAAATTCAGCTGGCTTTCCAGAGCTACCTCCAGTTTTAATGGAGTTTCTGAGATAATTTTTATTTGCAGAAAAAAAATCTATTAATTGACTTTTGGTTATAGTCGGAAACTGGTTTAATTCATCAAGATCTTCAATTTTATTTGGAAGCTTATGCTTAAATGCATAATCTGAATAGAATTCTATATTCTTAAAAGCATAATTCCAGATAGTATTAAAACTATCTATTTGAATAGTTGAAATATGGTTGATATCTTTCCCAATTTTTTTATATAACTTTTTTTTGTTACTTAAATGATTAAGTCTATTAAATAAAAGAATCTTATTAAATATTCGTTTCAAGAGCCTGTCCAAATAGTTTTTTATTATATGAATCCCAGGTATATTCTTCTAGAAAATTCTTTATATATTTTGCATCTAGCTTTGATTCAGACTCAAATATTTTTAGCATTCCCATGTATGCATTTTCAACATCGGGTACAACCCTTATCATATGGTCTGTTTTTTCAAGATCATCTATCTGTGACGTTTCTGAGCTGACTAATATTCTTTGCAAATTAGCTAATGCCTCAAATAACGTGATTTTGTAATCAGCCCAATCAAGTGAAACAAAAAGATAAGCTTTTTGATTTAATTTTTCCATCTCTTTATCAGAAACAAAACCTGTGAAAGTAACTCTTTGAGAAATACCTAAACTAATGCTTAATTGTTTTAAATCTTTTTCTGCGGATCCAGTGCCACAAATTTTTAATTTTTTATTGGGATAAACATCTAAAAGTTTTTTAAAAGCTTTTAATAATATGTCTATTCTTTTGTCTTGCTCTAATCTAGATACACAAATTATTGAGTTAATATCTTTTGTATAAGATTCTATTTTTTCTATTGCTGATTTCCTTATTGCTCCTTGGCAAACAATAGCATTTCTATTAAAAAGAATTCTCTTTTCAGTCTTAGAGTATTCAGAAAGAACAAAAATATTTTTAGCAAACTTAATGCTTAAGATTGAAAGACACGCCTTAAGATTAATTTTAATTTGCTGTGATAAGTTTAAATTTTTTTTATGGTTATGAAAAATCTTAGCTCCATAATTTGATTTGCACATTGTGCTAAATTTTTTTCTCAGAAAAATAGAAAATTTATCAGTCTCATTTATTGTCATAAATAGTGGATGATGAAGAAGGAGATTATATTTATTTTTAGTGAAGATAGATGCTAAAAAAATCTCCTTTACTCCTGATGCAACCACAATAATAGTCTTGTTTTTTAAAAAAAATAATAGCAGCTTATACATTGAAAATACCCAAGTTCCTTTTAAAACCATAATGTCATTTGAATGTATACAATCCTTATTAAGAAAAAGATCTTTTTTGTATGAAAAGCATACTACTTTTACTCTAAAGTTATTTTCTTTTAACCAGTGATACTGATTTAAAAGTAATCTCTCTGCTCCGCCAGCTTTTGTAAGATTCTTATAAAAAAGTGTTACTAGCATCTATGACACATACTCTAAAAGAGTTGAGGCTACATATTCTTGCTCTTGATATGTTAATGAGAGTCCACTAGGAATATAAAACCCCTTGTCATACAAATCTTTTGATATGTTAAGGCCATCTTGTTTTATGCCATATTTTTTAACTACCGGTTGAAGATTAAGTGGATAAAAAAATGGTCTTGTGCCGACTCCCTTTGCATTAAGATAACTTATTAAGTCTTGTTTATTCAAATTTAAATCATTTAATACCAAGGGATATACCCAATAAATATTTTTACAGTAAGAGGTTTCTTTTAATGGAAGAAGAAAAGACGAAGATGAGTCTAATAATTTGTTGTATGTATTTCCAATATGTACCTTTTTTTCGAGATTCTTATCAATGCATTCTAATTGAGCTAACCCAATGGCAGCTTGGATATTTGTCATTCTATAATTATGGCCGAAGTCTTCATGTATAAATCTTTCTTTAGAAAAATATAGGTTTCTATATTTTTTTAATTTTTCAAAAGTATCCTCATCATCAGTAAGAACCATGCCGCCTTCACCTGTAGTAATATGTTTATTGGGAAAGAAGCTGAATGTACTCTGATTGCCAAATGATCCACATGTTTTATCTTTATATTTGTGGCCAAAAACTTCTGCTGCGTCTTCAATAACTTCAAGATTATTTTCATTAGCAATTTCTATTAAAGGATCCATATCAACAGTAAGTCCATATATATGTACTACAAGAATTGCTTTAGTCTTTTTTGTGATATTTCTTTTTATATCATCAACATCAATATTATAAGTTCTTGAATTACAGTCTAGAAAAATAGGTTTTATACCTCTTAAGATAAAATATTGAACACAGGATATGATTGTAAAATTTGGTATCAACACTTCATCACCAGCTTTAAGCTTTGATGCATGAATCGCCATATCTATTGCAGATGATCCATTTGAGCAAGCCACAGCATATTTTCTTCCAACAAATGAAGCTACTTTTTTTTCAAATAATTGAACATAATCTCCGTCAGATCCAACCCATGAGTTACTAATACAGTCATTTATATATTTTTGCTCGTTACCAAAAAAGCTAATATTATTTACTGGGATCTTCATTAATTAATCTCTTGTCAAAATCTTGGCCATTATAAGGACCCTGTTTAATTTCAAAATATCTTGTATTTTTTTTTGCCACAATTTTATGGCCACCAAAGAACTGGAGGAAACCTTCATTCTTCTTAATTTTTAAAGTCTCAACATGATGATCATTAGGTGAAAGAATCTCTATTAACATTTCACCATCGATAACATAGATAAATTCAGATGTATTATAGATAACTCTTTTTGCTTTTTTATGAATATGTGGTTTAAAAGATTTTTGTTCATTAACAACTCCTATACCAAATTGCAATTCACAATTATCAGGAGTGGGAAATGTTGACTCTGAGGCTTCATTGATAATAAATTTCTGAGCAATCAGCTTATTGTCATGAAAAATGTTTTCTACACTCATTTTATTATTAGTTATTTAAAGATTTTTTTGCTTCAACTAGATCGGCTTCAATCATTTCATCAATCAAATCATCCAAAGAGTATTTTGGCTCCCAGCCCAGATCATTTTTTGCTTTTGAGTAATCACCAATCAGTGATTCTACTTCAGTTGGTCTAAAATAAAATTCATCTACTGCTATGACTTTTTCACCAACTTTTAGATTATCATAAATACCAGTGTTTGATGATATATAGCCAATTTCTTCAATACCTGCTCCTTGAAATTCTATTTCAACTCCAATTTTTTTAAATGCTTTGATTATGAAATCTCTAATGCTAATTTGAGCACCTGTTGAAATTACAAAGTCATCAGGCTTTTCATGTTGAAGTATTAGCCACATTGCATAAACAAAATCTTTTGCATGCCCCCAATCTCTTTTTGAATTTAAATTTCCTAAAATAATACTTTTTTGAAGCCCAAGAGCTATTCTAGCTATTGCCCTTGTTATCTTACGAGTAACGAAAGTCTCTCCTCTTCTAGGACTTTCATGGTTAAATAAAATGCCATTGGATGCGAAAATACCATACGCGTCTCTATAATTTCTTGTGATCCAATATGCATATATTTTAGCAGCTGCATATGGCGACCTTGGATGAAATGGAGTTTTTTCATTTTGCGGAGTTTCTTGAACTTTTCCGTATAATTCTGAGGTTGAAGCATGATAAATTCTTGTCTTATTTTCTAACCCAAGTGTTTTTACAGACTCTAGAATCCTAAGAGTTCCAATAGCATCAACATTTGCAACATATTCAGGCATTTCAAATGAAACATGAACATGTGACATTGCAGCTAAATTATAGATTTCATCTGGTTTTATTTTGTTTACAAGATTAAGAACATTTAATGAATCTGTTAAATCTCCATGATGTAAGTAAAAATTTGTTAAAGATTCATGCGGATCTTTATAAATGGATTCTAGTCTTTGTGTATTAAAACTAGATGACCTTCTTTTTAGACCGTGCACAATATACCCTTTTTTTAAAAGAAGTTCCGCTAAATATGAACCATCTTGTCCGGTTACACCTGTAATTAAAGCAATTTTAGACATGGTGATACTCCTTATACCAATTATAGAATTTTAGTAGTCCCTCATTAACTCGAACTTTTGGATTATAGTCAAATGCTTGATTTGTATCGTCAATATCCGCAAAGGTACATGGCACATCACCCTTTTGATTTTCAATAAAATTTAAGTTAGCTTTCTTGCCAATTACTTCTTCTAAAGTATTAATAAATTCAATTAGCTTTACAGGCTTGTTATTACCTATGTTATAGATTTGAAACTTTGAATTAGATTCTGTGTATTCAAAATTATTCTTTGGAGGGCTTGTAATAATATTGTTAATACAACTTATTACATCTGAAATATAAGTATAATCTCTCATTGATGAACCATCACCGTAAACATTTATCATCTTATTTTCTAATATCTTATTAGTAAAACTAAAATATGCCATATCTGGACGACCCCATGGCCCATAAACTGTAAAAAATCTTAAGCCTGTCATTGGTATTTCATATAAATGCGAATAAGCATGTGCAATTACCTCATTTGACTTTTTTGAAGCAGCATAAAGACTGACAGGTGCATCAGTAAAGTCATTTCTGCTAAATATGTCATTTTTGTTCATGCCATAAACGCTACTAGATGATGCAAAAATAAAATGTTTAATTTTTTTTTCTTTTATAAAATCCAGTAAGTTATGGAAACCTATTATGTTTGATTGTATATATGCATCTGGATTTTCTAGTGAATATCTTACTCCCGCTTGAGCTGCCAAGTTGATCACATAATCAAAGCTATAGGTTTCAAAAAGATTCATCAACGAGTTTTTATCACAAAGATCTAATTTTTTAAAAAAAAAATTTTTTGAGTATTTTTCTTTTAATATATCTAGTCTATCTTTTTTTAAATTTACGGAATAGTAGGAATTCATGCTATCGATGCCTACGACAATATTTTCTTTAGATAATAATTTTGACAAGTGAAAACCAATAAAACCTGCAGCCCCTGTTACTAAAATTGTTTTCATTATTCAGTATTCTGATTTCTATATAACAACTGGAAAAAAATAAATAATACTGAAACCATAAATCCTACTATAGTGAATGCTATTACTATAAGTTTTCTGTTAGGGCCAATTTTTTGAAGATTTACATATGGTGGCTCAATTGAACTCAAAACATATTCGTCTGAAATCGATGCAACAGTTTCTTTTTGAAGATAGCTCTGAATTAAACTTGAAATGATAGCTCTTTGACTTTCAACCACTTCATTTCTTAATTTATTATTTAAAAAATCAACTGCTTTTGCATATTGGGCCAAATCATTTCGTCTCATCTGATCATTTAGTTCGAATATAAGGTTATCTAAAAACTCTTTTGCAAAATATGGTGAAAGATGTCGATAGGTAACTCTTGTAAAACCTGTAATTCTATCTCTTGAGGTATACAAGTCAGATGAAATTCTTTTAAATAAATCCTTATCTGATAAATCACCATCAACCCATTTTTTGTTTGATGCATCATAAATGTTTGAGTTGTATGAAATGGAATTGTCAGAATTAATTTTTGAAGCTGCAAATACTTCATCTTGATATTCATATTTTTTAATAAAATTTACTAAAAAAACATGAGAATTAATAATTTCAACAGCTTCAGGCATTTTATTATTAGAAGAGCTAGTACTTATACCTGCTAAGGCTGCAACACTTGATAGACTTCCTGCGCTAAATCGTGGCTGAGCATCAGTAATAACAGATTCTTTATACAAACCACTTGCTTGAAAAATATTTTCTTGCATTAGAGCATATATGATAGACCCTGATGAAAATAATAGAGTTATACAAATTATAGTTATTTTTTTTTCTAGTAATTCATAAAAGATATTTGTGATATTAATATTCATAAACCAATTTAAATTTGTGGTACCCGGAGCCGGACTTGAACCGGCACGCTATTGCTAGCGAGGGATTTTAAGTCCCTTGTGTCTACCAATTCCACCACCCGGGCAAGATGTAAACTATATG
>MDTD01047334.1_pt1 | contig 15286 bp, 10 predicted proteins | sample 811221 | NCBI WGS metagenome assembly MDTD01 (sample SAMN05326646, study PRJNA326480) | marine metagenome | isolation source: seawater | place: Pacific Ocean: South West | collected 2011
CAAAGGTGCCGAGGCCGCCGAGAATGCTCACATGCCAATTGGGGCCCGGGAAAGTGTACTTTGCGTGGATTTCGGGAAGGCGCGTTTCAGTGGTGGGGCTGTTTGCCCCGTCATCCAGATCTGTTTCCGGAGCCACGGCAGCGATATAAAGTCCGCCGATTTTCAGTCCGATCTGAGGTTCACGGCCCGAGTAAATGGTGCCGTAATATGCCAGGTTGGTGTCCCCCAGGTTCAGATCTCCTGAATTGTACGCCTGACTGGTGACCACAAGAAACGGGGTGTAGGATTGGCCGATAATGAGTGTGCCTTTTCCGAAATCCCACTCACCGTAGAGGAGGCGCAGGTTTGCATCTCCGTCAACAGCACCGTATTCAAAGCGTCCGCTCACCTGGTCACTGGCCTTTACCCGGGCGCCGATGCGGGCATTGCCATTTAAATTCTGGGCATAATCACGGGTGTCTCCACCGCCTCTGAAGATATTGTTGTCCACACGTTCATAAAACGTGGAAAGCCTTGCCTGGCCGTAAAAGTTCCAGTCAGAGGCATAGGCGGTGCAAGAGAACAGCACCGTAAGAATCGCCATTACTAAGATTTTTTTCATCTTCTCCTCCTAAGGTTGTAACGCATTGAATTAAAGTACTGCCACCCAGGCCGGACCGGAGGCGGGGTGCCTGCCTGCCGCCGGTCCGGCCATACCGTATCATCCTGGAAAACCGCGTCTTTCTCCATGGGACCCGACTTTTGTTTTCTATACTGATGGTCGCATGGGCTGTCCCTTGGGACATCGGTCGGGCCAGGTAAATCCCAAATGAGTTGAATAGCATTCTATGTTTTTGGTTGTTTTCATCTCTGGTGTATTTTGGTGGTGATCATTTACTTATGCATATTAGAATCGATTTGTTAAAACCCATATTTTATAGGGTATATCAGGCGAAAAACACTTAATTGGGGCTTTTTCATATCCCTGAGGTTAAAATTGCTTTAAGTTATTCATCAATAAAATATCATTTAATAATTTTGATTTTTTGAGTCATATTCTAGTATGTTGAGTCTTGTCAATAATTTTCTTATTAACGTCGTTAATATTTTTTTTAAAAGAATATCAATATATTGCAAAAAATAACTGATTTTAACTATGGATTTTGCGAAAAAGAATGTGTCAAAACTGCTTCAAGATGCTATGCTCCTGTTGAATGCGAGTTTGGCTGGATCTGCCGGTTAAGCGCCGTGATCAGTGAGAAGGGAGCGTGGGGAATACATATGGCAAAACAGAATAAAAAAGCAGAGATACTGGAGGCGGCTGAAAGGATTTTTTCACGGAAGGGAAGTGCAGCAAAAATAGGTGACATCGGTGTTGAAGCCGGTGTTACCGATTCTGTGATTTATCATTATTTCAAAAATAAAAATGATTTGATGTTTTCCGTGCTCAGTGAACGCTTGAAATGGGAGCTGAAGCGGGTTGATGAGCATCTTAAAGGAATTATAGACCCGGCCAGCAAATTATCAAAGCTGATCTGGCTTCAATTGCGATACCATGACAGGCATCCGGATTATGCCGCCTTGCAATTGTTCGAATGTCGTTCAAACCGCAAGTTCCGTGAGCACGAGGCGCACCGGTTAACCATGGAGTGGGCTGGTTATTTTAATGCGCCCCTGGCCGAAGGTGTCTCCACGGGTCAATTCGATCCGGATTTGGATATCCAGGTGGCCAGGGATGCTGTTCTTGGGATGCTGGATATGGAAAATATTTTTTGTCTGGCTGCAGGCGAAACCGAAAATAATCTTTCAGATCAGGAGGCTATTATGGACCTGATCCTGGCGCTGCTTAGGGCCCCAAAAAAAGCTGTGCAGCAAAGCTGTACAAAATCCGAGGCCATCATCCGGGCGGCTGAAAAGGAGATTTCCCAAAAGGGGTTCATCAATGCCAAAATAACCCATATTGCCGCCAGGGCAGGGGTTTCTGAGGGAACCATCTATGAGTATTTTGAAAATAAGGACGCCTTGCTGTTTTCCGTCATGGAAAATAGCATAGACAAGCACATCGATGTGTTTGACGAGGCTTTTTCCATAAAAGAGCCCATTCGAAAGCTGCGGCGGTTTATAAAGCTTCACTTTATGCTCTACTGCCAGCGGCCTGAATTCTTAAATATTTTTTTAACAGACGGGCTGTTTAACAGGAATTTTTATAAATCCCAGGCGTACAAACGGTTTCGGGTTTACCTGGAGGGGCTGGACCGGATTATGGTGCAGGGGAAGATGGCCGGGGTGATCCGGGCCCAAGTGAGCAACCGCCTGTTCAAGAACCTGTTTTTAGGCGCATTCTGCCATATGACCCTGCGTTGGCAATTTGCCGAGCCTGAAAAGCGGTTCAACATGATCGGGGAAATAGACTCGGCTGTGGATCTGATTGTCCGGTCGGTGTCTGTGTGACCCTCCGGGACTGCTGAAATTTCTAAGGTAACTGAATAAAAAACGTGGAGGATGATATGGCAAAACCAGTTTTGAGAACCCAATTATGTGACATGCTGGGTATTGAGTATCCGATTTTGAGCGCGGGAATGGGGCCGACCTTGATCGGTGAAGAAACCGGAGCACCGGTTGATCTGGTTGTGGCGGTGTCTGAGGCTGGCGGGCTGGGGGTGCTGGGGGGCAGCGGATACACAGTGGATGAACTGCGGGAAGCCATCCGTCAGATCAAAGCCCGGACAGATAAACCCTATGGTGTTGATCTGCTTTTGCCCCGGAATATTGATTTTGACGGGGGCATGGGCAGCCGAGATATTGACCAGCTTCCATTGAGTGAGGTTCTAAAAGGGCTGCCAAAGCCCCACATGGACTGGGTCCATAAGATCAAGGCGGAGATGGGGCTGCCGGATACGGAGTTGATGGTCCGGATGAACACCACCACCATGCGGCCCGAAGAGTCGGTCCGGGTCTGTATTGAAGAAAAGGTGCCCCTGTTCTGCGCCGGATTGGGCAATCCCGGGTTTATGGTGGCGGCGGCCCATGACGTCGGGATGAAGGTTCTGGGTATTACGGGAAATTCAAAAAACGCCAAACGCATGGCTGATTCCGGCGTTGACCTGCTGGTGGCCCAGGGCCACGAGGGCGGTGGGCATACTGGCCGCATCGGTACCATGGCCCTGCTGCCGGCCGCCATTGATGCGGCTGCGCCTGTTCCCGTGCTTGCTGCCGGAGGGATCGGGGACGGCCGCGGCGTGGCTGCGGCTCTGGCCATGGGGTGTATCGGCGTGTGGGTGGGTACCCGGTTTCTGGCCACGGACGAGGGTGGGGCCCTGCCGGTGAATAAGGCACGCATTATATCTTCCACGGATGAGGATACCCGGGTCAGTACCGCGTATACCGGCAAAACCCTGCGGGCCAGCTACAACAAATATCATGACCTTTGGAGCGAATCCGGCCTGGAACCGCTTCCGTTTCCCACCCAGGTCATGATCTCCTCAGCCCTGCTGGCAGGGTTTATTGACGCCAAAAAAGATGATTATGTGGGCGGCCTTGCCGGACAGGTGTCCGGCATCATCCAGGAAATAAAGCCCGCAGGTGATGTGCTCCGGGACATGGTCGATCAGGCTGTTGACATCTTGTCCCGGCGTCTGCCGAAAGCTGTTCAGGTGCAGTAGGGGTATGGTGCCGGGCCGGCCTGCAGATCCGGTGCCGGCACCGTTGCCCGGCGAGGGGGATCAAGGGTGGAGCATGTCCGGGGTCACCGCCATCCGGCGGATCAGGCTTTCCTGGGCAACGCTTGCCACAAGGTTCCCGTTACGGGTGTAAACACGCCCGAAGCTTATACCACGTCCATTGGAGGCATTGGGGCTTTTAACGGCGTGCAGCAGCCAGTCATCCATTCTGAATTCCCTGTGAAACCATATACTGTGATCCAGGCTTGCCACCATCATATCCGGTGACCAGAAGGTTTTACCGTAGGGGCGGAGGCTGGTGCTGGCCAGGTAAAAATCCGTGGCAAAGGCAAGCACTGCCTGGTGGATCGCGGCATTGTCCGGCAGTGGGGTGCGGGCCTTGAACCAGAAGTGCCGTTCAGGGGCTGCGGGTTCCGGGCTTAAAGGGTGAACCGGGGTTGCCATGCGGAATTCTATTGGCTTTTCCGTGAAAAGGCCGTGCAGCGGCTTGGGAGGGCGGGGGCCTAAAAAGTTCTTATAAGCAATTGTTTCATCTTCCAGGCACTCGGGAAGAGGCACCTCGGGCATGGGGGGGTGATGGTCGAATCCGGGCTCTGCCCTGTGAAACGAGGCGCAAAGGCAGACGATGGGCACCCCGGTCTGCAGGGCTGTTACCTGCCGGTTGGCAAAGCTTGTTCCGTCGTAAAGCCTTTGGACGTTGTATACGATGGGTTTTCGTGTATCTCCTGCCTGCATGAAGTTGCAGTGAATGCTGTGTGCCCTAAGGTCGCCTGTGACAGTTGCTGCTGCCGCCGACAGGCCCTGGCTTACGACCTGGCCGCCAAACAGGTGGCCGTACCCCAGATCCCGGCTGTTCCCTCTGTAGAGATTTTTTTCAATTTTTTCAAGCTTCAGCAGCTCAATCAACTCTTCTGTGCCGTACCCTTGTTCCGGAATAGTCATGTGGGATTTCCTTGTGTTTGTGTTGTCGATTTGTTGGTCATTAAAAAACAAATTAAAAAAAATTATTGACATTATAAAATCTTTAATTTAAATGAAATACTATTGTTTTTGATTAACGTCATTAATATTAATTTCGTTAATTAACAATGTCAATAGCAGATAGGCGATGGACAGGAGGGGAGACCGGCTAACGTATTTGGCTGGCCGGATTGACCCGCCCTTTCCGGCTAAATTGGCAAAAATTGTGAAAGGGAAAGCGCTTGACACGTTTTTTTACGGTATCTATAAACAGCGAAAAGGTTAATGACGGTTGTTCACATTACCCGCATTAACCTTGGCCAACAAAAGTTCAGATGACTGAAACGATACATACCGTAAAAAAAGGGGATTTAAGATGGCAAAAGCCAGAAGGGGCAGACCTAAAAAACCAAGCCGCGTGCGCAATACCATTATGTCCAAAGCCAGGGCGCTTTTCGGGAAAAAGGGGTACCACAACACAACCGTGAGGGATATAGCAAATGCATATGGATGCGAACCTGCCAATATCTATAACTTTTTCCCCAGCAAGGAAGAGATTCTGTTCGAGATTTTAAGCCAGGAGATGGAAGCCATTATTGAACCGATCAAGGCGTTTGCCGACGACAACCAGACAGATCCTGTGGATCTGCTCAAGGCAATATTCCAGTCCCACGGAAAGGTCACCCTGGGCAAGATGCGGACTTCCAGGGTGTTGTTTGATGCAAGCCTGAGGAGTCTCAACAAGAAGCACCAGCGGGAGATCATTGAAAAACGGGATGAGTATGACCGGATTTTGCGGCACGTGATCCAGAGGGGGATTGATTCTGGGGTCTTTGAACAAACCGACGTGAAAATGGCCTCCTTTGCTATCTCTTCCATCATTGCCCGGGCCCGTGTCTGGTACAAACCCGGCGGCAGCCTGTCTGTGGATGACATTATCGACACCCTTTTCCTCTTTGCCCTTAAAGCCCTGGGATGCAGGGATGAGGCCTATCTGAGTAAAACGGTGCCACCGAGTACGTGACACGCGGCAGGTCAGTCGCTTTTCCTTTTAAACGATAAAAGGGAATCCGGGCACTTTGCCCTGAAACCACCTGCTGCCATGATACGGAGATATACGTATGGAACAGATACGAGGTATTTGTGCAGCAGGTAAAAAAAGAACCGCCTTCGGACCCTCAGGTGAGTGCGGGTGCTTTTTTCAGTCGGAAAACCATGGATCAGGCGGCTCTTTACTTCACCTGATCAATACGGGTGCGTTTCCTGCTGCCCTGTGTTTACCGCATCCGTCCGGTCGTGCACCACTTCGGCCGGTGCGGATCAATTCGTTCCACTATTTCCTCCTATCAAAAAAATGTTCCGATTTGCAGCTAGTGTCTTGACCGGCAATACCGGAAAAGAACTGCCATATCCCGGATAAACAGCCCCCGGCCCGTCTGAACATTCAGGGGGCAGGCGACACTGTGAATATCCGGCGATCCGGGGCGGCCGGATGTTGCACCAGGGATTAACAGGGTAATATAGGAGGAATCATCCCATGATGACGGGAAAAGAGTATGAAGATAGTTTAAGAAAGTTGAATCTCAATGTTTACCTCTTTGGTGAGCGAATCGACAACGTGGTGGACCATCCTATTATCCGGCCGTCCATGAATTCGGTGGCCATGACCTATGATATGGCCCATGCACCTGAACACAAAGAGGTGATGACCGCAGTCTCCCACCTGACCGGCGACACCATCAACCGGTTCTGCCACATTCATCAGAACACGGACGACCTTGTTAAAAAAACCGATATGGGCCGGCTGCTGGGTTCGGTCACCGGCTCCTGCTTTCAGCGGTGTGTGGGTATGGATGCCCTCAATGCCCTGTCCATGACTACCTTTGATATTGATCAGAAATACGGCACCTCCTATAACCAGCGGTTTCTGACCTATTTGTCCCATGTGCAGAAACAGGACCTGACCTGTGACGGGGCCATGACTGATCCCAAAGGGGACCGGGGGCTTAGGCCCCACCAGCAGCCGGACCCTGACATGTATCTTCGCCTGGTGGAAAAGACCGGGGAAGGTATTGTGGTTCGGGGGGCAAAGGCCCACCAGACCGGGGCTGTCAACTCCCATGAAATTATCGTCATGCCCACCATTGCCATGTCTGAGAAAGACAGGGATTATTGCCTCTCTTTTGCCCTGCCCAGTGATGCCAAGGGCATCGTTTACATCATGGGGCGCCAGTCCTGTGATACCCGCAGGCTGGAAAAAGGGGACATCGATTGCGGGAACGCCGTTTTCGGAGGGCATGAGGCCCTGGTGGTATTTGACGATGTGTTTGTTCCCTGGGACCGGGTGTTCATGTGCGGGGAGCACGAATTCGCAGGGCCGTTGGTGGAGCAGTTCGCCTCCTACCACCGCCAGAGCTATGCCTGCAAATGCGGGGTGGGGGATGTGCTCATCGGCGCCTCCCAGACCATTGCCCAGTACAACGGGGTGGCAACGGCCTCCCATATTAAGGACAAGCTCATTGAAATGAACCATCTCAACGAAACCCTTTACGCCGGGTCCGTGGCCTGCGCCTGCAAAGGAGAACGTAAGCCTTCGGGCACCTTCATGGTCAATACCCTGCTGGCCAACGTATCCAAGCAGAACGTCACCCGGTTCCCCTATGAAATCGCGCGGCTGGCCCAGGATATTGCCGGCGGACTTCTGGTGACCCTGCCCTCGGAAGCGGATTTCAATGCCGCTGAGATATCCGGCTGGCTGGAGAAGTACTTTAAAGGAGATGAGCGTATTTCAACCCAGGACCGGCGGCGGATCCTCCGGCTGATTGAAAATATCTGTTTCGGCACGGCAGCGGTGGGGTATCTCACCGAATCCATGCACGGGGCCGGTTCCCCCCAGGCCCAGCGGATCATGATTTCCAGGCAGGCGGACATGAACCGTAAACAGGCGCTGGCAAAAAAACTGGCAGGTATCAGCGGCTGATACGCTGTTTTACGCCTTTATCATAAGAATTACAGACCTCAAATTTTCAAGGAGAAACACAGACCATGGCGCAACAACTTTCAGATAAACGGGATATCGATTTTGTCATCTGGGAACAACTGGACGGCGAGGCAGTGCTGGAAAATGAGAAGTTCGACGAATTCAACAGGAAAACCTGCGAATTGATCATCAAAGAGGCCAAAAGCATCGCGGTCAAGGAACTGCTGCCCACCATGAAGGACGGAGACGAGATCGGGGTGACCCTGACAAAAGAAGGGGTCAAAGTCCCGGAATCCTTCCGGCGTCCCTTTGAACTGCTCAAGGAAGGCGAATGGGCAGGGCTTCCCATACCCCCTGAGATGGGCGGGCAGGGGGCGCCCAAAGTGATCGGTTATGTGGCAGCGGAGCAGTTCATGGCAGCCAACTGGGCCATCAACTGCTACAACGGCATGGGATTGGGGACGGCCCTGATGATCCAGATGTTCGGAACGCCTGAACAGCGGGAAACCTACGTTAAAAAACTGGTGGCCGCCGAGTGGGGCGGCACCATGCTGCTCACAGAGTCGGATGCAGGATCGGATGTGGGGGCGCTCACCACCACGGCTACACGGAATGACGACGGCACATATTCCATCACCGGCAACAAGATTTTCATCACCAACGGCGACCATGACCTGGCTGAAAACATTATCCATCCGGTTCTGGCCCGCATTGAGGGAGATCCCGCGGGCACCAAGGGCATTTCCATTTTCATCGTACCCAAATACCTGGTGAACGAAGATGGCAGCATCGGCGAATTCAACGATGTGGTCTGCACCGGGGTCGAGGAAAAGCACGGGATTCACGGTTCCGCCACTTGCAGCATGGCCATGGGCTCCAAGGGCAATTGCAAGGGCTACCTTCTTGGGGAAGAGCGGGAAGGTATGAAAATCATGTTCTACATGATGAACGACGCGCGGCTGAACAGCGGGCTCCAGGGGCTGGCCTATGCCTCTGCCGCCTATATGGAGGCGCTCAATTACGCAAGACAGCGTATCCAGGGCCGTGACCTGGCCGATAAGGCGGACCGCGGGGCAAAGCCGGTATCCATCATTCACCACCCGGATGTCCGGCGCAACCTTCTGCGCATGAAATCCTACGTGTCCGGCATGCGCTCCTTTTTTTACTACTCCGCCCTTGTCATGGAAAATATTGAGATGGCTGACGGAGATAATTCCGATGATGAGGCTTACTTAAGCCTGCTGACCCCGATACTCAAAGACTACCTTGCAGTCATGGGGTATGAGGTGTGCAACCAGGCCATCCAGGTGTTTGGCGGGGCCGGATACACAAAGGACTACCTGGTGGAGCAGTATGCCAGGGACTGCCGTATTGCCTCCATCTATGAGGGCACCTCCGGTATTCAGGCCATGGACCTTCTGGGCCGGAAGCTGGGATCCAAAAAAGGGGCCGTGTTCGCCAGGATGATGACCGAGATAAAACAGAGCGTCAACCGGGCAAGGGAATTTGAGAGCCTTGTTCCCCTGGCTGAAAAGGTTGACAGTGCCGCGGACCGGATGGCCGCCGTTGCAGGGTCTTTAGGGGCTTTGGCCCGGTCGGAAAAATTTAAAACCGCCTTTGCCCATTCCCTGCCCTTCCTCTATGCCATGGGCGATGTGATCATGGCATGGATGCTGCTCTGGCGGGCTGCCACAGCATCGCAAAAGCTGGCCGGCAAAGTCAAGAAAAAGGATCTGGCCTTCTATGAGGGCGAGGTCAAAACCGCGGAGTTTTTCATCTGCACTGAAATTCCCGTGACCATGGGAAAACTGGCTGCTATCGAGGATGGCTGCTCTGCGGCCATAGACATCGCGGACGCAGGATTCGGAGGATAATTCCATGAGAACCAAACAAGAATACCTGGACAGCCTGGTTAAAAAGCACGACAACCTCTATCTGGACGGGCAGATCATATCCAGGGACCATGAGAGCCTGAAAGCCGCGGCCAATGTCATCGGCACCACCTTTGACCTGGCCCAGGATCCTGCACTGGCTAAGATTACCACGGCCAAAAGCCACATCTCAGGAGAGACCGTCAACCGGTTCACCCACATTCACCAGACCCCGGACGACCTGCACAGGAAGCAGGACATGACCCGGATGTATTGCCAGAAGGTGTCCCAGTGCATCGGCCGGTGCATGGGAGTGGATGCCATGAACGCCATCAACTGCGTTTCCTATGAGGCGGACAGGGCCAACAAGGGACAAACAAAATACCACAAGAATTTTCTTAAATGGCTGGAACGGGTCCAGAAAGAGGATCTTGTGGGCGCCTGCGCCCAGACGGATGTCAAAGGGCATAGAATGAAACGCCCGGCCGAGCAGGATGATCCCGACCAGTACCTGCGTGTGGTGGAAAAAAATGACAAGGGCATCGTGGTCCGGGGCTGCAAGGTGCACATTACCTTTGCCTCCGTTGCCGACGAAATCCTGGTGCTGCCCACCCGTTCCCTGACCAAAGACGAAGGGGACTGGGCCGTGGCCTTTGCCGTGGAAGCGGACCATCCGGACATCAAGCAGGTGCTCTCCCCCCACAACCTGCGGCCCCGGGGCAAGGATTTCAAGCGGGGCTTTGACTGGGGGTTTGTTGACTCCTATGTCATTTTCGAGGACGCCTTTGTACCGTGGGAGCGGGTGTTTCTCTGCGGGGAAACCCAGCACGGCGGTATCTGCGCCCTGTTGTTCGCATTGTTTCATCGTCACTCCTACTCCGGATGCAAACCGGCGGTGGGGGACATGCTGGTGGGACTGGCCACCCTGGCTGCCGAGGTCAACGGTATTGAGAAAACCCCCCATGTCCGGGAGAAAATCGCCGAACTGATCACCATCACCGAACTGGGATACGCCGCCGGGTTTACTGCTTCAGCCAAAGGGGAACCCAAGGTCTATATCCCGGGTGTGGGCAAGATGGATTACGGCCCCGGTGCCTGTATACCGGACTCCATTTATGCCAACGTGGGCCGGTGCATCACCGGGGAAGCCGTTTTCAAGGAGCAGCAGATCCTGTGCGAGATTGCCGGCGGCATGCCCGCCACCTTCCCCCACGAGGGGGATTTCCTCAATCCTGAAACATCTGAACTGCTTAAAAAATACGTCAACCGGAGTGATGCCATGAGTGTGGAGGAGCAGATCAAGTTCTGGATGCTGTTCTTTGACTACACCAATTCCGGGGCATCCGGCGCCATCGCCTATGGGGCCATGCACGGCGGCGGTTCTCCCATCATGGAGCAGATCGCCATCTACAGCCAGTACGATCTTGAAAAACGCAAGGACATCGTCAAGACCCTGGCGGGTATGGACGTAACGTCAGGCACCCCGGGGGACCATGGCGTCTAAAGACCAGCCGTTTAAGGCTCAGATGGACCGGCTGGAAAGGGACGCCGCCCGTGTATACCGGATGGGGGGCGATGAGAAGATCGCCCGCCAGCACGGGGCCGGACGCTATACCGCAAGGGAGCGGATTGAAAAGCTCCTGGACCCGGATTCCTTTTTCGAGTTGGGCCGCTTTGCCCATTCCGACCTTCCCGAGGCCGCCCAAAAGACCCCGGCCGACAGTAAGATATCCGGCTTCGGCAACATCCTGGGCCGGCGGGTGGCGGTTTCCGCCAATGATTTTACCGTGCTGGCCGCCACCACGGCCAGGGTCTCTGGCCGGAAGGAGGCTGAACTCAAGTCCTATGCCCATGCCAAGGGATATCCCCTGGTCTACCTGGGAGAGGCCGGCGGTGCCCGGATGCCGGATATCATGGGGTCAAAAGGCCTGGCCTCATTCGGGGGCGGCGGATTTGCCACTTATACCTCCGTCATGAGCCGGACCCGGCGGTCCCCCATGGTCACGGCCATTCTCGGGGAATGTTACGGCATGCCTACCTGGATGGCTTGCCTGTCGGACTTCGTGGTCCAGGTCCGGGGTACGGCCATGGGAGTGTCAGGGCCGCGGGTACTGAAAATGGCCCTTGGCGAAACGGTCTCCGACGAAGAGCTTGGCGGGGTGTCGGTGCACAGCGGGATCACCGGTTGCATTGATGCCGTGGCTGAAAATGAAGATCATTGTTTTGATCACATCCGCAGGTTTTTAAGTTACCTGCCTTCAAACAGCGATGCCCTGCCGCCGGTTTATGCCGTGCCCGAAGGATCCGGCAGTGACATGCCCCGTATCCTTGATCTTTTGCCGGAACAACGGAACCGCACCTATGACATGACGCGGATCCTGTCTTGTATCGTGGACAGGGACAGCCTCTATGAGATCAAACCCGGGTTCGGCCGTTCGGTAATCACGGCCCTTGCCAGGATCAACGGAAAATCAGTGGGGATTGTGGCCAGCCAGCCACTTTACCTGGCCGGTGCCATGGATTGCGACGGCATTGACAAAGTGACCGGATTTTTGTGCCTCTGCGATTCTTTCAACGTGCCTTTGATTTTCTGCCACGATACCCCGGGGTTCCTGGTGGGCAAGGATGCGGAACACAACCGGGTGGGCGCCCGGGTCATGAATTTCATGAATGCCCTGGGCCAGGTGACCGTGCCCAAGATCGCCGTGATCATGCGTAAAAGTTTCGGTATGGCTTTCTGGAACATGGGCGGGTCCGGCTGCGCTACGGATTTCATCGTGGCCTGGCCCATGGCCGAGATGAGTTTTGTGGATCCGGTGGTGGCGGCCAATGTGGTTTACGGCGGCAAGACAGTCTCTTCCCAAGAGCGGGAGCGCCTTACCCGGCGGTTCGTGGATGACGCCTCTCCCTTCGGGGCAGCCGGGGCCTACCATATCCATGACGTCATCGATCCTGCCACCACCCGCGACTATATTATCACTGCCCTGGATATTGCCCAAAACGGCAGCCACCTGTCCCTGGGCAGCCATAACCTTGCGAACTGGCCCACAAAATTTTGAATGCACAGGCCACCCGCTGACATAGATACGCAGATGGAGGAGAGATGAAATCACACTTTTCACTGGAAAAACGCATTGCCCTTATTACCGGCGCCAGCAGGGGGATCGGGGAGGCCATCGCCGCTGGGTTTGCCGACCACGGCGCACATTGCCTGCTGGTATCAAGAAAGATGGACAGCCTTGAAAAGGCCGTGGATAGGATCCGGCGGCAGGGCGGCAGGGCAGATGCCCTCACCTGCAACCTGGGGGATCTTGCCCAGGTTGACGCGCTGGCCCAGAAAATAAAGGCCGACTACGGATGCCTGGATATCCTGGTGAACAACGCCGCCACCAACCCGTATTTCGGCTTAATGGAAGGCATTGATGCCGGAAGATGGGACAAGACCTTTGATGTTAATCTCAAAGGCCCTTTTTTCATGATTCAGAAAACCCTGACACTTTTATCCGCCTCGGGCCGGGGATCCATTATCAATGTCAGTTCGGTGAACGGGATACGGCCGCCGGTGAACCAGGGGGTCTATTCCATCACAAAGGCCGGGATCATTGCCATGACAAAGGGGCTGGCCAAAGAGCTGGCATCCCGCAAGATCCGTGTGAATGCCCTGTTGCCCGGGCTGACCCAGACCCGGTTTTCACGGACCCTGACTGAAAATGACGACCTGCTCAGCGAGGCCTGCGCCGCCATCCCCATGGCGCGGCAGGCCCAGCCTTTGGAGATGGCGGGCGCGGCCCTGTTCCTGGCATCGGATGCCGCATCCTACACCACCGGCACCGCCATTGTCTGCGACGGCGGTATGCTGGCCTGAAACGATGCCCGGTGAAGATGAAGTGAACCCTTATAAATTTTGCAAGGAGAAGACTGAAATGAGTACGCGAGAAGTTGTTTTTGTTGACGCGGTCCGGACGGCTTTCGGCCGAATGGGCGGTTCCCTTAAAGATCTGTATGCCACCCGGATGGCAGGTATTGCCATAGACGGTTTATTGGATAAAACAAACGTTCATGAAAAGGCCCATGTGGACAGCGTGTTCCTGGGGTCCGCCACCCATTGCTCCGTGGCCCTGAACCCGGCCCGCCATGCCGTATTGTCCACAAAGCTGCCCCAGTCCACCTCTGCCTCCTACGTGGAGATGCAGTGCGGGTCCGCCATCGACGCCATCAACCATGCGGCCTGGAAGATCCTGGCCGGCCAGGCGGACATCGTTATTGCCGGCGGCATGGAATCCTACTCCCAGATGCCCTTTAAATTCCCGTCATCCACCCCGCCCCACAGGCTGATGCCGCCCATGCCCATCACCCAGAAAATGTCTCCTTTGGAAGAGGAGTGCATCGGCATGGGGCTGACCGCTGAAAACCTGGCGGAAATGTACGATATTCCCAGGGCCGCCGCTGACGAATTTGCCTATGCCAGCCAGGTGCGTGCCAAAGAAGCCATGGATGCGGGTTTTTTTGACGAAGAGATCATTCCCGTGAAGTTTGAGGCCACCCGCAAGACCCCCGCCTGGCAGTTTGACAGGGACGAGCATCCGCGTCCCCAGTCCACTCTGGAGGGCATGGCCAAACTGCCGTCGGTCTTTAAAAAGGACGGCACCGTGACTGCGGGCAATGCATCGGGCCAGAACGACGGGGCAGCCTTTGTCCTGATGATGGACAGGGAAAAAGCCTTGGCGCTGGGATACACCCCCATGGCCAGATGGCTGTCCGGCGCGGATGTGGGATGCGATCCTAAAATCATGGGCATCGGTCCGGCCCTGGCCATTCCCGTGGCCGCAAAAAGGGCCGGCCTCAGCGTGTCGGACATCGATGTCTTCGAGTGCAACGAAGCGTTTGCCGTCCAGAACCTGGCCGTGATCAAGGAAATTGAAACCGCCTCGGGACAGTCCGTTGACATGGACAAGTGGAACCCCTACGGCGGCGCCATCGCCTTTGGCCATCCCAACGGTGCTTCAGGGGCCAGGATCTGCATGTTCGCCATGCGTCACATGATCCGGAACGCCGGCCGGTACGGGGTGTTTTCCTCCTGCTGCGGCGGTGGGCTGGGTGTGGCAACTGTGATTGAAAACCTGCAACGATAAAAACAAGACGAAGGAGAAGTAAATGAATATCGACGACATTAAAAATATCAGCGTTATCGGCGCCGGCAACATGGGGCACCAGATCAGCCTGCACTGCGCCATCAAGGGGTACAACGTCACCTGTACCGACGTGAGTGAAAAGATGCTCAAAAAAGCGGACGATTTTGTGGACACCTATCTTGCCGGCCGGGTGGAAAAAGGAAAACTCACCCAGGACCAGGCCCGGGAGGCCCGTGCCCGGATCTGCTTTACCCCGGATCTTGAGACGGCGGTCAAAGACGCTGATTTTGTCATCGAAGCGGTGCTGGAGGTGCTGGACCTCAAACTCAAGCTCTTTGCCGACATTGATAAAATGGCCCCCCCCCATGCCATTCTGGCCACCAACAGTTCCGCCATTGTCAGTTCGAAAATCGCCGATGCCACGGACCGGCCGGAAAAGGTGCTCAACGTCCATTTTTTTAATCCGGCCCTGGTGATGAAACTGGTGGAAGTGGTGCAGGGACCCCATGTTTCGGACGAAACCGCAAGGATCGCCATGGCGTTGTGCGACAGGCTGGACAAGGTATCCGTCCATGTCAAGAAAGAGGTCTCAGGGTTCCTGCTCAACCGGATTTTCAAGGTCATCGGTATGGAAGCCCAGTGGATGCTGGAAATGGGCGTGGCCTCGGTGGAAGATATCGACAA
>MDTD01049515.1_pt1 | contig 15286 bp, 9 predicted proteins | sample 811221 | NCBI WGS metagenome assembly MDTD01 (sample SAMN05326646, study PRJNA326480) | marine metagenome | isolation source: seawater | place: Pacific Ocean: South West | collected 2011
ATCTGTTTGGTCCTCGACTATTTCTACTTCGTTGGCGATTGCTTTCGCTGCAGCGGTTTCGTCGTCGTCATCTTCGCCATCTCCGGTCTTTCGCGCGAGCGCGTCTCGAGAAATCTGCGCAATCTCAAGCTTATCAGATCGAGACAACTCGTCCCGGCGGTAAATGTCGTAAAACGCACCGTACGAGTCCAGAGTTCGAGGATCGTCAAGCTTTCCTGCCACGCGGATCTTGTACACCTGACGAATCACATATGCGGGCAAACCGACCCCGACGACGAATAACATAAACGCAGCCGTGCCCTGAGTGACGGAATGAGCTCTGTCTTCGCACTTGATGTCAATGTCGTGTTCTAATCTCGTCCCAGGCTTGCCGTCAATCTTAATGCAGTCAAACGACTGTAAACACATGCGCACGATCGGAAGGTAGAGCACCGTCATGGACAAGACACCGAAACCGCGAAGACTCGCGCGAAACCGATATTGCTTTTGTAGCTCTTTCACGATTTTGTCGCCGCCTTCAGACTGAAACGTTCGACGCTTACCCCACAGGTAGCCTGGACGTTCAATCCAGTACATCACTCTGCGCGTCTTCTCTTCATCGCCATCCGTGTCTCCGTCGTCGATGGGTTCGCTGTGAATAGCCTTGACGGTTTTGTTATAACGGTACTTGCCACGCCTGTCGTTCACCACGACGACGATCAACACGAGTCCTGGCACGACGAACACAGACGCGAGGAAGATGTTGAACCAGTTCAAACCCGTCGCCACGCATTCGGGTCGCAAGAACTCAATGCTAAACGTAAAACCCTCCAGATACTTCCCAATGTTAAGCACCGGGCGCGGCCATTCGATGCTCATATTCAGCGACAAGGAAAAGAATTGCAGAGATTCAACGATTTTCTTCATGTTGTTCGTCGCTTGCGCGCCCATGACTTGAGACGCCTTGAAGCCACAAAAGGCAAGTATCACGACCACGGCGGCGGCGATGAAGAGCTGTGCCGCCGAAGTACCGGGACACACCGTGCATATCTGACCAGCCTTGTAGTACCCAGCTTTGTTCAGATTTGTGTCGAGACCGAGGTTGGCGACGTCGGCGGCTGTGAGGCATGCATCACACGCGTTTCCTCCGGCGCCGGGAATGCATCCTCTTCCGAACGCGAGACATCGATCAGGGAATGGGCAAGGGGTGGGCACACAGTTATCATCTGCCACGGCGTACGTGCCCAGCTCGTTGCTGCACGTGCAATTGTACTCGCCTGTTCCGATGAGATTTGTATCGGCGCACCGCCAGTTGGCCTCGGGCTCGCACGTCGTCGGGTCACATCCTCTCACAGCTTGCGTGGGATTCAGGCTGTTTCCGTACGGCTCACACTGCTCTCCTACCGCTGAGTCAAATGCACCGTTACCGCACGTCGGTGGCGGCGGCGGGCTCGGCGGCGGGCTTGGCGGTGGGCTCGGCGGAGATGGTGGCGGGCTCGGCGGAGATGGTGGCGGCGCCGCTAGCGCAGGAATCGCTGTAACTTCAACAGTCTGCACCGTTCGCATACCCATCGTGTACAGACTGTTCACGAGCGAATCCGCGGAAAATGTGCTCGTCACGGATGAGCCCGACCCGCCAGATCCCGACGACGGCGGCGGCGTGAGCGCTTGCGCCACGCTCTGCGCAACGCCGAAATCTCGAACATTGACAGTGAACTGAACGCTCAGTTGTGTACTTTGCTGCAGTCGTCGACGACGTCCCGCTGGCGCCGTAACATCCATGAAGGAGTTGATCGTGATGGCTGCTTTCGATTCGTTGAGGTACAACGCGACGCCACCCCTGAAATTGTCCTGCGCCTCCGCGTCGAAATCCGCCGCAGTCGTACCGCTCAACTGAAGATTTGACTCCACAGACGCTTGCGCCGGCGGCGGCGGATTAGGCGGCGGCGGATTAGGCGGCGGCGGCGCCGGACATTCCAGGTTCACCAACACCGTCTGCCAAAACGTCGACGTGTACTCGACCAATTCCTCGAACCCGATGAAATACTTTACGTTTCCACCCTTGCTCGTCAAATCGAACCTGCGCCCGTACCCTAAATCAAACGACCGCGCGTCCACCACCTGCGTCGTGCAGTTGCTCTGTCCCCACGCCTCGCCCGCGAAACACGCCGCCAGCGTCCACGCCAGCGCCCACGCCGCGACCGCCGCCCCGCCTCGTCCGCGCCTCGCGTCGCGTCGCATCCTCCCGACCGCGACCTCACCTCTCCCCCGCGTCGTCGTCGTCGAGGGACGGACGGACGGACGGACGGACGGACGGACGACACGAGAGCACCCGTCGCCCTCCTCGACCCCGTTCCCGATGTCCCCGCGCGCGCGCGCGGTCCCGCGTCCGCGGCCGCCGTGGAATCGCGGTCGCATCTCCGGCGTCTCCGTCGCCGTGCGGGGCGTCCGTCCCTCGAGTCATGACCGGTCGGCGTGCGTGGGGCCCGCGTATGCGTGTTCATGGATACACGAAACGGTCGTACACTACGACTACACACCATGTACTGTGACCCGAGTATACCCCAATAATCAAGTACACACCGACGACCGACCCTCTCGACCGCGCGCGCGCGCCGACGGCACAGACGCGCCGACGGACGACGACGACGACGACGACATGTCCGCGCCGCCGCAGGGACAACAGATCCCGACGTTTAAGCTCATCCTCGTCGGCGACGGGGGGACGGGTGCGCGCGCGCGACGACGGACGACGACCGACGACGGATGAGATTCGAACGTTCGCGAGGGAAACCTCGATGACGACGTCTCGATGACGCCGACGCGTCGATGCGCGCGCGCGAAGACGAACCGAGGGACTGACGACCGACCGATCGATTCGCGCGTATTCGCGTCGCGCAGGGAAAACAACCTTCGTGAAGCGTCACTTGACGGGGGAGTTCGAGAAGAAGTATTTGCGTGCGTGCGGCGAGCGCGCGCGAGAGCGACGCGCGCGCGCGCGACGAGACGACGGATGCGATTCGAGGGGAGACGCGGGGGCGGTGTGCGCTGTGTTTGTGGTTTTTATTTTTTTTTTTGTTTTCGTGTCGTCGGGACGGGACGCGCGCGGGTGGGAGTTTTCGAGACTCCGCGGGACGAAGGAGACGCGCGACTGACGAGCGGGTTTTGACGTGATTTCGCGCTCTCTCGCGCAGCGACGGTGGGTGTGAGCGTGCACCCGTTGGATTTCCACACGAACTGCGGTCCGATTCGATTCGATTGTTGGGACACCGCGGGTCAAGAAAAGTTTGGCGGTTTGCGCGATGGGTATTACATTCACGGCCAGTGCGCCATCATCATGTTTGACGTGACGTCGAGGACGACGTACAAGAACGTTCCGACGTGGCATCGCGACATCACGCGCGTGTGCGAAGACATTCCGATCGTGTTGTGCGGTAACAAGGTTGACGTTCGTAACCGTCAAGTTCGCGCCAAGTCCATCACGTTCCACCGCAAGAAGAACTTGCAGTACTACGAACTCTCCGCCAAGTCAAACTACAACTTTGAAAAGCCGTTCTTGTACCTCGCGCGCAAGTTGAGCGGAAACGCGCAGTTGGTCTTCACGGAATCCCCGGCGTTGGCGCCGCCGACGGTCCAAGTCGATTTGGCCGAGGTGCAAGCGTACGAAAAGGAATTGGCCGACGCTGCGGCGCAGCCGTTGCCGGATGAGGACGACGAGTTGCTCGACGCGTAGAGAGGCGGCGACATTTAGAACCGGGCGACGAGCGAAAACACACAGAACAAGTAGCGTCAAATTGCAACTCACGTCCCGATTAGAGTGTCGGTTATCGAACAGAGATCACACGCCTTTTAGTGAGATCTTCGTGTAAGACCGAAAAAAATATTCACCGATACCCGCGATACCGACTCAAAAGAGCGCGGCTCGCTCGCTCTCGCTCATCTACGTCGAACCGCCGCGCATCCATCGCGACCGCGCCACGAGATTGTTTTCGAGATTGGCGATGCGTGCGTTCGTGCTCTTGTCCGATCGCTTCGCCGTCTTCACCTTAGACCAAAGCGTCGTCGATCGCTTCATCTTCGACGCCGTCAGCGAGTACGCGTTATCCTTATCTAGCTCCTTTTGTTGCTCCTTGGTCAAACTCTTGTAGCAGTCGTGACACACGCACCTCGACTCGGGACGACAGCGTCCGCGGTTGCCGTGCGGCGACACGAGCGTGTGTTTGGCGCAATACCACGATTGACACAGTCCACAAAAGTGACGAATGACTTTTACCGAACGCGTGACGTCGCTCCACGCGACCGAACATCCCGCGTGTTCGCACGAGTGAAGAGACATCGAGCGGCCAAAGTGCGACGAGTGTTCCTCCTTTGCGGTTCTCCGCATGCTCTCTCTCGAGTGTTTCAGCGCCAACTCTCGGTGTTGCGGGGAGAACCCGTCCGAACCGCCGGCACCCGTGGCAAATTCTGGTTCGGTGAGATGCGACCGCGCTCTCTCCTTGAGCTCGCGCATGGGTCGATACAACGTCGAGTCTTCGTCTTCACTCACACTGACGCTCGACTGCGATTCCAGCGCCTTGGTCGGTGTGAACACGAGTCTTTCGTCGCGAATATCGCTCGACACGGGCGATGACGGCTCGGATACTTTAAACACGTCGTTGAATCCCACGCGTTCGCCTCGCGCGCGCACGCACACAAGCTTTACTACCCCGAACGCCACGCGCGCGCCGCGAATCACGAGCACGCGCAAACTGAGCGCCAGACGAAAACCAAAAGCGAGCGAGACAATCTTACCCATCCATCCCTTGGCGTCCGCGTCCTCTACCATGCTTATCCAGTTGGACGTCCCCTTGGACAGATCGCTGTGACCGAATTCGCTCCACGCGACGACGCGAAACGTGTGTCGCAGTCCCGGCGCTCTGCTCAGTCCCTCGACGTCGAAGACAAACTTTTTCGCCCCGACGCTTCCGACGTCCGTCCACTTGAACACGCGTCCCCCGACCCCGACCCCGCTCTGAATCACGTACTCGTGCACCTCCGGGGACCCTAAATCCCTCGGTCGTATCCAACTCACGCGCACGACCACCTCGCCGTCCCCCTCGAGTTTCCTCGCGCTCGCCCGTCTCGGCGCGCTCGGCTTCCTCCCCACCAATAAAAGCTGTCTCTTCATCGCTCGCATCAACGCCTGCCGATGAATCGACTTATACACCCCCATCCTCCTCAACCCATCCCCATCTCTCGCCAACAGCTGCGGAAAATCCAACAACGTGATCCTCGACTCCACGAACGCCTCCGCGTACTCGGGATACCCGACGCCTCTCCCCACCCACTCCCCGACATCCCTCGCGTTCGCCATCCCCCTCGCCGCCCGTCGCAACTCTCGCAGATTCACCGTCGTTCCCTCATCGTCCGTGTCCATCGTCTCCACCGTCGCTCGAGCCGCCCTCGCCACCTCTCTTCGCTCGTCCAAGTCTCGTCCGCCGACGCCGTCGAAGTACCGCCGCAGCTCCCTCGTCGTGAGCTCCCCGTCCCCGTCCCCGTCGATGGCGCGAAAGAATCCCGAGAATCCGCGCGCGCGCGAAGACACGGACGCGAGCGCGCGCGCGAGGGCGACCGAGACGACGAGCGCGACGAGCGCGACGAGCGGGAGCGACGCCCGCGCGACGCGCGCACCGCGGTGAAACGACGCCGCGCGCGGTGGACGTTCCGTCGAGGACGCGCGCTCGAACGCGAGACGACGACGAGAACGGGACCGGTCTCGCGCGTCGGCGTCGGCGTCGGCGTCGTCATCGGCGCGCATCGCACCGCGCGGCGCGACGACGAGACCGACCGTCTCGGTCTGCCGACGCATCGGGAATCGATGCAATCGTCACTCGAACGCGCGGTGTGAGACGCGGTCGGACGCCACCGCGCGCGCGTCGTCCGTTCGCGCGCGCGCGCGTCGCGGCGTGCGTTCGTCGCGGCGTTCGTTCGTTCGTTCGTTCGTTCGTTCGTTCGTTCGTTCGTTCGAGTGGATTTTCGGATTCATTCGCCGTCATGGGCGCGTGTCTCTCCTCGGCGGCGGCGAGCGAGACGACGGAGGACGCGGAGGCGTCGGCGTCGTGCGTCGCGTCGCTGCGTCGATCGACGTCCGCGCTCGCGACGCGGGCGAGGGGGGCGGCGGGGAAACTCGCGGCGGGGGCGAAACGGGCGCGCGCGCGGTTGAGCGCGACGCGGGGGCGGTCGGCGGCGACGACGACGACGGGCGCGTCCGCGTCGGGAGGGCGAGGGGTGGGTGGGACCCGGGAGGGTTCGGCGATGGTGTCGGTGGAGGCGAGCGCGGAGGGGGCGTTGCCGGCGTTGCTGGTGCCGCCGCCGTTGCCGTCGGTGGCGGCGACGGCGGCGGCGGAATCGAGAAAGCACGGACATCACGGGCGCGCGGCGAGCGTGACGGAGAAGCTGAAGGAGTTGTTGCCGAACGCGCATGATCGGTATCTGACGCTGGAGGACGCGATCGTGTTGGAGGCGCCGATGGACGCGGGGGAGAAGACGATGTTGATGCCTCGCGCGAGAAGTAATAAGCACACGCTGGCGTCGTCGTTGTCGACGTCCATCGCGAACAGGACGGGGGTGGCGAAGGATGTGATCGCCAAGGTGGCGAAAGCGGCGACATCAAAGATGTCGCAGAGACGGACGCAGTCGTTGACGGCGGTGGAACTCGCCGAGTCGCCGAACGCGGACGCGAAGACGTCGCCGCCCGCCGCGCCGAAGGTCGAACGACGAACGTCCGAGGTGAGCTCGGAGGGTTTTGTCGAACCCGTATCGGCGATTCAACCGCTTCCGGATCACAAACGCGAGGATTCGAATCCATTTCTCGACGAAGGGGTGCCGTCGACGAGGGTGTCGTCGGACCACGAGTATTCGGATAGCGGCATTCCTTCGCCGCGAAGTCAGCGATACCATCGTCGGTCCATGAGCGGTGGCGCGTGGAGCGAGGTGAGTTACACCACATCAGACGACGGTATGCTACGCATGTGTCACACATCGCTCGCTCCCTCGAAACCGCGTCGATGGACAAAGGGCGACAACTTGGGAGAAGGGTCGTACGGGAGCGTTTGGCTCGCCCTCAACGGAGACACGGGCGAACTCTTCGCTCTGAAAGAAGTTCGCGTGGGGAGTTCCGATAAGCACCGCGATGAATCGATCGAGCAACTAGAGCAAGAGGTGGAAGTGTTGTCACGGTTGGTGCATCCGAACATCGTGCGATACATCGGAATCACGCGCGAGGAGACGGCGCTGTACATTTTCTTGGAGTACGTACCCGGAGGATCCATCGCGTCGTTGGTGCAGAGATTCGGCAAGTTTGAGGAAAACGTGATTCGCGTGTACACTCGTCAAATTCTCATCGGATTGGCGTACTTGCACTCTCAACGCGTCGTGCACCGCGATATTAAGGGTGCAAACATTCTCGTGGAAAAGAGCGGTCGAATCAAGCTCGCCGATTTCGGCATGGCCAAGGTGCTCGAGAGCGTCTCCATCGGAAAATCATTCAAGGGTAGCGCGTGTTGGATGGCGCCCGAAGTCATTCGGCAGCAAAACGTGGGATTCGAGTCGGACATTTGGAGCGTCGGATGCACGGTGTACGAAATGGCCACCGGCGCGCCGCCTTGGAGCGACTGCAGCACGCAAGTGCAAATCATCTTCAAAATCGCATCCTCGAGCGAGATCCCGACGATTCCGGAGCATCTTTCCTCCGAGGGGCAGAGTTTCTTACGCCTCTGCCTGCAAAGAGACGCCGGGCGGCGTCCGGAGGCGGTCGCGCTTTTGGAAGAGTTATTCGTACTCGACGCGCATCGATCAAACGAGCAACAGAGCATTCCGGGTTTGCAGTACGACACGTGGACCTCGTCCATGAACGAAGAGGACGTGAGCGTGCGCTCGAGCGATGCGGGTTCGAGAGTGAATTCATCGAGACACGTCGCCCGGGGAGAGTTAGAATAGGTGTAAATTGTAGCAAAATTTCTTGTTCATCATATTCACAGCGTAGTAGAGGTGCGCTCTCTCGGGCGAGAGCGCCGTGTTTTGTTTTGTCGTCGGCGAATCAAAAAATAGATTGATGACGCCACCCGTGGATTTAGTCCACCAACGCGAAATGAAAGTCATCGCAGGTGTTGAAAGCCGTGCCGTCGTTCGCCATGTCTTGAATCGCTTGCTCGACGGCGTCGCGAGTGAAGCGTCCGTTGAGGGCTTCGGCGATCTTGTCGATGTGCATGCCTTCTTCTCCGTTCGAACCCGCTCTCAAAACGCCGATGATGGCGGTCGAGATGTCCGCAGAGGCTTGATCACCGGTCACCGCGGTGTTCTGAGCCGTCGGGACGGTGTACGCGCTGGTCGGCACCTCGCCGCCCATCGTCGCCTTCTTCGCCGCGAAGCCGCTCGAGTACACCACTTCCAACATGTGAAACGTGATTTCGTTGAAATCAGTAATCGTTCGCACCGCGTGTTCAGAGTGTCCGCTGATCATGACCTCGTTCGAAAACATCTTCAAACTACCGTACACGCGAACATACGCACCGACCGCCGCCAACTCCTCCACGGAATCAGACTCGCTCCACACCTTGACGTCGCACACGCCCGTTCCGTCGTCAACCTTGTACATGATGTACGCCGCCTTTCTCGACGCCTCGATCACCTTACCGACGACGGTCACGTTCAAAATCGCCTCACCGTTCAACTTGAACTCATCCTCCGGCGCTTGTTTCGAGTCCACAGCCTTCTTCAACATCTTCACCGTCGCCGGTTTCTGCATCGCCGCCGCGTTTCCGCCCTCGTACGTCTTGCGTCCGCCCGTCGCGCCGTCTCGCGCCCTATCATCATCACCACCATCGCGCGCGCGCGATCCATCGTCAGTCATCATCGTTCGAGTTCATCCACCCCGCTCGCGTCCACTCTCCGCCTTCCCTCCGTCCACACGAGCGCCGGTGCCGAGATTTCCATTTTCAAATCAAAACATCTGTTCAAACGGCATCGGCGCGCATCCAATCGGGTCGTCGTCGTCGTCGTCGTCGTCGCGTTCGCGCGCGTCGGGACTCATCGTCGCGCTCGCGCACGCACTCGGGCATGTATCCATTCTGACCCGCGAACTGCGTCGCCGAGCCGTCCATCGCCGCGTACGACATCGATCGTCGTCGACGAGTGCCGATCGATCGCGATCGAGCTGTCGAGGCGGGGCTGGTCGGCCGTGGTGGTGGTGGTGGTGGGGGGGGTCGTGATCAGTCCTGACCCGTCGATTCGATGGAGACGTGGGGTGGTCGTCTGTCTCGGGTGGATTTGATTTTTGATGGGTGTGCGTGGTGCTTGCATGCGTGCGTGCGTGCCGCCTCGCGTGGGGGTAATAGACGAGGGTTTAGGGTTTAGGGGTGGGCTTAAAATAGGTCGTGGAAGACGAACGGGCGCGACGCGCGTCTCGACTCGACGCGTCGGACGGCGACGCGTCGAGACGGAGGATCGACGCGGTCGCGGCGCGGATCGACGCGCGACACGAACGTCGTCGGTGGTCGACCGCGGGGTCGGACGCGGGGTCGGACGCGCGGTCGACCACCGACGGTGACGGAGGGCGGACGCGCGCGGTCTGTTCGTCTTCCGCGCGCGAGGCGCGAGAGGGGGGCGGGGGGCGAGCGAGGCGCGGGCGAGCGCGACGCGAGGGCGAACGAACGGTCGAGGGAGAGGGAGAGATGCGGAGGGCGCGTGTGGGGGGGGGAGGGCGCGCGGGGGGGGATGGGAACGGTGGGGAGGCGACGCGCGCGCGGGGACGAGGACGGCGGGTGAGCGAGCCCGGACGCGCGAGCGACGCGTTGAATGGAGTGGCGTTGTTTCGAGAGCTTCGAGGAGAGGATCGCGCGGCGCTGTGCGCGCGGATGATTGCGTGTGAGTACGAAAACGGGGAGACGATCGTGCGAAAAGGGGAGAGTGGGGTGAATTTTTACGTCGTGGCGCAGGGACGGGTGCGCGTGGACCTCGCCGACGCGGGGGACGCGGAGACGCTCGAGTGGCGTAAAGAGGGCGCGACTCGCTCGACTCGCGCGAGTGAGAGGTCAGAGTTTAAGTTTTTATATCCCGGCGACACGTTCGGGGAGGTGGCGTTGATGCGCAAGTGTCCTCGAACGGCGACGGTGATCGCCGCCGCGCAGTCGGTCAAGCTGTGGGCGCTCGATCGCGCGACGTTTCACGAAACGCTCAAGCGAACGACTTTCGAGAGACGGTGCGAATACATGACCTATCTCGACTCGGTTGCGATTTTTCGGGAATCACTCGACGCGCGCACGACATCCATGCTCGTCGACGCCCTTCGCATGACGACGTACGAAAGCGGCGCCATCGTCGTCTCCCCGGATGACGCCTACGATGAAGAGTCTTCGAAGTTTTACGTCATCGTCGAGGGCGAGGCCATGGTGTCCGTGGATAACGATGCCACGGAAGTCAATCGACTGAGACGAGGGGACTATTTCGGAGAGGTGAGTCTGATTCGTAAGAGTTCGCCGACGGCGATGGTGGTCGCCATCGGCCGAGTCAAAGCGTTGACGCTCAACGCCGAATCTTTTCACAGAATGATCGGGGCGGACATCATAGATGCCATGTCAAAAAAGATAGATTCATACGCCTACGCGTCGAACAAGGTGGAGAAGAAAACGAAACGTCCGTTGTTGCGCCGCGCGACGTCTCTGGCCGCATTGCGAGGCGCGGTCACGTCGCGATTTCGATGGCTTTCGTTCGATCGTCGCAACACCGTGAGAAAGACGAAAGCGTTGGATTCGCCTCGTTCTCTTTCTCCGACGACGGTCGTTTCGCACCAACCCGTCGCCTTGGGCGTGCGCTCGAGCAAAGATGTGATGTTCATAAAAGAAATTGGCGGCGGCATGTTGGGCACCGTCTTTCTGGCGAAGACGCTCAACACGCACGCGATGTGCTGCGTGAAAGTCATGCAAAAATGGAAAGTCACGCACTTAGATCAAGGAAAAAACGTATCGCGCGAACTCGAACTCATGAAACGCTTTGACTCACCTTTTCTCACGCGAGCGCTGTGTGCGTTTCAGGATGCGTATTCCTTATATTTACTCATGGAATACCTTCCCGGAGGCGATTTATTCCAGCTCCTCGTCAGTGGTCCGTACAAAGGAGGACAATTCCCCGTGGACGTGGCGCAATTCTACGCCGCAGAGGTCCTCGCCGCGCTGGAATACATTCACGCGAATGATTATTTATATCGCGATTTGAAACCCGAAAACATCCTCATCGACGCCGACGGTCACATTAAACTCACAGATTTCGGTTTCTGTCGTCGACTCATGCGAGGCGAGCGCGCGTACACGACGTGCGGCACCGCCGATTACATGGCTCCTGAGGTGATGCTGGCACAGGGATACGACCAACTCGCCGATTACTGGTCGTTCGGCGTTCTCCTCTACGAAATGCTCGTGGGTTACGCCCCCTTCGCCAGCGTCTGCGACGGCGTTCGCCACCGCCGCATCGTCACCTCCGACTTAAAATTCCACACCGCCTACTTCCCTCTCACCGCCAAATCCCTCATCTCTCGCCTGTGCGTCGTCGACGTCTCCAAACGTCTCGGCTCCAGCGCGCGCGGGTGTTGGACCTGAAGAGTCACGACTTCTTCACCGTCGACTGGTCCGACGTCACCTCGCGCCGTCTCGACCCGCCGCACGTCCCGGCGCGGCGCGAGGTGTGCGTGACGGAGAGTTCGGTGTCGAGGCACAAGTCGCGGGAGATCGTCAAGTCGCTCGAGCGACGCGGCGAGCACGAGCGCGCCGAGCTCGGGGCGCTCGCGCACCGGTCCGGGGACGAGGACTATCGCGGGTTCTGACGCGCGCGGCGCGACATGCGGCCGTACGCCGGGTGGGACGCGACGGCGCTCCTCGCGCGGCACGCCGAGTACTGCGGCGAGCACGAACTGACGAGGGACGCGGACAAGGATGCGCGATTGATGATGTTTTACGAGGCGGCGCTGACCGAGCCCGAATTTGTCGAGTCGCTCGAGACGCCGGGTGCGGCTCGAGACACGGTGATCGCGTTTCTATTTTACGCCTTCGTGGCGACCGCGCACACGGAGCGGGCGTCGCACGTGCTCGCGGGCTTGACGTTCGGACGCGGGTTCGCGGCGCGTCGGGGTGAATTCGTCGCCGAGTGGGATCGAGCGTGCGGTACCGAGTTCGACGCGCACAAAGAGTCGAAATTGGCGAGCGTGGGCGTGGACGACGCGTCGTACGGACCTCTGTCTTTGAAGGCGATGAGTTATCCGAGATCGACGCAATTTACCGAGTTGCTGGTGTGTTTTCTGAGAGGTTCCGCGTACGAGCGAAACGCGTGGTTCGATCGTTTGTTCGCATCCTTGAACCACTACGCGACGTGTTTCACGTCGTGCGTGAAAGAGGTGCACGCGACGGCTTTTGTGCACGAAAGTAAGTGCGCGATGTGGGAGACCTTTGGTCGTCTGTACACGCACGCTCGACTTTTGGAGACTTCCGTGGCGAGCGTGCCCGAAGCGTTTTTGGATTGGGAAAACAATGCCGCGCTTTTGGGACGGTTGGTCGAGGCGCTCGATTTCATCTTGCGCACGAGCGAGCACTTGGAGGAGTGGAAATCGTTAGTCGCGGCCGAACGGCGTTCTCTCGTGTCGCCGCAATTTCTATATTGCGCCGTCTTTGGCGTCGTCACGTGCGACGCTCGATTGGAGGAGTCAATCATCAAACGATTGTACAAGACGTCTGGGATCACGCCGAACTTTGAATGCTTGCTAAAGGGCGAGTTTTTCGAGAGCACTCCAGAATACGGATGTCTAGACGCGCGTGTGCGCGCTTTACGCGAGAGCGTCCGATTGGCGATGGATCGAATATCGAAAATCCCAAAGGAGCGCGATTTGAGCAGAGACGCGCCGGAGGAGTTTCTAGACGCTCTCACAGGATCGGTGATGGAAAATCCCGTTCACCTCGTCGCGAGCAATCAATACGTCGACTTGTTGACGTTGGACCGTCTCGCGAACGGTAAAGGCGGCGTCGGCATTGATCCATTCACAGGAACGTCCATCGATGCGGCGACGTGTAAAGTCGACGATGAGTTGAAACATAGAATTAGCGCGTGGTGCGACACGTTTAAGGAGAGTCGACCCGATTAGATAGCAATGATTAGATTCATATTCAAAGTAGCGAGATAAAGTCAATCGTTTCCTCGTAACTGCTGCTCGTTTACTGTTGCTTGCACTCCGGCGGTTGTTCGCCGTTACCGGTGGGTGCGGCGCCGCCCATGGTCGGCGGCGCGGCGAAGGACTTCTTGCCGCCGACGAATTCCTCGTCTTCGTCTTCGTCTTCGTCTTCGTCTTCGTCGTCTTCGTCTTCGTCTTCGTCTTCGTCTTCATCGTACTCGCCCTCGTCTTCGTCTTCGTCGTACTCTTCGTCGTCGTCTTCGGCGAACGCGTCGCCGGTGAACCAGTTGACGGCGTCCGGGATCAAACCGTTCGCGATGCTCATGCCCATCTCGTAATCTTGTTCCATGGCGTCTTGCAACTGCTCGGCGTCGTCCTCGGTCATGTTTTGTTGTTCCTCTTCATCGGGAACCTCGGGCGGGTAGAAGAATTGAAAAAAGCTCTCCGCCGGTTCCGTCTTGGTGATGGGCTTCTTGTTCTTCGCCCCCGGTTTCGGCTTCTTGCGCAGCACCTTGACCGTCAAGTTTTTACCAGCCTTCCAGTTGATCTCGCTCGCCTCGATGTATCGCAACACGTTCTCCTCTTCATCATCCATGTGGTACGTCTTCGTCAACACGGCGTCTTCAAAGTATTCGTTTTCTTCAAAGTGGAAATCAATCTTGAATCCGCACAGTTCGTCACCATCCTCGTCTTCGCCCTCCAACTTGGTCGTCGTGACGTCGACGAGATGCGCGAGCGCGCCCTCGTCCCGTTCCGTGATCACCTGCGCGATCTCTTCATGATTTTTCAACGCGATGAGCCAAAATTCGGGCACGCCCGTCGGCGCCTCGCCCGCGTCCGCCGAAGCGTCAATCTCCGCCTTCAATTCCTCATCCTCCCCCTCAGCCTCTCGCGCACCCTTCACGATCTCGCTTCTCTCAGCGTACAACGGCGCATACAACGCCGCATACTTGGCGTCCAACGCGCGTTTCTCCTCCAAATACGCGTCGTGCGTCTCGTCGTGCGTCTCTTGCAACTTTTCCAACGCGCGCACTCTCGCGCGCACTCTCGGATGCAACTCCTCCAAAAACCCCGATCGAAGTCCGACCAAGCCGTCCAACTTTTGTTGCAGCGCCCCGATCAACCCAGAGTTCCCGTGCAACTGCTGCAGCGCCGCCATGACCTGCGCGCCGTCGACGGATTTTTCAAAGTCTGGATCCACCCCAACCTCGTCTTCGTCCATCTCTCGCGTCTCTCTCCTCCCTCTTCGTCTCTCTCCGAGCGAGAACGATTCGATCGATCGTCTCTCGTCTCTCTCTCGCGTCTCGCGTTCGACGGCGTCGTCGCGCGCGCGTGTGCGGAGCGATCGATCGACGACGTCGCGCGCGCGCCGGCGGGGCTGAAAAACACACCAAACCCGCGAAGCGCCAATGTCCCCCGCGCGCGCGCGTCCGTTCCCGCGCGCGCGCCGCACACGCGCGCGCGCGCGAACGCGTCCGCGCGAAGGGCGCGCATGCGCGTTGTCTCGTCGTCGTCGGCGTCGTCGTCGGTGGTGGTGGAGACGCGGGCGCGATCTCGCGCGCGCGGGCGCGCGGTGGGGCACCGCCGGCGCGGGGCGTCGACGCGCGATTCGCGCGCGTTACCGCCGGCGAACGAGATCGCGGGATTCGTCGTCGGCGCGGCGTTGGTGGGTCTGTGTTTCGGCGGCGCGACGCTGGACGGGGCGATCGCGCGCGCGCAGGCGGCGGGGATGGAGGAGGGGGACGGCGCGCGAGGGCGCGGGAGGACGACGAGACGCGGGACAAAGGGCGGGAACGTGTTCGTGGTGCCGGACGACGACGAGGGTGGAGTCGGAGGTGGAGCGTGAGGTTTTGGGGCGCGCGCGCCGGGTTCGGGGGCGGGGGCGGTGGTGCGCGTCGGAGGTGAGACGGATGACGAGAGAGATTGGTTCGGGCGAGCGAAACGCGAATAGTCTCGACGTTTTATCATTAATCGATTCATCTGAATTGTAAAAGCGATGTAGAGGCACGAAATTAGAAAACCTTGACGAGCTCAACGTCAAAGTGAAGCGCGGAACCGCCCGGGATGACGCCCTTGATGCCCTTTTTCCCGTAACCCATGGCGGCCGGAATGATGAGC
>MDTD01101867.1_pt1 | contig 15286 bp, 14 predicted proteins | sample 811221 | NCBI WGS metagenome assembly MDTD01 (sample SAMN05326646, study PRJNA326480) | marine metagenome | isolation source: seawater | place: Pacific Ocean: South West | collected 2011
ATCGGATAAAACTGCCGTTCGTGTAGATGGTGCAGACCATAGCGATTTACCAACAGTTTATGGATTTGACGAGTACATTGCTTCAGTACTCGATTTTTTGGAAAAATAAGAATCGAGATGAAGTACATATCCTTCTAAAACCTTCAGATAAAAACAATAAATTAAACACATAACTAATTGTTATTAAGTTTATTACATATATAAACAATTAATAAAACCCATTTTTTAGAACCATCAATACTTGTTTGGATTTTAGATTTATTTATATATTTAGTTTCGATCTTAAAAAACTTTGCAATGAACTTTATTAAATTAACTGCTGTTTTTTCTTTCTTGTGTATCTCGAGTACCTTATTTGCTCAAACAAATCATACTATAATTGCCTCAGGCACATCATTTTCTCCAAACGATCTTACTATTGAGGTTGGTGATACAGTGACATGGAAAAACCAAAGTGGATTTCATAATGTAAATGGAAAACAATCTACTTTTTCCAATAATCCTGAAAGTTTTGGTAATCAATCGGGAAGTGGATGGACTTATCAATATATTTTTAATACTGTGGGTGAATATGATTATCAATGTGACCCTCATGCCGGAATGGGTATGAGCGGAAAGATCACTGTTCTAAGCACCACTTCTGTTGACGACTTACAAGCCTCTAGCGAATTTTCTGTATTCCCTAATCCTTTTCAAAACGAACTCTCAATTAAAAACTGTAATGGAGGAAAACTAATACTCTATAGTATAGTAGGGAAATTGGAAATAAGTACGTTGATTACTTCAAACAATTTTACAGTTCCAACAGATGAGCTTCCAAGTGGAATTTATCTTTACGAAGTTTCAAACAACAAAAAGGGGTCTTTTTCTGGTAAGCTAATTAAAAAATAAGATGAAATTGTCTTGATTATCTCATGTAACTTCCATCTGGTAAAACAGTTGGGAGCACATAAGATGTATCAGATAAAATATGGTAGACATCGGAATCCATTGTTTGCAACAAGGTAGGTGAATACGCCTTCCACTCCTGCCCTATTTCATCGAATCTCCCAGGGTAATCTTGCGCACCTAACAAGGACGTTAAAGACCAATAAAAATATTCTGTAACCTGACAATTGTATTCACACGATTGATCGTCATAAGTATACCATGCATCAATAGGATATTTGGCGGGTACTTTTTCGTAATAACCTCCGCGTGCTTTATCCATTGCCTCTGCTATTTTTGTTCCTTTTTTCTCTCCAAAAACAGATGGATACACTTGAGAAAACCCACAGTGCGTGATTAAATGAAGCACCTCCTCTAACGTAGCATCAAAAGGAACGTTCTTTTGCCAATAAGGATGTATTTCTTCGCCATATAAATCTTGAACAACATACGTTTTACTTGATTCATCTTCACTATTATGAAACATTCTTTGTTTAGATGAATTGGGCTTTTTAAATAAAACCATAGCTGCTTGTCGCGCTATCATTGCCTCTAAAACTAAAGGATTGTCAATAATACTATCTTCATCATTGTCTAAATATTGCGCCAGAATATTGGCTGCATGCAGTAAATCTTCATCCGACACCTGATCGGTAGCATATACATATAAGCCAAAAACATGAACCTTTTTACAAAACACATGGAATGGTCTACTCGGAGCGTCGACATTATTAGTAATTGTAAAATGATTGTGAAAATTTGAAGAATACTCACAGTTCAAAGGATCCCTTGGGGATTTCCTGCAAGATATTATCACAAAGAATACAAACACAAAGAAAATACTCGTTTTCATCATTGCTATGGCGTATCATTTACACGAGCAAGATAAAAACATATCTTAGTCTTTTATCACCTTTTCTAATAAAGTGATAATTATTTTAGAATTATGCATGTGAAAGCACGACATAAAAAAAGCCTGTTCTTTTTACTGATTCTCCTATCAATCAGTCTTTCAGGTTGTTTTCAGTGGGCAGCAAGAGCAAAAAATAAACTACCTAATCAAACGGCATTAAACCAAACTTACTCCTACAAGGGAAAAGTACTGATTATAGGCGCTGGTGCCGCTGGACTGGCAGCTGCAAAAGTTCTGGAGCAAAACAACATAGATTATGTTATCCTAGAGGCCTCTAATTGTTTTGGTGGTCGACTTAAAAAAGATAGTACATTGGCTGATTTCCCAATTGATATGGGTGCAGAATGGATCCATAGTCACCCAAATGCTCTTAATGTGTTGAAAGGAAAAAAAGCGACTGCCAAAATTCATGAGGAGCTTATTCCCTATCATTTGGACAGTGCGTTGAAATGGGATAACAAGAGACTAAAAGGGGTAAAAAAATCGTATTTGGATTTCTATTATAATTTTATCTCTGAGTCCAAATTTAAACGCTCCACGTGGTATGATTTCGTAAAGGTTAATTTAGCTCAAAACGTTGATCATAAAATTATATATAATACCAATGTTCAAGAGATTAATTATGAAGAGGACCAAGTGATCGTAAAAACGGAATCGGGAATAGTTTACAATGCTGATCGTGTTTTAGTTACTGTTTCTATTGGTGTTTTAAAATCGAACCACATATCGTTTATACCTAAAATAAATCGTAAGAAACAAAAAGCAGTTGATGCGATTACTTTTCGAAAAGGATTTAAAGTCGCTTTGAAATTTTCTAAAAAGTTTTATCCTGATGTAATTCAATGTAAGGCAAAAAATGGAGAGCGTACGTTTTATGATATCGCATTTAAAAAAGAAGCCAAAACTCACGTACTGGGTTTTTTATGCGTAGGAAGTGAAGTGTCTCGATATTCTGCACTACCTACAGAAAAGGATGTTATTGTTGAGTTAATTCGAGAATTAGACAATATGTTTAATGGCCAAGCTTCACGGTATTACACCGGTGAATACGCCTATGAAAACTGGGGTGAAAATCAGTTTATTCAAGGCACATGGACTCAAGCATTTCAAGAAAAAAGAAGACATTTAAAACAACTTAATAAATCCCTTGAACAAAGGGTGTACTTTGCGGGTGAAATTAATGACCCATATAAACAAATGGGTGTTCCCGGTGCTATCTTGTCAGGTTATTCAGCTATTCATCAGCTTTTGACTGATAAAAATTAACATTTTATCATGGTAAAAAATGAAAAGCTTTTCTATATTACCTTTGTTTAGTAGAATGCCTAAGTATCATTTATTATGAAACCACTGATTATTGCATTAATCTGCCTTACTCATTTTTCCTTCTCTCAAACGGCAAATGATTATTATCAATCTGCCCAAATCGACTTTGATAAAAAATCTTTTAAGTCAGCATTGCGAAAAATAGAAAATGCTTTTCGCCTGGATTCTTCCAATGTAGATTATTTCTTCATAAAAGCGCAAACACTTTATGAACTTCAGAAATATCAAGAGTCTTACGACACATACAGTGAAGCCATCATACTATTTCCCAAAAAATCTTTTTTGTATAATAACAGAGGAAATTTCCTGTTGAGTTTCCAAGAGTTCGATCTGGCCATTACTGACTTTACGAGCGCTATAGATATTGCAGAAAATGATTCTACAAAGTATCATTATATAACCAATAGAGCCGCGGCTAAACTAAGCAAACGTGATTTTGATGGGGCATACAGAGATTTGTTAATTGCATATAATTTTGACTCTACAGATATTACAACCCTCACAAATTTAGGTGCTGTATGTGATGAAATCGGAAAGGGAAATGAAACGTTAAAGTATTTACTTAAAGCGGTGGAGGTTGATCCCTCATTTTATCCGGCCTATGGGAACATTGGGTTTAAATACCAAGAAATGGGACAACATGAAAAAGCCATTGAATATTTTGATATGGTGATTCAATTTAACCCTATGGAGCCACTAGGATATAGCAATCGAAGTTTTAATAAACTTAAGCTGGGGCAATTAAAAGGTGCCATGCGGGATATTCAAAAATCAATTCAACTCTATCCTGAAAATTCCTATGCATATCGAACAAGAGCCTTAATCTATATTGAAAATAAAAAGTATGATAATGCCTGTAAAGATTTACAAAACGCAATTGACAAAGGGTTTACCGTTTCCTACGGACAAGAGGTAGAGGACTTACAAAAAGAGCACTGCAAAAAATAACCATATTGTATGCGTTTAAAATACTCAAGCCCCGTGGTTAAAAAAACCGTATCTTTGCCACTGTAAACCAACATCTTACTGTTTACATCGAGTGTTGGTTAAAATGTTGACATTGGTGATGGATAGAATAGAACTTATTGAGGAAGCGATTGCGAAGCTTAGAGAAAATTTACAAAACCATAAATTATATCACAACCTTAATCAACTCCAGGATATTAAGGTGTTTATGGAAAACCATGTGTTTGCTGTTTGGGATTTTATGTCACTTTTAAAAAATCTTCAACGTAATCTAACAAATATCAATACACCCTGGACTCCTTCCGAAAACCCTGTTCTTTCCCGATTTATCAATGAAATTGTACATGGAGAAGAAAGTGATGTGAATGAATTGGGCGAGCCTAAAAGTCATTTTGAAATGTACATCGATGCTATGGAGCAGGTTAATGCAAACACAAAAGAGATTCATCACTTCATAACCCAAATTAACAACGGAACAACTGTTGAACATGCCTTACAAAAAACGAGCATCGATCAACGAGTAGCTGACTTTGTTCTTTTTACTTTTTCAATCATCCAAACAAATCAGCCTCATAAAGTTGCCTCGGCCTTTACATTTGGACGAGAAGATGTTATTCCGGATATGTTCATAGAAATTTTAAACGCTGCTGACGCTGAAAATAAAAAGTATAACAAACTGCGTTTTTACCTTGAACGCCACATTGAACTAGATGGTGATGAACATGGTCCACTTTCTTTAAAAATGGTATCTGAATTATGTGGAAAAGATGACACGAAGTGGGAAGAAGCACTTGAAGTAGCGAAGTTATCATTACAAAAAAGAGTTTTGCTCTGGGATGCTATTCATGATTTGGTTGAACAAGAAAAAATTGGGACTCTTTGTACATCCGCTCACTAATTTGTTAAATTATTTATGAAAACAGAAGCGTTCCTTTTTACTCTCTTAATGGTTCTTTGGCCCGTTTTTCTCCTATATCTGCTAAAAATACGCCCCAACAAATTATTTAGAAAAAACTTGAATCAATCGGTTATTCAATCTTTACGCATGTTAGGGATTAACCAGGTATTTAATGCAGGTACAGAATTCCGATTTAAAGGAATTTATCAGGATCACACCGTGAGTCTCACCACAAAGAAGAATTCCGCAATTAAAGTATTTATTCAAGTGGTGATTACGTTCAAAGTAAACGCACAGAAAGAGGATCATCATGAAACTTTAACTCATCTTAATCAACAACTAGAGCAAATTACCGCACTCAATGCCTATTCGAGTAAATGGGAGGCAGATGAAGTGCGATTATCTTGGGAATTGCCACTCAATGCAATAACTTTTGATGATTTAAAGGATAAAATTGATTCCGCTGTTCTTATGGTAGAGAAAGCAAGTTTTACCCCTTTGGGCTCACTCAACACCCCTACTCAATTCAACAAAGACTGGAAAACTGCTTTTTCCTCCTAACCATTACATTAGACGATAAAGGATAAATCTCGTGAAAGCCTTTCTCCTCTTCGCTCAATTTCTCCCTCAGAAATCCTACCTTTAAACTAATGGCTATAAAAGTTGGTTATTATATTAAAAGGTTCGGGTATAATTTACTTCCTCGTTTTTATTTCAAAAAAAGGTATCACCAATTGAAGCGCATGGAGAAAAGTGTTCCTCAAACAGAACTGAATGAGCGCTTAAATTATTATTGTAAAATAACAACCTCTTTTCCTATTCCTCAATCAGCGGTTGCTGTTAAGGATTTTAATCGTAGTGGTAAAAAAACCAATTACTATCTAGATTTTAAGGAATTTCTTCATTACTTCAAGCCTCACACCCAATTTTCTTATCATTTTGGTGATGAAACCTTTGTAAAGCCTTTCCCTGTTCTTTTTAAGGCAAGACCAATTAATGATACAAATTCTAACTCTGTTCTCTTTAAGCTAAATAAAGAAAGGCATTTTAAGTGGGTTAATGATGATCTTCCTTTTATTGATAAAAAAAATATGCTTGTATGGAGAGGAGGTGCTTATCAACCAATTCGCAAGGCTTTTGTTAAACAGTTCTATACTCATTCCCAAATGGATGTAGGACAAGTTAATCACCCTATTGAGGATGTTCCTTGGCAAAAAAAGTTTTTGTCAATTGAAGAACAACTGAGGTATAAGTTCATTTTTTGTCCTGAAGGTAATGATGTCGCAACAAATTTGAAATGGGTAATGTCCTCGAATTCATTGGCTATTATGCCTAAACCTACAAAGGAAACTTGGTTTATGGAAGGAACGCTAAAGGCGGGTATTCATTATGTAGAGGTGAAAAATGACTTTTCAGATTTAGAAGAGAAAATGAATTATTACAGCGCGCATCCCGAGAAGGCCAATGATATTATCGCGCATGCTCATGCGTACGTTAAACAATTTATGAACAAGGATTTCGAAGATTTATTATGCTTGAAAGTATTGGAAAAGTACGCGGAATTAACTGGTCAGTCAGGAGTTTTACGGTTTTAATACATTTTCAATAATTACGCTCAGATCTCGTTTTTAGTCTTGTAACCAATTGGAAAAAATGAATTCATTACTTATGAAGTTTATTGTTTTATTATTTATTTCGCTTTTATTCTTTAACTGCAAAAAACAAAAAAATCAAACTGTCAGGAATATCAAAAACCTCACTGAAAAATCCATTATTCAATTTTCCAGACCCAGTGAATTAAAAAATGAATACCTGAATTTCAATTCACCTTTTGCAATAAACAAACTTGTAAGTATTGAAAATCAATATTTTAACGATTTTGAACACTCAGTTTCAAATTACTATGGTACAGAATGGAGAGGTCTTGCTGAAACAACAAAACTTTTAAATGATTCAATTTGTGATTTCGAGTTATACTGGAACGAAATGACGAGCAAAGGAATTAAACCTGACAGTATGCATTGTACTATTTATGCAATTGAAGCTTTAAAAACAGGAATGGATACTCTATTTGACTCACTTGAGGTTTATCACAAAAAAATATGGAAAGATAGAGAACATGCTGGCTGGAGCATTGCACACATATTAGTAAAATACTATAACTGGAAAGCATATGTGTTTATCTCTGAAAGCTCAAATGAATTTAATAGAGTGAAGAAAAATTTCAATCAAGGAAAGTTCTATTATGTTTGGAAACAACCTTCAGTAGACCTTACTGGTTACTACAATTTTGATAACGATAAAGATGAAATTGATAGTCTTTTAAAAGAAAATGAATTTGGTTGGGGATTTAGTGATCAGGGATACCATACTTGGATTACTCGATTCGACACATTGAAAGAATGTATCTGGACAGGAGCACCTTCAAGTGATTATGATCAATTTGGCGTTCCATTATTTAAGAAAACTCCGTTTACGGATTACTTCGATTATTCTTCTCATATTATTGTTTTCCCTCCGAAGAAATCAAATAACAATTGATTTCTCAGACCATTAAATAGAATACTTACACGAGGAATTAGATGGGATAATAATTTAAAAGGAAAACTACTAGAAAGGATTTGTAGCGATCACAGTCATATCCGTAATCATTCCTCTACTATCCATTTCAAGGGATGTAATTATGGCGTCTGAAATTTCCTTAGGGCTTAACTTATTTTTTTCTTCTTCTCGCTCGGTTCGATCTGCCTGCGCAAATGCGGTAGGAACCTCGGAAGGATTTATTTGAATAACACGCACATTATATTTTCTCAATTCTGCACGCCAACACTGGGTCATTCCGCTCAATGCAAACTTAGATGTAGCGTATATAGACCCTTGCGGATACCCTTTTGATGCAGCTGTTGAGGCAATATTAATAATGTTACCGGATTGTTGCTTAATAAAAACTTGAGCACAGTACTTTGCCATAGCAGCCGCTCCAAATACATTGGTAGCATAAACAGCTTTTAATTTTTCTATCTCAAGCTCATGGATTAAACCAAATTCAGCATATCCTGCATTATTAATTAACACATCAATAGCACCCCATTTTTCTAATGCAAAGTCAACCGTTCCTTTTGCGGCCTCTTCATTACTAACGTCTGCATGAAAACCTGTACAACCTAATTCCAAAGCAACTTTTAAAAGTTTTTGTTCATCGCGGCCTGTAATGATTACTTCAGCACCTTTATCGATTAAATCTTTTGCTGTTTGTTTCCCTATACCAGAACTACCGCCTGTTACAATTATTTTTGCACCTTTTAAATTCATTATTTGATCTCTAACGCCTTATCAACTTTTGTATTGGTTAAAGCAATATTAAGAACATCTTGAGCGTCTTTTACAAAATGAAATTTAAGTCCTTTTAAGTATTCTTCTCCTACTTTTTCTACATCATGCCGGTTCTCCTCACTTACGATAATGTCTTTTATTTCTGCTCTTTTAGCTGCCAGTATTTTTTCCTTAATGCCTCCTACTGGTAAAACTCTCCCTCTTAATGTTATTTCGCCAGTCATTGCTGTTCGAGCCTTTACTTTTCGTTGAGTGAAGGCACTTGCCAATGCAGTTAGCATAGTTATCCCAGCTGATGGACCATCTTTTGGGGTGGCCCCTTCTGGAACGTGGATATGCACATTCCATTTATCAAATACGGCAGGATCAATATTGTACTCTTCGGCATGAGACCTTAAGTATTCCATCGCCAAAGTGGATGATTCTTTCATTACATCTCCAAGATTTCCTGTAACGGTAAATTTACCTTTTCCTTTACTTAATGAAACCTCTATAAATAGAATATCTCCTCCTACTGCTGTCCATGCTAATCCTGTGACTACTCCCGCAAATTCATTCCCTTGATATTTATCTCTTTCGCGCGATGGACCAAGTATTTCAATCAAATCTCCAACGTTTACCTTTGAATCTTTGGGTTCTTCCATGGCGATTGCTTTCGCATAGGATCGAACAATTTTTGCTACTTTTTTCTCTAAGGTTCTTACTCCACTTTCCCGAGTGTACCCATCTACTAATTTCTGAAGAACTCTTTTACCTATTTTAACATCATTTTTCTTTAATCCGTGCTCACTTATTTGTTTCGGCAATAGATGTCTTTTGGCAATTTCCACCTTTTCGTCAAGCGTATATCCTGTTACTTCAATGATTTCCAAACGATCCCTTAACGCGGGCTGAATACTATTTAAGGTATTGGCTGTTGCAATAAACATGACCTTACTTAAATCAAAATCTTGTTCTACGAAGTTGTCGTAAAATGCATCATTCTGCTCGGGATCCAGTGTTTCTAATAATGCTGATGAGGGATCCCCATGGGAGTCTCTCGAAACCTTGTCTAACTCATCTAAAATAAACACAGGGTTTGCGCTATTCACCTTTTTTATATTTTGAATAATACGCCCTGGCATTGCTCCAATATATGTTTTTCGATGACCTCTTATCTCGGACTCATCGCGAACGCCACCCAATGACATTCTCACATACTTTCTCCCTATTGCTTCAGCAATACTCTTTCCCAATGAAGTTTTACCAACACCAGGAGGACCGTAAAGGCAAAGTATGGGAGCTTTCATATCCTTTTTCAATTTCAAAACCGCTAAATGTTCTAAAATTCTATCTTTCACTTCCTCTAATCCGTAATGGTCTCTGTTTAGAATTTCTTGCGCTCTTTTTAAATCAAATTTATCTTCTGTGAATTCATTCCAAGGTAAATCTACTAAGAGCTCCAAATAATTGAGATAAACAGAATACTCTGCCGCCTGTGGATTAATTCGTTGCAGTTTCTCTAATTCTTTAAAGAAATGCTTTTCCACTTTGCTGTTCCACTTTTTCTTTGCCGCCTTTTTATTTAATTCCTGAATTTCCTGATCAATTGCGCTCCCACCCAATTCTTCTTGAATGGTTTTCATTTGCTGATGAAGGAAATACTCACGCTGCTGGTTGTCCAAATCCACTTTTACCTTGGATTGAATTTGGTTTTTAATTTCCAACAATTGCAACTCTTTGGAAAGCAGTTGTAATACTTTGGTCGCTCTATCTTTTAAATCATTTATTTCAACCAGTCCTTGCTTTTGCTCCATGTTCAAATTCATGTTGCTTGCAATGAAATTGATTAAAAATGCATCACTTTCAATATTTTTTATGGCAAAAGAAGCATCCGACGGAATGTTTGGAGAATCTTTAATGATTTTTAAGGCCAAATCTTTTAACGAAGAAACCAACGCTTTAAACTCTTTGTTTTTCGGCTTAGGTCGTGTATCTGAAAGCTTTTGAATCTTACCATAAAAATATGGTTCGGTTGAAGTCACTTCTGTAATTTGACATCTTCTCTTTCCTTGGATAATAACAGTGGTGTTTCCATCGGGCATCTTAAGTACTTTCATAATATGCCCTACAGTTCCAATTTCATTTATATCCTTTGGACCTGGCGATTCTTGATCAATGTCTTTTTGACCAACAACAGCTATTACTCTGCTCTCTTTATATGCATCATTAATCAATTTAATGGATTTGTCTCTCCCCACTGTTATTGGAATAACAACTCCAGGAAACAACACCGTATTTCTCAAAGTAAGAATAGCCACTTCCTCAGGAATGGACGCATCAATAAGGTCCTCATCTTCTTCAGTAGTTAATAAAGGGATGAATTCCGCATCCTCCTCCATTATTTGGCCAAACATAAGGCCGTTAAAATCAAATACTCCTTCGTGCATATATTTTTCTTTGCGTCAACTTGTCGGACTTTACACAGTTTTTGTCATTTCAACTTCTCGTGTCTCCTCAAATTACACTATTTTTTTCTAAAATCCTTATAATTCAAGAGCTGTGCCAATAGACCTCTTTTGTCATTATGACATTATTAATCTATTTCGTGAATCTTTTTTAAAATCAACTTATCTTCTTTTTTCAACTCCTCACCCAACATAGATGCAATGCTGCAATTGGTTTCCCAGGCCTTGTTAAAAAGGTAAGCTTCATTTGGCCCCCACTGGAAACTAGGGACACGCTTTTCAGGGAATCCTGAACCATAAAGATTTGAATTTACTCCAATAACCGAGGCCGTATTAATCATGGTATTTATTCCGGTTTTTGAATAATCTCCAATACAGCACCCAATAAAGATTTCTTCAGAATCTTTGTAGTTATTAGCCTCGTAATCCCAAACCTTGGCTGTAGAAAACGTATTTTTTAGATTTGAGCAATTTGTATCCGCGCCCAGATTCACCCATTCACCAATTACGGAGTTTCCTAAGTAACCATCATGCGATTTATTGGAGTACCCTTGAATGATTGAATTTTTAACTTCACCACCAATGCGACACTTTGGTCCCACAGAGGTTGGACCATAAATTTTAGCCCCTAGTTTAATTTTAGCTTCTTCCAACACGGAAAAACCTCCTCGGATAACACTTCCTTCCATAACCTCAGCATTCTTACCAATATAGATACTCCCTGTTTGGGTATTTAACGTACATCCTTCAAGGTAAGCGCCTTCTTCAATAAAAAGTTTTTCTTTGGATCCAATAAGATTATTGGATACAGACAAAGGCCTCGAAATACGTCCTTGTGTAATTAACTTAAAATCATTTTCAATCTCCTGACCATTGTATTTATATAAATCCCACCATGCCTCTAGGTATGTAATGTTACCATTATAAGTGATTTGTGTAGATTGCTTCCAACTTTCCTCATTATAGCCTTGTTCTGATTTTATTGCTAACCACGTTCCGTTGTGCGTTAAAATTTCCTTGTTGTTCAATGATTGGATACTGCGAATTAATTCCTCACTTGGTAATACTTTACTATTAAGTATAATTGCACTGCCCTCAAAATCATTGAAAAACTTTTTATTGAGGTAATCTTCAGATACGGCTACAGAGTCACACCCTAATCGTTTTTCCCATTTTTCATTCATTTTTAAAATACCACATCTTAACTGAGAAACAGGACGGGTAAAAGCAACTGGAAGAAATTTCTTCCAATTCGTATCTACAAGAACAATTTTCATAGGATGAAATTAAATAAAACAAAAAAGCCACCCAAGAAGGTGGCTTTTGAATATTGTGAAACACACTTTTTACTTCTTAAGGTGCTTTGCAAATCTGTTTTTAAATTTATCAATTCTACCAGCTGTATCAACCACATTGGATTTACCAGTAAAGAATGGATGCGATGTGTTTGAAACGTCCAGTTTAAAAAGTGGATATTCAACACCGTCAACTTCAGTCGTCTCTTTCGTATCAGCACAAGATTTTGTGATGAATTGAGTATCGTTAGACATATCTTTAAATACGACTAATCTGTAATTTTCTGGATGGATTTCTTTTTGCATCGCTTCAAATTTTATGGGCGACAAAGATACGACTATAAATCATAAAGTAGCAAAATAATTCTACTTTTTTTTTAATTGTAGATGAAATGGGTGATAATAAATAGTCCGAAACTCCGTTTTTGGCTTAACTTTGATTTAGTGACAAGATTACTTTTTATAATATCGATACTCTGTGTGGTGATAAATTCTGCGTGTAAAAAAGAGGGATTAACCACCTCATCGGAGGACTCCATATCGTTTAGTACAGACACCCTGTATTTTGACACTGTATTCTCTACTGTGGGTTCAAGTACGCGTAAGTTTAGTATTTACAATACCCATAATGCGCCCATTAAAATAAAGTCATTGAAGCTTGCTGGAGGATCTAACTCATTATTTAGATTAAATGTAAATGGTGTTCCAGGAACAGAATTTAAAGACTTGGAAATAAGAGCAAAAGACTCCATGTGGGTATTTTCTGATGTAACTGTTGATCCTCAAAATACAAACATTCCCTTTGTGGTTAAAGACTCCATTGAATGTTCCACAAACGGAAATCTTCAAGATGTAAAACTGGTCGCCTTTGGTCAAAATGCAGTTTTTCACAAACCGAAAGCAGGAGACAACTCCTTCTATGTGGATTGCGATGCAATCTGGACCAGTGACACACCTCATGTAGTTTATGGTATTGCAGTTATTGATAGTGCATGTTCGCTTACCATTGAGAAAGGAACTAAAGTTTACTTTCACAATAACGGCGCAATTGTAGCACTAAGTAATGCTTCGCTTAAAGTAGAGGGGACAAAAGAAGAACCAGTAACCTTTGAAGGTGATCGTTTAGAACCTGAATTTGAAAATATTGCCGGACAATGGCAAGGAATATATTTATTCCCATTAAGCGTAGACAATGAAGTGGACTGGGCAATAATAAAAAATGCCCGTTTGGGTATTCAAGCAGACACTTCAAATGCTGCTGTAAGTTCCAATCCCACATTAACAATACGAAATTCGATTATCCAAAACATTAGTAGTATCGGGATATCAGGGAGAGGAGCATGGATAGAAGGGACAAATTGCATTTTTGCCAATTGCGGCAATTACTGCGGTGCTTTTTCACTAGGTGGTAAATACGACTTTAAGCATTGTACGTTTGCCAACTATGCTCCCCAAGGTTTTGATGGAGCAGCACTGGTATTGAACAACTGGTTTGAAGACAACAATCGAAATATTATCCCAAGGGATTTAGAACAGGCGAACTTCACAAATTCCATCATTTATGGAACACAAACAAATGAAGTGGTATTAAGCAATGATGAGAATGGCATATTTAATTATGCTTTTAAGAATTGTTTGCTAAGAGCCAATAAATCTGACACCAATTACGAATCTGAAGAATTTACAAATTGTGTTGTAAATCAAGACCCAAATTTTGTTTCAGAATTTGGAGAATCTTTTATGATTCAAGAAACTTCTGCTGCCAAGGATATTGGTGATTTGTCTGCAGTAAATAACGACTTACTGAATTTAGAAAATGATTTGAATATGAATGCTCGAACTCTTGATGGAAAACCTGATGCAGGAGCATATGAATATACTACATTAGAAGAATAGAATTTCTTTATCTTCTCTAAAAGCATCTTTTCCTACATTCCACTATCTTTAAGAAAAATTTTGGATAGCACACTAACCACAACACACATGAAAAAATTAATACTTTCTGCTACCGCTTTAGTTCTATTAATTGCATGCGGAGGAGAATCAAAAACTGAAACAGCTAAAACGGTTACACCTCAAGAAGATTCCGTAACCACTCAACAATCAGCTCCTGCAACACCTAAAATTTGTAAGAAGGGATACGATGCAGATGCAACAACAATTTATTTTGGAGGATTTAAAACCACGGAAAAAAAAGAGGTTTTAGGTTATTTCACAAAATTCCAAGTAGATTCTACTAAAATAGCGGATACTCCTGAAGAAATTTTTCAAAATGCAACAATCAATATTCCTATTATTGGTTTAGATACAAAAGATGTTGGAAGAAACGGCCGTATTAGAAAACATTACTTCGGAAATATGGAAAACACGAAATCCATTAAAGGAAAAATTGTTGAATTCAATACCGACTCTAATAAAGTTAATCTGGAACTTACAATGAATGCGATATCAAAAGTTGTTACATTAGATTATAAAGTTAGTGGTGATTCATTATCATTTTCCGGAGAAATTAATGCACTGGATTTTGATGCTTCTGAAAGTATTAAGGCTTTAAATAAAGCATGTGAAGCATTACACAAAGGTGCGGACGGTGTGTCAAAAACATGGGCTGAAGTGAATTTATACCTTACTACAGTGGTTACAGAAGCCTGTGAATAAAATTTCACATGAAGAAATACACCACATAAAAAATGGGAAGTTAAAACTTCCCATTTTTTATGTTTGGTCATTTAAAATTCAACTTTAAATTTTAAACTAATCTTAATACTTTTGAACTTCCAAAAATTTAGAACATATGGGTAGAGCATTTGAATTTAGAAAAGCACGAAAGTTTAAAAGATGGGGTGCAATGGCAAAAGCCTTTACAAGAATTGGTAAGGACATTGTAATGGCGGTTAAAGAAGGAGGACCCGATCCAGAAACAAACGCAAGACTAAGAGCAGTAATTCAGAATGCTAAAGCTGCCAACATGCCTAAGGACAACGTTGAGCGAGCAATTAAAAAAGCTTCCGAAAAAGATACTGCGGACTATAAACCGGTAAACTTTGAAGGATATGGACCGCATGGAATTGCTGTTTTCGTGGAAACAGCTACCAATAACAATCAAAGAACAGTAGCAAATGTTCGCTCCTATTTCACCAGAAACGGTGGTAGTTTAGGAACATCGGGTTCATTGGAATTC
>MDTD01102093.1_pt1 | contig 15285 bp, 23 predicted proteins | sample 811221 | NCBI WGS metagenome assembly MDTD01 (sample SAMN05326646, study PRJNA326480) | marine metagenome | isolation source: seawater | place: Pacific Ocean: South West | collected 2011
TATCAAGAGGTCTGAGTCTGCACTTGCAGAGCAAGAGTCAAAAGCATCTGCCCACATTGCGAACCTTACATCTCAGCTTAATAGAGTAAACAGGGTGAACAGAAATCTGCTTGAATTGTTTATCATTTCAGTGGGTGGAACTCCTCCCGGCGCAGAAGAATGAAAAACACATGTGAAACCTGTTGCCATTATAAACGTGTTTATGATCGACACGGTTTTGATCATGGCCCATACGAAGACAACTCGTTCTGTGTCCCTTCTCAAGACCCATCATTTGACGAAGGGTTGAATGATGAGGAACTTGAGGCCGCTAAGAGAGGAGATCTTGGATACACATTCCCGTGTCCATTCTGGAGCGATGGATTATATTAAAGACATCTGGCCAGTATCGCCCCAGAGAGACTTAGCGACATCTCCAATTGGCTCAAAGTTTTTTGAAGACAGTCCAAGCATGTGAGTGTTTGACCAGCCAGTTCTGGCCCCATCCCAAACCACCACTACGCTACCAACAACATTGCTTTGAGCCGCGCTTCCGGTGTCAGGATTGACAAAATTCACGCGCCCTTTAGTGAACCAGACCTGCGATGCTTTGCCCAAGACAAACTCATGAAACCACCGAACCTCGCAAGTGGATGGAACGAGGGCCACAACAATGCTTACCTCTCCATCCCTCACGGCCCTCCAGGCTCTGGCCATGAACTCGTGACATTTTGAATATGGGGGGTTCATGAAAACTCGACAGCCTAGTTTTGACCAGTCCGATCTGATGGCGTCGGTTTCTTCCGTAAAAAACCTATCGCAGAGGGCGTTCAAATCGGATGCACAGGCATCTCCGGTGAATGAAAATCGAGCGTTCAGCTTTTCAAAAAGCCTAGACGGTGTCTGCCAGTCGTCTTTTGTGTTTTTCCGAACCTGACGATGGCTAGACATGAACTCATCCGCTTCTTCGTTTTAGAAAACTCTTACGGATCGAGAAGATACCTGATGTGATGTTCTTCTTCAATCTCTCCAGTGCCTGGGACATAGAGTCAACCATGTCGTCATTTGGCCCAACTGGAAACGACGCACACTCTTGCAGGAATCCTATCACCCACGGGTATTCTTTTGGCTCTGGAATGAAGACGTCACCAGCCTCGATAAGGGCAGAAATCGCACTAGCCCTGGCAATCTTTGAGCCTTCTGGTGTCACAGGTATTATTCCAGGTATTTGGCCTTTGAGGCTGTCGATTATCGCAGGGCCGTTGGCCTTGTCTTCTACCAGTATTGCGTGAGCATTCGGCCATCTAGCGTACATCTCTTTGAATGCATTTTGAGTCTCTGGAAAAGACATCCGCTTTCTGAACTGATCCAAAAGATAGAACTTAGACCCCGACCTGCCCCAAACCTGGCAGACAACAAACGACCCCTTCTTGCCACCCTTGAAACTCATATCCCATGACTGAACTATTTCATCCATCGAGGCAGGAAACTCAGACCAAAACTTCCACCAGGAGTCCTGAAAAAGACCGCCACCAGCGGGGGCTGGACGCTGCTGAAGCTGTGCCGCTGCTGCATATGATCCAAGGCTCTTCTTGAGGGCGTCTATTTCTTCCCTGCCAAACCTGTTCTCCCAAAGAAGCTCTCCATGATTTTTTCTAGGGTCTTTGAAGTCGAGCGTGGTCTTGCTTCTGTGACCATCAAACTCTGCAGCGAGACACAAGTGTTCATAGCCCCCTTGCCTTAAAAGATATCCACACAAGTCGTTCTCGTGAACCCTCTGAGCGATGATCACCTTGGCGACCTTCTTCGGGTCGTTACCCCGTGTTGACATCTCTTCTGTCCACCACTGAATAACCTGATCCCTTATCTTCTCAGAGCCTGAGTCACCGACCTTTATGGGGTCATCGCAGACGAGATATCTGCCCCCTTCCCCGGTTGCGGCACCGCCAACACTCGTACTTACTCGAAACCCGGTTTCAGTGTTTTCAAACCGGGCTTTCTGGTTTTGATCTGAAACGAGAGAAACGTGTGGCCACAGCCCTTTATACCAGCTGCTTTCAATGATGCGCCTACACTTGAGAGAGTCCCGTATTGAAAGGCTCTGAGCGTAGGATGCGAACAGCCACCTCGCAGACGGGTCGGTTGTCCAACAGTGGGCTGGCCATAGGCATGCCACTAGGAGGCTCTTCATATGTCTGGGAGGAATGTTAATTATTAGGTTAGAGATATCTCCCCTAGTGACAGCTTCTAGATGCTCACAAATGGCGTCGATGTGCCACCCGTGCTTATAAGGTGTGCTTGGCTCGATTATTGGCCAACACGCTTTTGCGAACTCAGAAAGGCTTTTCTCGTAGCTCCTCTTTTTCAGTTCTCGAATTGCAAGGTCTACAGATATCGACATCAGTGAAGCTCGACACCTGATGCCTTGATGAGTTTGGCCAGCTCTTCTTCGCTCATCTTGCTGACAGCCTCTTTTTGCTGCTGAATCACATGCTTGACCTCTGTTCCTGTCTTGTTAAATCCCATCAGCTTGATGTAGGTCTCCGAAAGTCTCACAAACTGATTATACTGACCCTTTGCAATGCTCGCAGCCATAGCAAGCTGAACGCTTTTTACATGCTGATGCTTGAGCCTCTGCCACTCAGACTTGTCCTGAAGCAGTGCTGCCTCTTTGTCCCAGTTCTTCTCTACTGCAGACATGTCCTTGTAGATGGTGGCCTTCTGGCATCCGTACTTCTCGGATGCTTGTTTTGCAATTACCCTTGGAGGCACAAACGCGAGCATCATCTTCTCCACAAAATCTCTTCTCTCTCTGGTGGCCGCTGGATTTCTATTAGCCATTACTCTCTCCTTATCGCGAATGTCTGTGTTGGCTTTACAAACGTCATAGGAATGCTGCCTGTATCACCATGTCTATACTTTAGCACACTTAGTCTTACATCTGGCGCAAGGTCAAACGGTGCGTTGTCTGGGTCTTCATAGTCAATCCTCATTATTGCCGTAGCGTCATGCTCAACAGCCCTACTTTCTCTGATGCGCCCATCATCATTAATTTGAGACAACGCGAGTATCGGGCAGTTGAATATCTTAGATGCATTGCACAGCCCGGCAGAGATTCCGGCGACCTCTCTTTCCCGGCTATACGTGCTTTCGCATTTCATCAACTGCATGTAATCAACTATAACCATATCAATTTTTTGCTTGTGGCTAATCTTTCTGAGTTCTGCAGATAGCTCAGTGACGCTGAGTCCCGGCTTGTCGATGATGATTGATTTCCCGGAATCTGATCCAAGGCTTTTGACACCTGAAAGCATGCTTTCAATCTCAGACTGATTCATTTTTCCTGTTCTGACATTCTTGCCATCAATACATGAACGAATCGAGATTAGTCGCTTTGCAAGATCGACAGCTGACATCTCAAGAGAGACATAGACGATATTGTTTCCATTCCTTATGCCTGCATTCATGAAGTTAAGGGCGAGCGCACTTTTTCCCCTGCCCGTTCCAGCGGCACATATGTAAAGAGAGCTGGGCGACCACCCGCCAAGCATCTCATCTAGTTGCGCGTATCCAGTTGTCACTCCAGGAGATGTCTCCCTGTTTTGGAACCTCTCTCGAACTTCTTCTACTGCGACACCGATTGTCTCTCTGAGATTGTGGTGAATAACCGCACCGTCTTGCGAATCAGAAATTAACCTATCAATATGTCTAGCAACGAGAACGTCAACAGCCTCTGACCCATCGAGTGACTCAACCAAGTCCTTGCATGCTGACACAATGTGCCGACGCCTAGACCCGGACTTGATTATCTTGGCATAGCTGCCGCTTAGAACACCTGAAACTTGATTATCCAAGCTAAGAATAAATGATATCCCACCACACTCTTCGAGCTTGCCTGACTTTTCAAGGTTGTTAGCAAGAGATACTGGCTCAATAGTCTCACCATTAGCGTACATCGATTGGAATTCATTCCATATGATAGACAGCTTACTGGTGCTAAAGTCAGAAGGGGAAACGTATCCGCTTATTTCGTCCAAGACCCTATTATCAGCAAAGACCTTTCCGATAACCTCAACCTCTGCCAAATATACGCTCTGGCTCACAACCCCTCCTGTCCTTTGAATCGATTTCCACCACTCTTGCCTCACCAAGTATTCTTGAAGACGTGTGCGGCAAAATTCTACCGCTGTTCTCAAGGCTTCTCGGACTCCCGGTCCCAACTCTGAAGTTTGTCGCGAACGCTATAGGCAGACCCTCATCGTATCTCATCGCCACGATTCGATGAATGACATCTTTTTCCCAATCAGTTGCCATCCCGGCACCAAGCTCATCAAGTAATAGTACTCCTGCGTATTGAGCATAATCCGGCAGATTTACAGACTTGTCTTCGATCCTTTTCCTTTCCCTTGAAAACAGATCGACAGAAGACACATATATACTTCTCCTGTTAGCATAAGCAATAGAGCAAAGTAGATGCGTCTTACCAACACCAGGAGGGCCGCTAATACATATCCATCCGCTTGGATTTTCAGCCCACTCAGAGCAAACCGCTAATGCTCGCTTTAGTGCCTGATTATCCGCAACAAAATTAGAAAACTTGGCCTTAGTAAATCTGCCCGGAACTCCACGTCTTCTTAATTCGTCAACCTCTACGACATCTGAGCATCTTGGACACGGACTAGCCACCGGCTCACTGTTGATTACCTGAACCACCTTTTTTAGACCGTTGCATACTTTACAAATCATCCCCTTCTCCATTCATCCGCAGAAGGCACAGAGGCTCCCCTGTCCCGACCCTTTTTGCTTAGAATTTTCTTGGCCATTGCAACCGGCCTATCAGCACCGGCAGACTTTTCCAAGGCGTCCGAAACTGCATCAAATCCATGCTTCTTATTGAGAGACATCAGCCACTTCATGCTCACAGCATCAAGGCAAAGAACCCTGCCCCTCCTTCCACCAACATTCATTGACTGCAGAGCTTTCTCTTCCAGCATCTTCAATTCACTCACACCTGTATCCAGATCTGGCTTGGGGCCAAAAAGAACTACGTCATCCCTAATCTTGATGCCTTCTCTTTTTACTCTTCTTTTGTCGCTGCAGACATCTGGCCAAGACGGACAATACCAGCCGGAAACAGTCCTTGACTCCTCCCAACCATTGCCTTTTAAGATGACGGGCATATCGACACCAACAACCAATTCAGACGACTGCAGCGATGATCCCTGCCTTCGGATCTCATCATCAGGCGCAGCAAAAACATTTCTAACCCTAGCCAACGATATGTCCTTAAAAGGGACCACTCCATAGGCATGCTCAGAAGCAATACGCAAAAAAACCACCAGCATTGGCCATGAATTGCCAGCCCTGTCCATTAATGCAAAAGGCAGCTTTATTGAGGTCTTACTTCTTGGCATGATGTTATTGTTCATATTTCTTTTGCAATATCCACTACAAATATATATATTTTTTCTCACGGAGGTTCAAATGAATATTGGAAAAGACTTTGTTTCAAGATGCAAAGCTATAGTGAGAGCCAGGTACGGAAGCGTAAACGCCTTTTGTGCATATGCAGAGAGGACGGAAGGCGCAGGTATCACAAAATGGCAGATTATCAACACCTTAAACTCTAGCAATCCGCGCATCGTTCAGATGCAGCAAATAGCAGATCTTCTCGAATCAGATTTAAGGTCATTGATTTTTGAGAATGAGATTAGCTTAAAAGTGAAGGGGGTCGATGATGGACATCAATGAGATTATTGCAGAGTTTAGGGTTGTCTATGAAAGATCTCTTGACCTAGCTAGAAGTGTGTCATCTGACGCTCCAACAAGAGAAGATGTTCTGGCGATTGTTCACATGACTTACCTAAGAAAAGACTCCGAATTTGACAAAAAAATGGCTGTAGAAATGAACGAGAAGCAAAAGCTGGACGCTGTGTACGGCAAGGGGTATTCGAGTGATGACTACCAGGAGTGACTGGCTTATTGAGAGGTCGAAAAGCCTTGGAGGAAGCGACTCTCCGAACATACTGAGCGGGAAGATATGTGTCGAATTTGACCACAAGTTTGGAAGCCTTCATGAGATCTGGGCGAGCAAGGAGCCGGTCAGGAAGATACATGGATTCCCGCTTCCTGAAGAAAAGAATGACCCCGACAAGCACAGAAGGATGATACAGGGGTCAAAGTCCGAAAAGTTCTGCCGAGAGTATGTGGGAGAGTTCAACGGTGTTGTTGCCGCAGAATGCTTTCAAGAGCTTTACAGGAGAGATGGATACGAATTTATGCACGGAAGCATCGATGGTGAACTTCATTTTTCGGACAAGGTGTTTGGTTTAGAGATTAAAACAATTGGACAGCGGGGGTCATGGTGGCACGATGGTGTGCCTTTTAGGGTGGAACTCCAGAGCAGGCACAACTGGTTCTGCAGGCCAGGTCTAGATGGTTTTATCGTTGCTGCATTTAAGGCAGACGAGGCGATTTGGGATGCGGTCATTTCAGGGGCGATGACAGTGTCTAGAGGTGTTGAGGACGGGCTGATTCGATATCAGCAATGGGAGTTGGACAAGAACAACTTTTATGAAGAAGAGTGTGTGCCGGTCCTTAAAAACTTTTGGGACAAGAATGTTTTGACTGGAGATGTCCCTATGGCAGACTCTACTGATGCCTGCAAAGATATTCTGGGCAGAATGTTTATGGGGTCGGACTCGGAAGTTGAAATGACCGATGAGCTTTCTGGGCTTCTTGCACTAAAGTCTGAGGTAGATGAAAAATACAAGGAGGTGGAGAGGGAGAAAAAGAGGATACGGAACGAGATTTCAAGGCTTCTCGGAGCGAACAAAAAAGCTGTCGGTGAGAGCCACACAATATATAGAAGCGTAGTCGAGAAGAATGAATTCGACAAGAAGTCGCTTCTAGAAGATATGCCAGAGCTGAGAGAAAAATACACATACACAACGACATATACGAAGCTCACGGTAAAAAGGAAAAAGTAGATGACTACAAAAAAGAAAGACGCAGGGGCATTATGGTCAGAAGTTTTTCAGACCCTTTCGTCCATTGACATCAGCGGAATGATCACGAGAAAAATGAATCTCGACTATTTGTCATGGTCGAGGGCATGGCTATTGATTCAGAAGCATTATCCAGGGACACAGAGAACTTACACGGACTTCCCTAGCCCTGTTGATTCGAATGTTCTGCTTGGCGCACTGATTTATCCAGGCGGCAGCGCAGAGGTAGAGTGTCGGGTAGATCTTTTGCATCCATCTGGCGAAGTTCTCTCACATGTTGAGCGACTTCCCGTTATGGATAACAAGAACAAGGCTATTCTCCAGCCTTCAACCAGAGATGTAAGCGACACTAGGCAGAGGTGCCTGGTTAAGGCATTGGCAATGGGGTTTGGTTTAGGTCTCAACCTGTGGTCAGGTGACATCGTTTCTGTGATATTCGATGAACCTACAGAGGCACAATCAGAGAAACGTGCTAAAGATGTTGATGCTTTAGTTAAGTCTTGCGCCTTGAGCAAGAAGGCCATCAATGATCTGTACGAAAAGCATAAGAAAAAGCCTCTTTCTTCTGCACCGGAAGATGAATTTGTTGCATTTTGTGCATGGGTAAAAGAGCAGCACCCTAAAGGAGAGAAGAAATGAGTTCAGCAACAGTAACCTTGAGTGGAAGATGTGCCAGAGACGCAGAGCCTATAAACTCTTCAATACCTGGGGCGAGAATATCAATCCCTTCCGAATATTATAAAAAGGGCGAAGAGTTAACAATGTGGTGGAAGGTGACTCTTTGGGGGAAGGACGCAGAGTTCTGCCTAAGGAATGTTCGAAAGGGTGACGTTGTTACGGTTACAGGGGTTCCCTATGAGTACAAGTTTCAGGGCAAGGACGGGAACGAGGTGACCCAGAATTGCGTTGACGCCAAGGTTTTCAAGAAGCTGGCAAGCTCATCTCCCAGACAGGGGCAATCGGCAGATAATCACCAGGCATCCTGGGGAAACAATCAAAAACAATCAAGCAGTGGATGGGGAAACAATCAGCAGCAAAACAATGTTGATGATGATGATGTTCCATTCTAAGCGATACTTCGCTATTATCTAAGCACACTTAGGTTTTCCACACCGTAGTGCGGCTCACATTGTGAACCTCTTTCCCTGACCCCCTCACCAACCCCTCCGGTGAGGGGGTCTACTGATCTGGAGCATTTATGATTGTCGGTGGAATCGACCCAGGAAAAGATGGCGCAATCGTTGTGCTTGATGGGAAAAGGATTATCTTTTCATCAAAGACTCCCGTTTTAAGGGTTGGCAAGGGTACGAAGAGAGAGTACGACCCGACTGCGATGAAAGAGTTGCTGGACGGCTTCAATTTTGACCTTGTGATGATCGAAAAGCAGCAATCATTTCCAGGCCAGGGTGTATCAAGCACATTCGCTACAGGATATGGATACGGGCTGTGGATAGGAATTCTATCTGCTTCCGGGATATCGTATGAAGAAGTCCGTCCCGCTGCATGGTCAAAGGTCATGCTGTCTGGGGTATCTGGAAAAGGAAAAGGCGCACACATTCTCGCAGCAAAACGAGTGTTCCCAGGGATAAACCTGAAAAAATCAGAGAGATCAAGAACTGATGACGACGGTATTGCTGATGCAGCCTTGATTGCAATGTACGGATACAGAAGGATGCTAGGGTCATGAAGATACTTTTTACTGATAAGCATCCACTTATGGACTGCTTAGAGGGGCATGAGATCATTCAGGGAGACCATGTATTTAGGAGCAGCCATGTTGACATGGATGACCCAGACCCAAGCGACTATCCCCTTAAGAAAATACTGAGAAATGAGAACCCTGATGTGGTTTTTTTGGTTGACCTGTTCAAGGCTTTCCGTGGCAAGAGAGTGTTTTTTCACAGGTCTGCAGTCCTGTCTTGGTCATCTTCGTCCTATCAGAAGGTTGTGGTTGCAATTGGGAACGATGAGCCTGAAATGTTTAATGCAAACCTTCAAAAAACAAGATCATGTATCGGGAAAATAGATCACTGCAATCTGTATGTTTGCAACACAGAAGAGCTGGCAATAAGGGCATCCAAGTATTATCGAACTGCGCTGTTTGATGGAGCTAATGTCGAACCAGTGATAGAGGCAATAAATGCTGCAATAAAAAAGCCTACAATACTGGGCGACGAAAGATCACCCTACCTCTAAAGGGAAAGTCCAATAATCAAAGACAGCACGACGCCTGAAACAACACCATATGAGAAGACGGTGAATACTGATTCTCTGTGAGCCTTTTTTGCCGCCTCGATGTCCTGAACTGCATCCTTCTCAAGTTTTGAGATTTTCTCAGAATGCTCTTTTGTAATCTTGACCACTTTGGATCTGAGTTGAGAAAGGTTAATCTTTAGCTCACCTATTAGCAGTGATGCTCTTTTTAAGTCGCCCTCATTTTTAGAGTATGACTCTGGTGTCCATATAACGCCGCCGCCATCGAGCATGTTTGAACACCCAAACGGAAGGCGGGTGATATCCTTGTATTCAGATGGACACTCCATTGACACACGAGTTCCGTCTGCATTAACCCATTCACCATAACTAGGAGTCTGGGAATATGCTGGTTCGCTCCCAAGCAGAATCGCCAGTATCAAGGTTGTCCCTAGTAGACTTTTGATGCTCATCTGATGACTCCTCTGCAATATCCTCTGCGTAAGACTCTATCTTCGAAGAGTCGGCAACGATCAAAGATACAGAGTCTGACAAGGCGTCTGCCTCTGCTCTCATCTTCTTTATCTTGGTCCTCGCGGCTGCAGTGGCAACCACAACACCCGCAGACCCTGCTGCAACACCCTTGCTGCCGATGTATAGCCCAAGAACAAAGACCCCCACAAAGCAGATTCCTAAAACAATCAGCATTGTGGAGGTCTTGTCGTTCGAATCGGGTTTACTCACCCTTATCTTCTTTTGGCTCTTGAGGCTTTGACATCTGTTGCTCAAGCATTTTTCCGTCAACCCAGCCCTGGCTTACGCAGTAGCCAATGGCAATCGCTGAGATAGACGGAAGGGCCGCAGACCACTCGACCGCACCATTGATTGCCGAAATAATTACGCTTCCTATTGCACCAATCGAAACCAAAAACTTTCTGCTAAGAATTCTTTGCATTTGTATGCTCCCCCTGAAGTGTTGAATCAATGCTCTTTATGCTTCTCAAGGCGAGAAAGCATCCGTCATTATCAACGTCATGACTTACGCTCTCAAGGAAAAAAGGCTGGTCGAATATTCCAGCGTCTTCATCGGTAACATCAAAAACGGTTAGGAGTGGCTTCTTGAGAAAGGATAAATCGTCTGTGTAATACGACATCGAAAGCCTTGGAACCGCGAACTTGTTAACCTCTGCAGAGATAAGTGCGCCAACTGAAAAAGGTGTCACAACATCAGGTGCAGATATTTCTCTAACCTTGCTTTTCCCATATCTAGACTGGCTCGTTCTACAAAGGCCGCTGTTGGTTTCATCGATGATTATTGACTCAGTGTTGCCCTCTGAGTTGTTATCGTATGAAAACGACACTTTGAATCTATTTTGAATCTTGTCATAGCCTTCAATCTTTATCTCTCCCCTCTCAAATATATTTACACCAAACTGTAATTTTCCGCTTCTTGGCTCAGATTCAGAGGGGATGACTGTAGCGTCCCATCCAAAAAGACCAATGGGGGCAGAGAATGAAAACGGAAGATCTCCGAGTCTGCCAACTAAAAGATCAAACAGGGTCTGCCCTTCAGAGGCGTCCGTAAATGATATCCCTACAGAGAACATGTTCAATTTGGTGGTTGCGAAGGACGATCTTGCAGAGTCGAACGCTTCAGGATTGTACTGCGAATAACTAGACCAGATGTCTTGAACGATGTCTCCAAGTCCCTCAAGACGGCTCCCGGAAGACGTCACTTTGCCTGACATCTCCCTTACATATATCCCGTCGTCCCAGAGTTCTAGAGGGATTGAAATGAAAGAGTACGGTTGGCCGAGTCCGTCAACATCAGACTTAATTTCGTACCATGCAGACATGTCTCCCAATTCATTATTACCTATCTTGACAAAGCCTTGCCTGTCAGGCGAACCGTAGACATTGTGAGCTGCTACGCACACTCTCACCGTCCCGGCTCCTGACGCAGAATGCTCGAAAGAAACGGCAGGAACTGGCATGTTAATCACACTGCCATAGACCACCGGAAGTATTCTGTCGAAGGTGTTAGACGGTGGAGACTCAAAACGACCTTTATCACCGACCCTTGAGGACGGGAACTGAGTGTTAACAGACTGCTCCTCAGATTTAAGAGAAACGTCTACCACTTCTGAGTACGGATCAAATGAGGCTGAAGATACAAACCCCGAAAAAAGCAGGGGTGCCTCGGACCAGTACATGTCCTCCTGATAGTTTTTTATCGTACATTTCAGTCCCTTAATGCTTATTCCAGAACCCACCAAGGACGCGATACTTAGGTCTTGAGATGACACAGAAAATGATGCCGTCCCGAATCCTCCGCTACCAAACAGGTCGATAGATCTTTCAGGGACCGCCACATTCATAAAGCTGGACCCAAAAGAAAAAGATCTGGATGAAGATGGAGACTCATACACCTCCACTTGCCCACTGTTTGAAAACCCTTTAAGAAGGCCTTCGCCCTCAATCAGAATAAGTATCGCTGAACTCTTGCTCATCCGACAAGCACTCCAGCCTTTGTGGGTTTGATGTTTACGTTGGTCTTTCCTGGTAGATCAATATTTCTGCTTGGCACAGATAGGCCAGACGAGCCTGACTTAAAAAGTCCTCGAATCCCACCAAAAGAAACTGACTGCCTGCCCATCTTTCGATCTCTGGCAAAAGCAATTGCCTCTTCTTGCCAATCGAAACCACCAGCGATCAAGACAGGGTCTTTTCGGCCATTCACTGCGTAAACATCCCATTTTACCCTGCCGCCAATGATGACGCGCCCCTTTACCAGAAACTTATTTCGCAGCCTCTGCTCTAGAAGCTGTTTTGTTTCTTGATCGAAAACGGCCATGTCAACAAACACGCCTCGCGCTCTGGCTGCTTCCTTTTCGATGGCCCTTAAGGGACTGCCAACCTCTTTTCTATATAGAACTGACACTTGGCGAACTCCTTACGTCACTAAGTATTGCAGATATATCAATCTTCTCTTGACCAGATGACGACTTCACAAGTCCTCTCAAAAGGCTCATTTTTTCTCTCTTACTAAAGTTCTTTGATCTAGAGATAGAGATAGCCATGCTTAGGTTTGTGGGCGACTCGCCCTTCTTTACAGACACCCTGGTCAAGTCTCTAGAAAGAAACTCCTGCTTTGTCTGACTTACAGACCTTCCGTCAGCAAACTGATACTCTACAGTTGGGCCAGATGCAGAATTAATAACCAACAACCTACCCGCTCTAAAAAACGCATCGTTGGGCCTTAGCCTTATGCCCCTCTGCCGTCTGGCTATCTTTTTATCAATACTCAGGGCCGACATTTGCCAAGTACCTCCACAGAGTGTCAAGACCCCTCGCAAGACCTATCTCAGGCCTGTTCTCGGAGACAATAATAAAGTACCTTCTTCTTTTCCTGAAAACCTTGATACTCAGTCCGTCCTCAGGTTTCTCCTGAAACTTTATGCCTATCGGCCTGTCGGTCAAAGCTCTGATTGCGTGAAACGCCTCAGAGTCAAGAAGGTCAAGGCATGTCTTGATGTTAATAGGAACACCATAAGAAACTAAGCTAAAGCCGTCGCCTCGATGATAACACATGCTCTTGAATCGAAGTATGAACGCTATGAATTTAAGAATCATGTCACCACCGGTTGAACTTGAGGCTTTCTGTTAGCAGGGATATCTAGGAGTATCGCGTCTATGTCATCCCTGGTCCCTCGAAGCAGGAATCCTGTGTATCCGATTTGAACAGGGTCAGCATCATAAAAAGGCCAGACGGAAACCTGAACATCTTCAACTCTATGCATAGCCCTCACAACATCCCTATAAAGCTCCAGCGTCTTTTCGAGGCCATCACCTATGATGCTGTATGTGTTTACAGAAAACTTCACTCTCCCTCTGCCCCCATCCTTAACTGCTCATTCAAGAAGTCTTCAATGTCTGACTCTTTTATGCTTCTTAGAGACGCAGCATCTATTCCCTCGTTATAAAGAAGATCTGGCACATCTATGTCGTTGTCCGACATCCCGATTATTGGGCCACCCAATGGGAACTTATCATCAAAACTGAAATCTGAGGACGCTATAAGGGTGTCAAGCTCAGATTGAAGCTCTGCGGAAGTCTGAGCAAATGCCTCGTCTTCAGTATCTATAGCCATCCTAGATGCGTATGCCGACCTAAGACGTGTATCCATCAGAGATCTTGCTGTAGACTGGCCAGCATCAACCGCTGCGGCCATCGCCACCGCCCCTGAAATAGATAGTCCCAATATTGAGTCAAGCGCACTTGGAACAATAAAAAGCGAACAGCAGCACCAGTGTCCACAACGAGTTTGCCCAAGACCGGGAACCGTTGGAAGTGTGCTTCTGGTGTACGGGCCGGAAACATGAAGAGCCGGGCAGTCTGTGCAGTGATCGCAAGCACCGAGTCTCCAATATATTCGATCATTAGGACTGCCGCCCTCAAGCGCACCAAGATTGTAGTATCCAACCATACTGAGGGCATAAAGGTGCGCCCTGTTAATGAAGTTCATTCTTTGAGGCTCGGTAGTAACACCTGAGACATAGTCATCAGCAAAATTTGACAAGAAGTTAGACTGTTTCTCAAGCTGTGATCTAAGCCGCTCTGATTTGGATGCAACGTCAGAGGGATTGTTTGGGAACTCTGTCGCCCTTAATGCTGCACCCTTCCTGAATGCAGATGTTCCAGCTTTTCTCAGCGCATCCATCCAGTCAGATTTTAGTTGTGCGGAAACCTGTTCGGGATCGATGCCCCTTGCCATGCGGTCTTCTGCCTCAACGGCAATAGCCAGCAGTGCCGCTAGGAGCCACTCTCTGTCGCTTTGAGTCTCATCCTTAGACCGGTCTGTCTCAGCTTCCAAAATCACACCCCTGTTAACAGCAAGCTGAATTCTAGAAGTAATATAGGACTCGACCCCTACACTCCTGCACTCTGGGGTTCTGCATGAGTGTTTTTTGACGTTTGATAAAATCATTCTAGCCCTCTTTTGAAGACTCGATCATCAACCTAAGACTAGATCTAATAGAGTCTAGACGCCTAACGGACTCATCCTGAGTGGCAGGATCAGATCCGTATGCCATTTGGTCGTCTGTCATCCTAAGAATGTTTCTCTTAATCCAAGCCTGATCTACATCAACACCACTAGAAAGTGTTGCCGCAGTGTCTGCACGGATCTTCCATACTTCTGCTCGCATTCTCTGGTCGAAGGCTGAAACATCGGGCATACGGTAGTCGAACATCTTGGTGTCAGGAAGGAATCCTGCCGCCAGGCCTGCTCGAACCATGATGTCTTTAGCCAAAGCGGAGACTTCAGATTGTCTCTTGTTGACAGTGTGAACAAACTGTTGACCCTGCTGCTCAAGAGTAGATCGTGCGTTGATGTTTCGCTCAAGACCACACAGTGCTGCAGGAACACCTGTTGCGACAAAGTATGACTCCTGAAGAAACTCTTGAAACTTTACCAGCGAATCCAAGTCTGCAGATGGCTCGTTATGAAAGTCAGGACGCTCAGTTCCTGCGCGATACGGATAAATTGTGTCATCAAGTTCAAGAAGTGATGCGATTCGATGATGAAGGTATCCGTCCTTATCAAAGAACTCATCTCTCCATGCATTGGTCTTTAGACGCTCAATCCATGTGTGAATTTCGTCTTCTTTGATTCCCGCTGGAACCGGGAGTGACACCGTCTTTCTTGAAGATGCTCTAAGGATTGCCAGAACCGCCGTAACGTCGAGTGTTGACTGGCTAATCCTCCACAACTTTCTGGCAGAGTGCCAGTTGCTTCTCCCGTACTTGTGGCCCCTCGGTCTGTCTGGTGCGTAATGAACAACCTGCCAGGGGGCCAAAACGGTCGATGAGTCCCTGTTTCCATATGAAGCGCGACCCTGGGTTGCAGCCTTGGTCTTATACGCCTTGAGCCTGCCGTACTTGTCCCATACTACATCAGTATTGTCGGGGCGAAGGTACTGCTGTGCAACCATCTTATCGGATGTAAAAACAAGCTCAGTAAAACTGTCACCGAGATGCATGCCTTCTCTGAAAATGTCGAATAACAGACCATTTAGCCCGATGGCTTCTGCTGCGGCAGACATGA
>MDTD01036343.1_pt1 | contig 15284 bp, 14 predicted proteins | sample 811221 | NCBI WGS metagenome assembly MDTD01 (sample SAMN05326646, study PRJNA326480) | marine metagenome | isolation source: seawater | place: Pacific Ocean: South West | collected 2011
TAATAATAAGTTATCGTACAATAGAGTATAGATTGTCATGAAAAAAATATCATCATTTTTACCTCAGCATGTTATCAATAAAAGGGAATTATTGGTTAAAATTACCCATGATCTTCATGAAATTATGTCAAATGAAATTAAAAGAAATATTTCTGTAGTCTCATTAAAAGACCATATTTTAACCATATCCTGTGATGATGGTTCTATTGCAACTTTAGTGAGGTTTGAGAAACATCGTTATATTACGCACATAAATTCAAAAAAGTACGTTAGATTAGATGACATCAGATTTTATATAAGCTAGATTAATCAATCGATAACGGTTCAGGCGAAGTGTATAAAATTGGAGATTTTGTAACATCTTCAATAATTACCTCTTCCCATGCTTCTTGGTTATTATCTAATTCTCTAAGAAGTAAATTGTTTAGATGATGACCTGATTTATAAGCTGAGAAAGAGCCAATTAATCCGTGACCAAGTAAATATAGGTCACCTATAGCATCTAAAATTTTGTGTTTGACAAACTCATCTTGAAATCTCACCCCTTCATCATTTACAACTCTATAGTCATCTATCACAACTGCGTTATTTACGCTACCACCAAGAGCTAAATTATTCTTTCTTAAATTTTCAATATCTCTGACAAAACCAAAAGTCCTTGCGCGACTAACTTGACTTAAATATGAAACAGATGAAAAATCAATTTCTGATGATTGAGACGAATTATCAAATGCTGGATGATTAAAATCAATCGTGAATGCAACTTTGAAACCATCGAACGGCTCTATTCTAGCCCATTTTTCATTTTGCCTAACTTCTATAGGTTTAGTGACCTTTATAAATTTCTTTGGTGCATTTTGCTCTTTTATTCCTGCAGATTGAATCATAAAAACAAATGGTCTTGCGCTACCGTCCATTATAGGTACCTCGGGCCCATCCAATTGAATTATTGCATTATCAATACCTAGGCCTGCAAGTGCAGATAAAAGATGTTCTACTGTTGATATTTTCACTTCATTATTAGAAAGTGATGTTTGTAATCTAGTATCATTAACGTTATCAAACGAGGCTTTTATAGGATTACTCTGAATATCTGTTCGTATGAATGTAATTCCAGAATCTACGTTAGCTGGTAAAAGAGTGAGAGAGACTTTTTTACCAGTGTGTAATCCTACGCCTGATGCATTGATTTTACTTGATAATGTTCTTTGTCTAAGCATATGTCTCTAAATTCCTTATATTTTAAAGGTTTTTGGTTAAAATGTTAAGCTTTTATGAGCTTATTCTAGAGCGATTCATCATCTATTTAGACCAGTTTGATCCTCTATAGTTCCCTATGAAAATAGGAGGATATTCTATTCCAGGTTTTATATATGTATGTAATAAACGAGTTTTTTGGGAGCTTTCTATGCGGCATTTTCTTGAGTTGCTCGTCCCTGTATAAAAGAAGACCTACTGCTGTTGAAAATCTAGTCAATCCACTCAGATTAGTAATGCCTGGTATAGGTTTAGGGCTACCAATTCTAACCGGGATGTTATACTTATTCTCTGTATAACTATCTAATCCTTGTAATTTTGACCCACCACCAGTGATTACAATTCCTGCACGAATTCTTGATGAGTAACCACTTGATTCAATTTCCTTTATTAGTTGTGATAATATCTCGTCCATCCTACATGTTATTATATGAGTGAGTGATGATTTTGAGATCTCCATATCAGGTTTATCTGAAACGGATGGAACAGAAATAACTTTCTGATCATCCTCGGTAGAATTTATAAGAGAGCCCTCTGACATCTTGATTTCTTCTGCAGCTTGGAGTGATGTTCTTAGGCCTATCCTAATATCGTTGGTAACATTTTTTCCAGCTATCGGTATTACAGCTGTGTGTTTAATATCTCCTTCTGTAAAAATTGCAACATCAGTTGTACCCCCACCAATATCAACAAGACAAACTCCCAAAGACCTTTCTTCCTCGGTTAAAACCGAATAACTGGACGCAACAGGTTGTAAAACATATAGATCAACATCTAAAAGACTATTCTCAATACATTTTGTTAGATTTTTTTTCGCTGTGGAAGAGCATGTTATTAGATGAACGTTCACCCCTAATCTTTTTCCTGCCATCCCAACTGGTTCTCTAATGCCCGATTGACCATCAATTGTAAAATATTGCGGGATAATATGCAGTATTTCTTGGTCTTCAGGTATACTAATATCTGATGCCATATCTATGACTTTCTCTTTATCTTCTTCTGTGACCTCATCGTTGAGTATGTTTAGATCTGAATTTCCATTATAACTTTGAATGTGACTACCAGCTATCCCAGTTGTGACGGATTCTAATTTAATAGTTGCCATCGTTGACGCTTTGTCTTTGGCTCTACGAATACTATTTACAGTAGTCCCGATTTCCGATATTACTCCTTTATTTAGACCCTCGCATGCTTCTTGACCGACACCAATAATACGGAGAACATTATCCTCATCATAGTCTGCTACCAGGCACAGTACTTTACTTGTTCCTATATCTAGGGCAATAATAACTTCATCGTTATAATTATTAGTCATATTTTATAATAACATCATTTACCTTACTGCAAAACCAGTGGGATATCTTAAATCAATGTGAATTTTTTTTCTTTTATTCAATTTGCTTTCAAAATCAGGATAAATAGAAACGAATTCTCTTATTTTTTCTCGATATCTTGAATGTCTAACTATAAATGTCAAGTTTTCTGATTTAATTTCTAACATGTCATCCTGTTTTGATAGGGCAATTATGATTTCATTGATATCTAATAGAAACGACTGAACAGATTTAAACAAATTATACATCTCCTCATGACTATAATTATTGCTTGCTAATCTAAGTATATTTTTAATTGGTAAATTTGGAGTAGTAAAAGTCTGCATTTCGCTATTCACATAAATTTGCTCATTCCATAGAAACATCGGATTATGTTCAATTATTTTTACTGTTAAATTACTAGGTGGGTTTATTGATATTTGTGAATATTTGATCCATGGAATTTTTTCAAATTCATTTTTATAATGTCTCAAGTCGATATTATATATATTTTTACCTATAAACAATTTAGCTCTCTCTGTGATTAATTTCTCGTCAGAAAGGTTAAATTCTCCCTCAATGTCTACAGTGTCAACAGTGGAAACAACGTCACCCTGATTAGCGAAATAGACGACGATAATTATAAGACAAAATAGGAAAGTTGTTCTAATCATTTGTTTGTCAAAAGAATTTTTTCAATCAGCTCTAGATATGTCCATCCAATTTTATCAGCGGACATGGGAACTAAGCTATGACTAGTCATACCTGGTATAGAATTAAGCTCTATAAGTTTTATATTATCTGTTTCGTCTAAAAAGAAATCCACTCGCCCCCATCCACTAGATCCAAGTATCTTAAATGCATCAAAACAAATATTTTTTATTTTAATTTCGAATTCTGGATTAAATAATGGAAAAGAGAACCTTGTGTCATCATCCTCGTACTTTGCTTGATAGTTATAAAATTCTCTTGAGGTATCAATTTTTATAATCGGAAGAACTTCATCTCTTACTATAGGCACAGTATATTCATTGCCGCATATAAACTCTTCAATAAAATAATCATTAGGAACAAAACTATCATAATGTTGATTGATTGATTCCAAAAGGTTTTTTACACAAGTAGCATTTAAATCATCTACACTAAGTATCTTAATACCAACGCTTGAACCAGATGAAATTGGTTTTATAATAATTTTTTCACTCCCTTGTATCTCTTGTAAAAAATTTTCACTGATTTCCGATATAATCGAATAATTAGGAGTTGGGATATTTTTGCTCACCCATTTTTCTTTTGTGGCTACTTTATTGAATGAGAGCTTTGATGATTTGGAATTTGAGCCGATATATCTTACACCTATATCATCAAGATAAGATTGAACAAGTCCATCCTCTCCACCAACACCATGCATGAGATTGAATACTAAATCGACCTGATTTGAATTAATGAAGCTAGTTAACATAGTCTTATCTCTCGTGTGAAAATCCAAAGTTTTAACTTTATAACCGTCATTATAAAGAGCATCATAGACAGCTTTTCCACTTATCAAAGAGACCTCTCTCTCATCTGACCAACCGCCACATAATATAAGAATATTTCTCTCTCTAAGCTCTTCTCTCATATTAATAAATACATATTTCCTTTTCTAGTTTAACTTTATGTTGCTGATAAATATCCATTTGAATAATTTTTATAAGTTTTTCAAGATCATTACAAGAACCTGAGCCATCATTTATAAAGTAATTACAATGCTTATTAGATATGTATATCCCTCCATATCTTGTACTGCTTAGGTGTGATTTATCTATGAGTGAACTTGCAGAAATATTCTTTTTTGGATTTTTGAAAACACATCCAGAAGACCACTGGTTTATTGGTTGTGTTTTTATTCTTTTATTACTAAATTCTTCAAGTAAGTTTTTTTGAAATTTACGATTCTTAAAAGTTTTAAAATATACGTCGATAAATGCTGATGTATTTTTCATACTTACCTTCCTATATGAGAACTTGAATCTAGATTTATCAAGTTTAACCAAATCAAAATTTTTATTTAATATAGTTACATATTGAACATTGTCCCATATTTCAGAACCAAAAGCTCCAGCATTCATTCTCAGGGCACCGCCAACTGTTCCCGGTATACCGTAGAGAAATTCAAACCCTGGTATATTATGTCTGTGAGCAAATTTTGCTAACTTCGCACATGAGACACCTGCACTAGCATATATATTATTTGTACCAATTAATGATAGCGATTTTTTGAGTTTTTTGAAACAAACTAAATCATGTTTGTAACCAACATCTTTAAAAGCAATATTCGATCCATTACCAAGAATTAATGTTTTTTTCTTCTGTAAAATATTTTTAATTGATTTTATCTCATTATGGTTTTCGGGAAAATAAATAATTTTAGCCGGTCCTCCAATTTTGATCGTATTATATTTTTTAAGAGATACATTTTTTAGAATTTTCATCTGTCTAATAAATATTGTGAGTTAATCTTCATAATAGTCTCATTGCCATCATGTGGTAATACTGTCTTTATGTTTTGAGCTAAAGCATATAACCTTGATTCATTGTTAAGTAACAAGTTAATAGTAGTAACAAAGTTTTCTACAAAATTATCATTCTGTCTAAGTGTTATTGCTGCAGAGTTATTTGATAAATATTCAGCATTTTTGTATTGATGATCATCGGTAGCATGTGGAAATGGAATGAGAATACTTGCTCGGCCAATTACGCTTAGCTCTGATAAAGTCGTGGATCCTGATCTACAAATCACTAGGGTAGACCAATCAAATAGTTCTCTCATATGATCAGAATATTCCATTACCATGGATTTAATACCATATTGATGATATTTTTTATCTGTGTCGGCGAGTTTACCCTTTCCACAAATATGCTTCACCTCAAATCTATCCCTAGAGAAATGTGATAATGCAAAGGGCAAAATACCATTAAAATATATTGAACCTTGACTGCCACCCAAAACTAATATCTTTAAGAAAAATGAATTTGAAGTATAAATATCTTCTGGCTTAGTGCAATCTGATAACTCAGACCGAATTAGACTCCCGGAGTGAACGATTTTTTGATTAAATTTTTTAAAGCTTCCAGGAAATGTTTCAAATACCGTATTAGCAAAATAGTAACAAATTTTATTAGCAGTTCCTGCAATTGCATTTTGCTCATGAATTACTCTAGGTATTCGCAATAAAAATGCGGTAAGAATTCCTGATAGACTTATATATCCTCCAAATCCAATTATGAGATTTGGTTTATTTTTTCTTAGTAAATTGAATACTTGCACGAACGATATTAGTAAATATGCAACTGATAATATTTTTTCAGTTACCTTTTTTCCACGAAAGCCTTTTGCTCTTATATGAAGTATGTTAATTTTCTCTTTATCGATTATTTGATTTTCAATCCCATCCTTTGTTCCAAACCAGATTACATTAAAATTCTTTGCAAGATAATCTTTTGCAAGCGTGTAAGCTGGATACACATGACCTCCAGTACCGCTTGAAAAAATTGCTATAGTTTTCATTAATAGCCACCTTGAACACCTTGGCTCACTCTCTTTCTATTCTCTATGTGAATTCTAATAAGCATGCCAAAACATATGAACATCACTAATAAGTTTGTTCCACCATAGCTAATAAAAGGCAGGCCCATTCCCTTTGTTGGAAATAATCCAATATTTACCATTATATGAATAATTGCCTGAAAAGTAATCAGAAATCCAATCATATATGATAAATTGCCTGCAAAATTCAAATTATTTATGAATGATTTTTTAGCTAAGGAAAATACTCGTAAGAAGATAACATAAAATACTATGATTATTAAAAGTGTGAAAATTAAACCTAATTCTTCTGCGATCAATGCAAATATAAAATCATTATAAGACTCAGGTAAATAAAAAAGTTTTTGTACACTAGAACCCAGTCCGAGTCCAAAGAAGCCACCTTTGCCAAAGGCTAATAATGATTGCATTAATTGATACCCTGTGCCAGAAGGATCGCTCCATGGATCCAGAAATGAGATCATTCTAGCCAATCTGTAAGGTTGTAGTATTATCAATGGTATGATAGCAAAGCATACTATTACTAAATGTATAAAAAATTTTTTTAAAGATAATCCTAATATAAGTGATAAAGCAAAAAAACTACTGACTAATAAAATTATACTTCCTAAATCTTTTTGAAATATTAGGATTATGGATAAAATAATCACCATCAACAAACATTTATTAAATGCTTGATTAACATCGTTCCTTGATAGGTAGCTACATATCCAGATTAAAATAAATAACCTAGAAATTTCTGTAACTTGGAGTGTAATAAATCCTAAGTTTAACCATCTTGTTGCGCCATTAATTTCTTTCCCGAGGCCAGGCAAGAATACTATGAGCGATAGAGCAAAACTCATAATAAGAAAGTATTTCGAATAATCATTAAAGAAATCTAGTTTGATCCTACTTAAAATTGATGCAGTAATTAGACCTATTGTCATGTAGATTAAATGTCTTGCAATAAAATGAAATGATGAACCTGTTTTCTCATAAGAATAGTCTAAGGTCGCTGATGACACCATCACCAATCCAATAGAGCACAAGATAACAACTCCAAGAATAAGAGTCTGATCTATAGCCCAGCTTTCTGTTTGAAGTATTTTCTTTCTTATGAAGTTAGTCAGCAATTTTCAGTACCGCATTTGTAAAGACTTTTCCTCTATGCTTATAATCTCTATAATAATCAAAACTTGGACTAGCAGGTGACAAAATGACAGAATCATATTGGATTGCATTGTTATTCGCAATCTCAACTGCATTTTGCATATCTAGTGCCTCATAGGTTTTTACATTGACCTTAAGGTCACCTAGAATAGCTTTAGAATTTTTTCCAGTAATAATTAAGATTTTAACGGTATTATCGATTATTTCAGATAATGTAGAATAATCCTGTTTTTTTGCTGATCCACCCATTATTAAGATTACATTTTGACGTAAAGATTTTAAGGCCCAGTATGTCGAATCACAATTTGTAGACTTTGAATCATTATACCAAGAAATATTATTTGTCCTTTTTATTAGTTCTATCCTATACGGTGGATAAACAAAAGACTTTAGTGCTTTGATACATCTAATAAAATCGATTTTAAGATAGTCCGTAACGGATAAAACAGCTAATATGTTTTGTAGGCTGTGATCACCCATGAAATTGAGACTTATTTTTCCATAATGGAGTGTTTGATTGCTAATAAATAGTTCAGATTGTACTTTACTATTGATAATTATTTCAGAAGTACTTTCATTATATCCAAAATACTTTACATCATCAATATCAACACAATTTTTCTGAGAAATATTCATAATTTTTTTTCCACCATTATTAAATATACTCATTTTTATTTTAGAATATTCTTTAAAAGTTTTATGTCTTTCTAAATGATCATCCGTAATGTTTAAAAGAATACTCACATCGCTAGATTTATTTGACATGTATTCAAGTTGATAGCTTGATAGCTCAATTATGGCATAATCTAATTTTTCATCTATAAGATTAAGAGGTGGAATACCATTGTTACCACAGGCTCTCGCTTTTTTCCCAGAACTCTTAAGTATCTTTTCAAGCATATGCACAACAGTTGTCTTACCATTTGTGCCTGTCACTGAAATTACTTTTCCATCATAGATGGATTTGAAAAGATCAATATCTGTTTGAATTAATATATCTTTTTTACGTATTTGAGTTAAAAGTGGATGATTTGGTTCAAAACCAGGGCTTACAATTACAATATCAATTCCTTCCAAGATATTATTATCATAGCTACTGAAATAAAACTCATTTTGACTATACTCTGTAATATCTTTTAGATCATTATCAGATCTTGTATCGTATATCCTACATACCTGATTGATACTATTAAAATATTTTGCACAAGATTTACCAGTAATTCCAAACCCGAGTATAAGCGTTTTGATTTTCATTTACCTTATTTTCAATGACGAAAGGCCAATTAGAACTAAAACAAATGTTATAATCCAAAATCTTACGATTATTTTAGATTCATGCCAACCTTGTAGTTCAAAGTGATGATGTATTGGAGACATTTTAAAAACTCTTTTGCCAAATAATTTATATGAAAATACTTGTATCATAACTGAGAGTGCCTCTACAACAAAGACACCTCCCATAATTGCGTATACAAATTCTAATCTTAATAAAATTGCAATCATTGCTAGAATAGCTCCTAACGAGAGTGATCCAACATCCCCCATAAACACTTGAGCGGGGTAAGAGTTATACCAGAGGAACCCTAAGCCAGATCCTACTATTGCGCTAGCAAAGATAGAAACTTCTGCAACATCTGGAAGATACGGTATTAACAAATAATTAGCAATATTGAAATTACCTTGCACATATGCAAAAAGAACAAAAGCAGAAGCAATTAAGATGCAAGGAAGAATTGCTAACCCGTCTAAACCATCTGTTAGATTAACTGCATTACTAGATCCAACTATCACGAAAATAGACCATGGTATAAAGAGTACTCCCATATATATAGCATAATCCTTAACAAATGGTATTGTTAAGCTTAAGTCAATAGAATGATATGCAGTTTTATAGATGTATAATATTGCTAATGAAGCAAAAATAATTTGGAGAACTAATTTAAACTTTCCACTTATACCATCGCTTGATGAATGTAAATATTTCTGATAATCATCATAATATCCTATGCAACCAAAACTAAAAAGGATGAATGATAAAATCCATATATTGTCATTTAGTATGTCTGACCATAGTATGGTACTTACTAAAATAGAGAAAATAATTATCGTTCCACCCATAGAAGGTGTTTCAGCTTTCTTCGTTAGGTGTGATTTCGGTCCATCATCACGGATGCTTTGAAAAAGTTTTCTTGATTTAAGATGATTAATAATTATAGGACCAAACAACAGTGACAGGGTAAGAGCTGTCAAAGCTGACAAAATAATTCTAAGTGTGAGATATCTGAAAACGTCAAATCCAGAATGGAACTGTGTCAGATAATCAAAAAAGTAATACAGCATATTTATTCTCTTAATGATTGTACTATTGATTCAAATTTCATATACCTAGAGGCTTTTATCAGAACATCTATATTTGATTTTAACATAGGTAGAATATATTTTATTAAATCTTCTTTTGATTTAAAAACATTGATTTCGATTTTTACAGTCTTTTTTATCTTCTCTGCATGGTCTGAAATTAAAAATATTCTGTCAATTTTTTTGCTTTCTGCATATCTTAACACAGCAATATGATGCTCCTCTGAAGCTTTACCTAACTCTCCCATCTGACCCATAATAAGCCATTTTTCTCTACTTTCTCTCGCAACAAGGGAATCTATTGCGGCTTTAAAAGATTCTGGATTTGCATTATAAGAACTGTCAATTATCTTAGAATTATTATGACCATTTAATACGGAGAATCTACCTTTTGGTAGTGTAAAGTTTTCTATACCTTTCTTAATCGATTGAGCATCTGCGCCTGACTCAGCTGCACAAGCTATAGAAAATAATATATTCGTTATCATGTATTCTTCTTGAGAATTAGTATTAATATTAATGATACCAAATTTCTTTGTTTTTATAATAAGTTTACCGAGACTTTGCCCAACTAATCTATAGTCACTCTCCTGTCTTTTTGAAATTGTAATTACATGATGTCGAGATGCTTTTTTCTCCCATTTAGGGAAATTTTCATCATCCTTATTTAGAATAACAGTTTTTTCATATCCTTGATCCTCAAGAAGTTCCTCTTTCGCCTTATATACATTTTCAAGATTACCAAAAGTATCTATATGCGCAGAAGATACATTTAACAGAGCTACGATTTTTGGTTCCACAATTGTAGTGAGCTCTCTGATATCGCCTATTTTACTTGCACCCATTTCCAAAACGAAAATTTCAGTATTTATATCTGCTGTTAAAACCGATAGTGGCAGACCGATTTGATTATTATAGTTCCCTAGTGTTTTAGCTGTATTACACCAATTTTGAGTGATGGAAGCTGTCATTGCAGTAACTGTAGATTTTCCATTTGTGCCAGTTATCCCAATGCTTATAGAATTAATTTTTTTGATATAATAATTAGCTATCAAACCAAGAGATTTCAAAGAATCTCTAACAGATAGTACCAAAGGACTTTTATGTGATCTGTTGGTGATTACAAGACAAGCTCCATTCTGTAGAGCATCATCTATATAATCGTAGCCATCCACATTAGAGCCTAGTAATGCAATAAAGACATCATTCTCTTTCACTTCTCTAGAATCAATTTTAAAAGAATTGATTTTTTTATCTGTTAATATCTCTTTGTTATCTTGGATATCATCTTTAATTACACTTAATATTTCTAATACAGTTATACTCATTTAATCAAACTCTCAACATATTTTATGTCATTATGATAGATTTCTTTATCTTTATAAATAATCTTTGGTTCGTTTCCTTTTCCAAGCAGTAGAATCAAATAATTACTACGCGCGAAATCTAAAGATCTTCTTATAGCAGATTTTCTGTTATTTATAATTTCGTAATTATGTTTTTCTGTTAATGATTTTGATATTTGATTAGTTATCTTGATTGGATCTTCAGATCTTGGATTGTCGTCGGTAACAATAATATAATCAGCATATTCCATTGCATAATTTGCCATTGTTATTCTTTTCTCTTTATCTCTATCGCCTCCACAACCAAATATAATTAATAGCCTCATATTACACAAAGATGAGGAAACAATTTTTTTAGCATGCTTACATATATCTAGAAATGAGCTTGAGGTGTGTGCGTAATCAATAAGATATATTTCTCTTTTTTTACCATATACAAAATGATATCTACCTTGTATAGATTTTAATTTAGATATTATGTTACCTACATTTTTTTTTCTGTCTGAAGCAAAAACTTTTGCAAACTTAATAAATAAGTCTTCTGGTACTAAAGGATTTTTAGAATATTTACTATCAGAATCATGTCTATATAATATCTTTTTTGCATTATTGTTTAGTATTTTAAGGGTGTTTAAAGATTTATTAATAAACATGTACTTAGTAGTCATTTGTAATAACAATAACTTTGATTGAACATAATTTTCATAATTTTTATGATAATCAATATGGTCTCTATCTAAATTTGTTAATATTGACACATCAAATGAATGTGAGTTTAGTCTACCTTGATGTAAACCTTGTGAAGAGCATTCAACGATTAATATTTTCACATTTTTTTGTCTCATTTTATGATACTCCCGATAAAGAAGATGATTTTCAGGAGTCGTTCTCATTGTTGATGATAGCTTTGGGTAGATTCCATTACCTTCTGATGTAATTATGCCAATATTTTTTCTTGGGAAGAGCTTAGATAAGAACTGTGCTAAGAAGTGACATGTTGATGTTTTGCCATTTGTTCCGGTAACACCTATTTTAAGCATATCTCTCGTTGGATAAGAATATAGATGGTCAAGGAAAGCATTTAATTTCTTATTTAGATTACTGATTTTTAAAATAGGTACATTAGATTTAATATTACCGATACTTGTTTTACCATCTATAACTAATCCTCTGATTCCCTTAGCTATAGCATCATTTATATATTGTTGTTGATTTTTACTATTTCCATATTTTAATATTAATATCTTCTCTTTGCATGAATCTTTACTTGAAAAAATAAAATTTTGATAGCTTATATTATTTTTTTTATAAATGTCTGAAACAAAATCTATTATCTTCTCATTGTCAGATAGTTTCATTTTTTATCTGGGTAGACCTCTAGTAAATTTAGACTGTAACTCATAAATTCACTGAATATAGGTGCAGCGTTTTTCCCACCAGACACTGGTCTATTTTTGGGATTTCTAATGATTACTGCTGCCACATATTCCGGTTTCGATGCAGGAGCAATACCTACAAAGATAGCATTATGATTACTCTCACTATATTTTCCATTTATTCTTAATCTAACTGTACCTGTTTTTCCAGCTACAGAGTAATTTTGTATTTTTGCATTTTTACCAGTTCCTTTATCAACAGCCTTTCTCATCATTTTTAAAATTTCTCTTGATGATTGTCGTTGAAGCACTTGCTCACCAATCATTACATTATTATTTTTTCTATAGCTTAATTGAATCCTTGCTCCATCATTAGCAACAATATTGTAAGCATTAGCAAGATGAAGCAGTGTCGTGGACAAGCCATAACCATAACCCATCGTTCCATGTAATGCGTCATCCCAGTTATTAATATCTTTTATATTCCCATTTTGAATACTGGGAAAATCGACATATAAATCACTACCAATATTAAATTCTGTCAAAGTATCATAGATCTTCTGTTTTTTTGTTTTTTTTGCAATTATTGCTGCTCCTACATTACTCGATTTTTGTATGACGCCCTCTAACGTCAGTAAACCAAGATTCTTATAATCAGTTAATAGTTTACTTTTATTATTTAGTTTTAAACCATTTGCTGTATTTATCGCATCATTTAAGCTGACTGTTCCAGATGTTAGTGCTGCATATCCAATAATGGGTTTAATTGTTGAGCCTGGCTCAAAAACAGATGAAACTACTTTATTTTTAATTTTCTCTCCTCGGAATTCATTTCTGTTATTTGGATCAAAGGATGGGTAGTTGACCATAGTAATTATTTCACCAGTTTGACTTCTAATAAGTACTAGAGATGCACTATCCGCATTTGATAAATCAACATGTTTTTTCAATATAGAGTATCCAACATATTGCAGTCTCTTATCCAATGAAAGATGGATATCTTCTCCCGGTTTTGATTCTTCAATAATTTCTAATAGCTCTACGGACCTACCTAGGTTATCTTTCCTTATTTTTTTCAGACCTTTTTGAGATTTTAAGACATCATCTTTAGCTAATTCAATACCGCTTAGACCATTATCATCAATATCTGTGAAACCAATAACATTCGAAAAATATTCGCCACTTAAATAAATGCGGTCATACTCATCTATAAAATAAATATATGGGAAATTTATTTTTATGATTTGTTCATATATAACATTATCTATTTTTCTTTTAAGAAAATATTCTACTTTATCTTTATTATTTCGTAGTAATTTATTGAATTTTTTTTTAGGTAAATTTATTGTTTTTAAAAGAGGATCAATATCAATTTCATTATTTATATATGGATGATATATTTTCTTGAAATTAATACAAAGAGTTTTTTTAGGAACACTCATAGCTAAAATATGACCATTTGCATCATAAATACTCCCTCTATTCGTAATTATATCTCTATAACTAATTTGCCTCTTATCTGCATGAGTACTTAAATTACTCTTACATCCATGACTGTTTAAATAAAAACAATCTGTATCAAATCCCTGAAGCAGTATCACCCTTACTATCATTACAAAAAATACTAGGGAGACAATCGCATAAAAAAACGATCGTCTCCAGGAGGTTGTTGTATTGAATTTTCTGTTACTAATCAGCTTGTTGCCTTAAAAATGCTGGCACATCAATATTATCAATGTCATTATCACCGATAACTTCTTTCGGCATATCTGAAACTCCTTCGGTGTTCAAAGTGCCTTGAATAGTACTACTGGTGATTGGTTTAGCATTGATATTCTGTGGTTGATTAATACCCTCATCAACTTTTATATTTGCACCAACATTTGTGACGTCTGACTCAAGTTTTGAGGCATCGAAACCTGTGGCAACTATAGTAACTCTCAAGTCACCAAGATTATCCTCCTCTTTAATACATCCTATGATTATCGTTGCTGAATCATCAGCTATCTCCTTGACTTTATCACCAATAGCGCTAAATTCTTTTGATGATAGGTCCGCTCCAGCTGTAATATTCACTAGGACGCCACTTGCGTTAGTAAGGTCAATATTTTCTAATAATGGGCTACTGAGTGCCATACTTACTGCATCCTCAGCCCTATTAGGTCCAGATGCTACGCCTGAACCCATCATGGCTTTACCTCGTCCAGACATAACAGTTCTAACATCTGCGAAATCAACATTGATAAAACCTCTAATTGTAATAATTTCAGCTATACCTTTCACCGCTCCACGAAGTACATCATTTGCATTATCAAAAGAGCTAAATATAGAATTATCACCTCCATAAACTTCGGATAATTTCTCATTTGGTATAACTATTAGGGAGTCAACCCATTCGCTAAGTGACTCTATGCCTTCTTCGGCATATTGCATTCTTTTACTACCTTCAAATTCATAAGGTTTCGATACTACTGCAACAGTTAGAATTCCAGCATCACGAGCAATTTGAGCAATAACAGGAGCTGCACCTGTTCCAGTACCGCCTCCCATTCCTGCTGCTATAAATAACATATCAGCGCCCATTATAGCATCAGCTAATTCCTCTTTAGCTTCAAGAGCAGCCTGTCGACCCTTCTCAGGATCAGCGCCTGCGCCTAACCCTTTGGTTATATCAGAACCAATTTGAATCATCGTTGCTCCTCGGACATCGTTCAAAGCTTGGCTATCCGTGTTAGCAAGAATGAATTCTGCGCCATGTATCTTAGACTCCAGCATTGACTTTACTGCGTTGCCACCACCGCCACCAACACCGATGACTTTGATAACAGCATTTTGATTATATTCATTGACTAACTCAAACATTTTACACCTCCGATTACTCAATTGAATTCAA
>MDTD01061047.1_pt1 | contig 15284 bp, 15 predicted proteins | sample 811221 | NCBI WGS metagenome assembly MDTD01 (sample SAMN05326646, study PRJNA326480) | marine metagenome | isolation source: seawater | place: Pacific Ocean: South West | collected 2011
CGGACGCCTGCCGCGGCCGCTCAGAGGGCGGCGGCCAGCGCCTCCGCCTTGTCGGTCCGCTCCCAGGTGAACGCGTCCTCGGTGCGGCCGAAGTGCCCGTAGGCGGCCGTGGCCCGATAGATCGGACGCTTCAGATCCAGCATGTCGATGAGGCCCTTCGGCCGCAAATCGAAATGCTCACGTACCAGTTGAACGATTTTCTCTTCCGGCAGCTTGCCGGTGCCGAAGGTGTGCACGCTGATGGAGGTGGGCTCCGCCACGCCGATGGCGTAGCTCACCTGGATCTCGCACTTGTCGGCGATGCCGGCGGCCACCAGGTTCTTCGCCACGTAACGGCCGGCGTAGGCTGCCGAGCGGTCCACCTTGGACGGATCCTTGCCGGAGAAGGCGCCGCCGCCGTGGCGGGCCATGCCGCCGTAGGTGTCGACGATGATCTTGCGGCCGGTGAGCCCGCAGTCGCCCACCGGACCGCCGATGACGAACTGGCCGGTGGGGTTGATGAACACCTTGGTGCGCTCGGACATCCAGTTGCTCGGCAGCACCGGCTTGATGATCTCCTCCATCACGGCCTCGCGCAGAGCCGCCTGGGAGATGTCCGGGTCGTGCTGGGTGGACAGCACCACGGCGTCGATGCCGACGGGCTGGCCGGCGTCGTCGTAGACGAAGGAGAGCTGGCTCTTGGCGTCGGGGCGGAGGAAGGTCAGCTTGCTGCGCCGTACCTCGGCCTGGCGCTTCACCAGCCGGTGGGCGTAGGTGACGGGGGCCGGCATCAGCACGTCGGTCTCGTTGCTGGCGTAGCCGAACATCAGGCCCTGGTCGCCGGCGCCCTGCTCGTGGTCTTCCGCCTCGTCCACGCCCATGGCGATGTCGGCGGACTGCCGGCCCATGGCGTTGATCACCGCGCAGTCCTCGGGGTCGAAGCCGAGCTCCAGCGCGGAGTAACCGATGTCGCGGATCACCTGGCGCACCAGCGCGTCCAGATTGATCTCGGCGCGGGAACGGAACTCGCCGGCGATCACCACGATGCCGGTCTTGATCAGGGTCTCGCAGGCGACCCGGGATTCCGGGTCCTGCTCGAGCATGGCGTCGAGCACGGCGTCGGAGATCTGGTCCGCCATCTTGTCCGGGTGGCCTTCCGAGACCGACTCGGAGGTGAACAGGCTGTAATCCGTCATAGTGATCCTTGGTCGCTGGTCGGGCGTGGCCATCGGGCCGGGATGGCGGGAATTGTAACCCACCCGCCCGGCAGGAATATGGCGGAAGATGTTCGGGCGCAGGCGCTCGGGCGGGGGGCGTCGACGTCACGGGCCCGCCTCGCCGCGCCGTTCGGCCCGGCTCGAATTGCAGCGGCTGGGCCGAGCGGGGACAATAGCCGCCCCGCGAGATCACCGGCTAGCCGAAGAGACCCTATGTCGAGCAGAACTGACCGAGCGAACGCCATTCGCGCGCTCGCCATGGACGCGGTGCAGGCCGCCAACTCGGGCCACCCCGGCGCGCCGATGGGCCTCGCCGACGTGGCCGAGGTGCTCTGGCGGGAGGTGCTCCGGCACAACCCCGCCGACCCCCGCTGGGCCGACAGGGACCGCTTCGTGCTGTCCAACGGCCACGGCTCGATGCTGCTCTACGCGGTGCTGCACCTCACCGGCTACGACGTCTCCATCGACGACATCAAGGCGTTCCGCCAGCTCCACTCGCCCACCGCCGGCCACCCCGAGTTCGGCGAGTGCCCCGGCGTCGAGACCACCACCGGCCCGCTCGGGCAGGGATTCGCCAACGCGGTCGGCATGGCCCTCGCCGAGCGGCTGCTCGCGGAGACCTTCAACCGGGACGGTTTCCCCGTGGTGGACCACCGCACCTGGGTGATCGCCGGTGACGGCTGCCTGATGGAAGGCGTGTCCCACGAGGCGGCGTCGCTGGCCGGCACCCTCGGGCTCGGCAAGCTGATCTGCATCTACGACGACAACGGCATCTCCATCGACGGCGAGGTGGAGGCCTGGTTCACCGAGGACGTGCCGGCCCGGTTCGAAGCCTACGGCTGGCGGGTGCTGCGCGACGTCGACGGCCACGACGGTGACGCCGTGGCCCGGGCGCTGGCGGAGGCTGCCGCCCGGGACGACCGGCCGACGCTGGTCTGCACCCGCACCGTGATCGGCCGGGGCGCGCCCAACAAGGAAGGCTCCGCCGACGTCCACGGCGCTGCGCTGGGCGAGGACGAGGTGGCCGCCGCCCGGCAGCGGCTCAACTGGGGCTCGCCGCCGTTCGAGATCCCCACCCACCTGAAAGAGGAGTGGGACTGCCGCGCCGCCGGCGCCGCCCGCCAGCGCGACTGGCAGGACCTGTTCGACCGCTACCGCGCGGAACATCCGGAGCTGGCCGCCGAATTCGAGCGGCGCATGGCCGGCGAGCTGCCCGCCGGCTGGTCCGGGCCCATCGACGCCCTCGCCCGCCAGGCCCAGGACGACGGGGCGCCGCTGGAGACCCGCAAGTCCTCCCAGCAGTGCCTGGGCGCGCTGGCCGAGACCCTGCCCGAGCTGTTCGGCGGCTCCGCCGACCTCACCGGCTCCAACGGCACCCGCTGGAAGGGCGCGACGGACCGGCAGTACCTCAGCTACGGGGTGCGCGAGTTCGGCATGTCGGCGATGGTCAACGGCATGGTGCTGCACGGCGGGCTGCGGCCGTTCGCCGGCACCTTCCTGGTGTTCATGGAGTACGCCCGCAACGCCGTGCGGCTGGCCGCGCTGATGAAGATCCCCAGCGTGTTCGTCTACACCCACGATTCGGTGGCCCTCGGCGAGGACGGCCCCACCCATCAGCCCATCGAGCAGCTCACCAACCTGCGCACCACGCCGAACCTGGCGGTCTGGCGTCCCTGCGACACGGTGGAGAGCGCCGTCGCCTGGCGGTCGGCGATCGACCGGCGGGACGGCCCGTCGGCGCTGGTGTTCACCCGCCAGAAGACGGAATGCCAGGCGCGCGACCAGGCGGCCTTCGAGGCCATCGCCCGGGGCGGCTACGTGCTGCGCACCGAGCGGCGGTCCGGCGCGCCGGACGCGGTGGTGATCGCCACCGGGTCCGAGGTGGGCCTGGCCATGGCGGCGGCGGACGCGCTGGCGGACGAGCTGGACGTGCGGGTGGTGTCGATGCCCTGCGTCGACGCGTTTCTCGCCCAGGACGCGGGCTACCGCGACGGCGTGCTGCCGCCGGCGCTGCGCGCCCGGGTAGCGGTCGAGGCCGGGCACCCCGACTACTGGTGCAAGTTCGTCGGCCTCGACGGCGAGGTGGTCGGCATCGACCGTTTCGGGCTGTCGGCGCCCGGCGGCGTGGCCATGGAAACCCTGGGCATGACGGTGGATAACGTGGTTGCCGCGGTGCGGCGCACGGTGCAACGCACTTCCTGAGGAGCCTGATCGATGGCAGCGAAGCGCATGCCGCGCAAGCAGATGAGCGACGTCGACCTGAACGGCAAGCGGGTGCTGATCCGGGAGGATCTGAACGTGCCGATCAAGGACGGCCGGGTCACCAGCGACACCCGCATCCGCGCCGCCCTGCCCACCCTGCAGGCGGCCCTGGACGCCAACGCCGCGGTGATCGTCATGTCGCACCTCGGCCGGCCCGAGGAAGGCCGCTACGACGAGGCCTTCTCGCTGGCGCCGGTGGCGGTCCGCCTGGGCGAGCTGCTGGGCCGGGACGTGGCGCTGATCCGGGACTGGCGGATCACCGGCGCCGGCGTCAATCCGGGCGAGATCGCGCTGCTCGAGAACGTGCGTTTCCTGGAGGGCGAGAAGAAGGACGCCGACGCCCTGGCCGAGCAGCTCGCCGGGCTGTGCGACGTGTTCGTGATGGATGCCTTCGCCACCGCCCACCGGGCCCAGGCGTCGACCCACGGGGTCGCGCGCTTCGCCCCCGTGGCCTGCGCCGGCCCGCTGCTGGCGGCCGAGCTCGACGCCCTGGAGCTGGCGCTGGCCGAGCCGCGCCGGCCGCTGGTGGCCATCGTCGGCGGCGCCAAGGTCTCCACCAAGCTCGAGGTGCTGGACGCCCTGGCCGATCTGGCGGACCGGATCATCGTCGGCGGCGGCATCGCCAACACCTTCATCGCCGCGGCCGGCAAGCCGGTCGGGCAGTCCCTGTACGAGCCGGACCTGGTCGAGGCGGCCCGCCGCATCGCCGCCAAGGTCGACGTGCCGCTGCCGGTGGACGTGATGGTCGGCAAGCGCTTCGCCGAGGACGAGCCCGCCGTGGTCAAGACCCTGGACGAGGTGGCCGAGGACGACATGATCTTCGACATCGGCCCCGAGACCGCGCGCCGGTGGGCCGCCGGCCTGAACGACGCCGGCACGGTGCTGTGGAACGGCCCGGTGGGCGTGTTCGAGTTCGATCAGTTCGGCGAGGGCACCCGGGTGCTGGCCGAGGCCATCGCGGCGAGCGACGCGTTCTCCATCGCCGGCGGCGGCGACACCCTGGCGGCCATCGACAAGTACGGCGTGGCCGACGGCATCTCCTACATCTCCACCGGCGGCGGCGCGTTCCTCGAGTTCGTCGAGGGCAAGACCCTGCCGGCGGTGGCCGTGCTGGCGAGCCGGGCGGAGGGCTGATGTCCGAGTTGGGCCGCGGCACCCTCCGTAGGAGCGGCCTCCCGGCCGCGATTCACTACGACGCCGGCCTAATACGCAAGGTCTGCCAAATACAGACTGCCAAGCCGCCGCCAAGCGGCGGCCGATCGCGGCCGGGAGGCCGCTCCTACGGGCTCGTGCCATGGACTTCGATCCGGACTCGCTGCGCGCGGGGCTGAGGCCGCTGGTACCCGGTGAGCCGGTGATCCTCACGCCGGAGGAGGACGCCTATCTGCGCCACTACGGCATCCACTTCGCCGAGGAGGTCCCCGCCCTCGCCCACCACTTCGGCGCCGTGGAGTCGGACGAGCACCGGCTCGCCGCGCACCTGTGGATGCCGGCGCAGCCCCGGGGCACGGCGGTGGTGATCCACGGCTACTACGACCACACGGGGCTGTACGGCCACCTGATCCGCCGCCTCATCGACCGGGGCCTGGCGGTGGTGTCCCTCGACCTGCCGGGCCACGGCCTGTCCACCGGCGCCCAGGCGACCATCGACACCTTCGACCACTACGTGGACGCTTTCGAGGCCACCATGCGGGCGCTCGAACACCACATTCCCCAGCCCTGGTTCCTGCTCGGCCAGAGCACCGGCGGCGCCATCGCCATGGAGTGGCTGCTCGGCCGCGGCCTGACCCGGGCGGACAATCCCTTCGAGCGGGTGGTGCTGCTGGCGCCCCTGGTCCGGCCCCACCGCTGGCCGGTGAACCGGGTGTTCTACGAGCTCGCCCGCCGGTTCGTGTCGAAACGGCCGCGTTCGTTCCGGGCCAACGCGGAGAATCCGGAGTTCCTCACGTTCCTGCGGGACCGGGATCCGCTGCAGGCGCGCATCCTGCCGGTGCAGTGGGTCACCGCCATGATGGCCTGGCGCCGCCGCTTCGAAGGCTACGCGCCGACGGACATCGCGCCGCTGGTGATCCAGGGCCAGGCGGACACCACCGTCGACTGGCGCTACAACCTGCGGGTGATCGAGCGGCTATTCGAGCCGCGGGTCTTCTTCATTCCCCAGGCCCGGCACCATCTGGTGAACGAATCCCCGGAGATCCGCGCCCAGATCCTCAAGGCCGTGGAGGGCGAGCTCGGGCTCTGAGCCCGGGCGCCCCGATCAGAACAGCACCCGGGCCTTGATGGTGGCCGGGATCGCCCGCAGCGCCTCGAGCACCGGCTGGGAGTAGTCCGCCTCGATGTCCACCACCACGTAGCCGATGTGGGGGTTGGTCTGCAGGTACTGGCCGGCCACGTTCACCTGATGGTCCGACAGCACCTGGTTGATGGCGGACATCACGCCGGGCACGTTCCTGTGGATGTGCAGCAGCCGGTGCTGCCCCGGATGTTCCGGCAGCGCCACCTCGGGGAAATTCACCGCCGACAGGGTGGAGCCGTTGTCGCTGTAGCGGACCAGCTTCTCCGAGACCTCCAGGCCGATGTTCTCCTGGGCCTCCTGGGTGCTGCCGCCGACGTGGGGCGTGAGGATCACGTTCGACAGGCCGCGCAGGGGCGACTCGAAGGGCTCGTCGTTGGACTTCGGCTCGCTGGGGAACACGTCGATGGCGGCGCCGAGCAGCTCGCCCGCGCGCAGGCGCTGCGCCAGGGCGTCGAGGTCGATGACGTTGCCCCGGGAGGCGTTGATCAGCACCGCGTCGCGCTTCATCCGCGCGAGCTCGGCGGCGCCGATCATGTTGCGGGTCTGGGGCGTGGCGGGCACGTGCAGGGTCACCACGTCGGCCCGGCCCAGCAGATCGGCCAGGCTGTCCATCTGCCGGGCGTTGCCCATGTTCAGCTTCTTCACCACGTCGTAGAACACGACGTTCATGCCGAGGCCCTCGGCCAGCACGCCGAGCTGGGCGCCGATGTTGCCGTAGCCGATCACGCCCAGGGTCTTGCCGCGCACCTCGTAGCTCGACTTGGCGGTCTTGCGCCACTCGCCGGCGTGCATGCGGGTGCTCTTGTCCGGCACGCCGCGCAGCAGCAGGATCGCTTCGGCCAGCACCAGCTCGGCGACGCTGCGGGTGTTGGAGAACGGCGCGTTGAACACCGGCACGCCGGCGGCGGTGGCCGCGTTCAGGTCGACCTGGTTGGTGCCGATGCAGAAACAGCCCACGGCGATCAGCCGCCGGGCCGCGGCCAGCGCCTCGGCGTCGAGCTGGGTTCGGGAGCGGATGCCCACCATGTGGACGTCGGCGATGGCCTTCGCCAGCTCCGCGCCCTGCAGCGCCTCGCCCAGCGCGGTGACGTTGCGGTAGCCGGCGCGCTCGAGATTCTCCACCGCCGAGGGATGGACGCCCTCCAGCAGCAGAACGCGGATTCTGTCTCTGTCCAGGGAGGTGGTGCGCACCGGGTCTGGGTCCGTGGCCGAAAGGGCGCCTATACTACCAGCCCCCGTGAAACCCAAAGCGAAAATGTCCCAAGTGCTCGATGAAACCCTTTCACCGCGGCAGGTCCGGCGCGATGCCGAGAGCCTGGCCACCTGGGGCCGGGACTGGACCCGCAGCTTCGAGGTGGCGCCCAGCGCGGTGGTGTTTCCGGAGTCGGTGGACGACGTGGTGGCGCTGGTGCGCCTGGCCAATGCCGAGGGGCTGGCGCTGGTGCCTTCCGGCGGACGCACCGGCCTGTCCGGCGGCGCCGTGGCCGGCAACGGCGAGGTGGTGGTGTCCTTCGACCGCATGAACGGCATCCTCGACTTCGAGCCCGCCGACCGGCTGGTGACCTGCCAGCCCGGCGTGGTCACCCAGACCCTGCAGGATTTCGCCCGGGACCGGGGGCTGTTCTACCCCGTGGATTTCGCGTCCGCCGGCTCCTCCCAGATCGGCGGCAACATCGCCACCAACGCGGGCGGCATCAAGGTGATCCGCTACGGGCTGACCCGGGACTGGATCGCCGGACTGAAGGTGGTCACCGGCGCCGGCGAGGTGCTGGAGCTGAACCGCGGCCTGGTGAAGAACGCCACCGGCTACGATCTGCGGCATCTGTTCATCGGTTCCGAGGGCACCCTCGGCTTCGTGGTCGAGGCCGACGTGCTGCTGACGGCACTGCCCGAGCCCCAGCTCGTGATGGTGCTCGGGGTGGAGCGGTTCCGGGACCTGCTGGCCGTGCTCGGCCAGTTCCAGAGCGCGCTCACCCTGTCGGCCTTCGAGTTCTTCTCCGAGCTGGCGCTGCAGAAGGTCACCGCCCACCGCGAGCTGGCCCGGCCGCTGTCCGGGGCGGCGCCGTTCTACGCCCTGCTGGAGTTCGACGAGAGCGCCCTGGACGCCGCCACCGGCGCGTTCGAGCGCTGCGTGGCGGAAGGCTGGGTGTCCGACGGGGTGCTGAGCCAATCCGAGACCCAGGCGGAGAACCTGTGGCAGCTCCGGGAAGGCATCTCCGAGAGCATCGCCGGCTACACCCCGTACAAGAACGACCTGGCGGTGCGTATCTCACGCATGCCGGAGTTCCTCGACGAGGTGGACGCGCTGGTGCAGCAGAGCTACCCGGACTTCGAGGTGTGCTGGTACGGCCACATCGGTGACGGCAATCTGCACCTGAACATCCTCAAGCCCGGCGACATGAGCCAGGCGGATTTCTTCGCCAAGTGCCACGAGATCTCGCCGCGCATCTTCACGGCGGTGGCCGCCCGGGGCGGCAGCATCTCCGCCGAGCACGGCGTCGGCCTGCTGAAGCGGGACTTTCTCGACTACAGCCGCAGCCCGGCGGAGCTGGCCGCCATGCGCGGCATCAAGGCCGTGCTGGACCCGAACGGGGTGATGAATCCCGGCAAGATGCTGCCCCCGGCCTGACCGGGCCCGGGGCGGCGCAGCGCGCCGCCGGTCAGCGCAGGAACAGCCGGTAGGCCGGGTTGTCGGTCTCTTCCCAGTAGCGGTAGCCGACCCGCTCGAGGTAAGCGGTGAGCTTCTTCCGGTCGCCCTCGCCGGCCTCGAACCCCACCAGCACGCGGCCCCAGGCGGCGCCGTGGTTGCGGTAGTGGAACATGGTGATGTTCCACTCGGTGCCGAGCACGGACAGGAAGCGCAGCAGCGCCCCCGGCCGCTCGGGAAACTCGAAGCGGTACAGCAGCTCCGGTTTGCCGCCCAGGGTGCGCCCGCCCACCATGTGGCGGACGTGCAGCTTGGCCGCTTCGTTGTCGGTCATGTCCTGGACGGCGTAGCCGCCCGCCTCCAGCGCCTCGACCACGGCGGCCCGGTCTGCCGGCGTCGCTACCTGCAGGCCGACGTAGACGTGGGCGGCCTCGTCGCTGGCATAGCGGTAGTTGAACTCGCTCACCGAGCGCTTGCCCAGGGTCTGGCAGAAACGGCGGAAACTGCCGCGCTGCTCGGGAATGGTCACGCCGAGGATGGACTCGCGCTGCTCGCCCACCTCGGCCCGCTCGGAGATGTGGCGCAGCCGGTCGAAATTGACGTTGGCGCCGCTGACCACGGCCACCAGGCTGCCGTCGCCGCCGGTCCGGGCGGCCGCCTTCCCGCCCCGGGCGGCGAACTTCTTCAGCCCGGCCACGGCCAGGGCCCCCGACGGCTCGGCGATGGCGCGGGTGTCGTCGAACAGGTCCTTCACGGCGGCGCAGATCTCGTCGGTGCTGACCGTGATGACTTCGTCGACGCATTGGCGGGCGACCTTGAAGGTCTCCCTGCCCACCTGGGCGACGGACACGCCGTCGGCGAACAGGTCGAGGGAATCGTAGGGCAGCTTCACCCGCCGGCCGGCCCGCATGGCCGCCGCCAGGCAGGCGGAGCCCTCGCACTCGACGCCGACCACCCGGGTGCCCGGGGACAGGTACTTCACGTAGGCGGAGATGCCGGCGATCAGCCCGCCGCCGCCCACCGGCACGAACACGGCGCCGGGGGCGCGGGCGTGCTGGTTCATGATCTCCATGCCCACCGTGCCCTGGCCGGTGAGCACGTCGACGTCGTCGAAGGGGTGGACGAAGGTGTAGCCGTGCTCGGCGACCAGGCCGTCGGCGTGGGCCTTGGCCTCGTCGAAGCCGTCGCCGTGCAGCACCACCTTCGCGCCCAGGGCGCGCACCGCGTCCACTTTGATGCTCGGGGTGTTGCGGCCCATGACGATCACCGCCTTCAGGCCGAGCTCCCGGGCGGCCAGCGCCACGCCCTGGGCGTGGTTGCCGGCGGACGCCGCGATCACGCCGCGCTGCTGCTCTTCCTCGGAGAGCTGGGCGATCTTGTTGTAGGCGCCGCGGATCTTGAAGGAGAACACGGGCTGCATGTCCTCGCGCTTGAGCAGCACCTCGTGGCCGGTGCGCGCGGACAGCCGCGGCGCCCGCTGCAGCGGCGTCTCCACCGCCACGTCGTAGACGCGGGAGGACAGAATCTTCTTTACGTAGCGTTCCAGCATCGGGAGACTGTGTCGGGCAACCGAGGTAGCAGAGCAAACGACGTAGTATGGACCAAGACCAGCTCAAACGCAGTGCTGCCCAGGCGGCTCTGGACTACATCGCGCCCAAGCTCGACGGCAGCAGCGTGGTCGGCGTCGGCACCGGCTCGACCACCAACCACTTCATCGATCTGCTGGCCGGCATCAAGCACACCTTCAACGCCACGGTGTCCTCCAGCGAGGCCAGCGCCGAGCGGCTGCGCGGCCACGGCATCGCCGTCCTGGATCTCAACGCCGTCGACGGCGTGGCGGTCTACGTCGACGGCGCCGACGAGGTGAACGGTGCGCGCCAGCTCATCAAGGGCGGCGGCGGCGCGCTGACCCGGGAGAAGATCGTCGCGGCCTCCGCCGACGAGTTCGTCTGCATCGTCGACGCCAGCAAGCGGGTCGAGGTGCTCGGCGACTACCCCCTGCCGGTGGAGGTCATTCCCATGGCCCGGGGGCTGGTGGCCCGGGAGATCCGCGAGCTGGGCGGCCATCCCGAGCTGCGCCAGGACTTCGTCACCGACAACGGCAACGTCATCCTCGACGTCCACGGCCTGAAGATCTTCGATCCCACGGAGCTGGAGCGGACGCTCAACAACATCGTCGGCGTGGTCTGCAACGGCGTGTTCGCCGCCCAGGCGGCGGACCTGGTGTTCATCGCCGCCGCCGGCGGCGTCGAGACGCTGTAGCGCCGCACCGGGGCCGGGCTGCGCTCGCGGCGCTTCAGCCCGAGCCGTGCAGCACGAACTGCTCGAACTCCTCCTCGAACATCAGCCGGGTCGGATCGGTCATGCGATCGATGTAGAGCCGCCCGTCGAGATGGTCGAACTCGTGCTGGAACACGGTGGCGAGAAAGCCGCGCAGCTCGAGCTCCAGGGGTTCGCCCGCCAGATTGCGGGCGCTCACGCGCACGTGCTGGGGGCGTTCGACCCAGCCGCGCAGGCCCGGCACCGACAGACAGCCTTCCCAGAACCCGGCGCTGGCTTCGTCGACCACCTCGATCCGCGGATTGACGAACACCGTCAGCGGCATCGGCGGAATGTCGCCGTAGCGGCTCGCCTCCGGATCGATCTCGATGATGGCGAGACGGACCGGCACGTCGATCTGCGGCGCGGCCAGGCCGATGCCGCCGGCATGGTGGAGCGTGTCGATCATGTCGTCCACCAGGCGCCGGGTGTCCGGGCTGGTGATCTCGGCGTCGGTCAGGGGCCGGGCCGGGGTGCGCAGGGTCGGATGTCCCATGCGGATGATGTCGCGTACTGCCATCAGTCGTGGTCCTGGTCTGCGGTTGCTCGATGTCGTGTCAGCGGCTGCCAGCCCGCCTCGCTCAGCACCCCGTCCAGGGGGACGTCCCAGGGCGCCGCCGGCAGGGGCGACTCGCTGCGCTGCACCTCGTGGGCCAGGCCGATCAGGCGCGGCCGCAGGCGCGGCGGCAGGCGGCCGATGAAGCGGTCGTAGAAGCCGGCGCCCATGCCCAGCCGGTTGCCCCGGTCGTCGAAGGCGACCAGCGGCATCAGCAGCACGTCGATAGACAGCGGCGGCACCCACGGGGTTCCCGGCGCCGGCTCGGCGATGCCGAACCGGTTGGTCACGAAGCGGGTGTCGGGCCGGACCCGGTAGAAGTCCATGACGCCGCCGCGCCGGACCACCGGCAGCGCCAGCCGGCGGCGCGGGTGCAGCAGCCGGCGCAGCAGCGGCGCCGGGTCGAGCTCGCCGTCCGCGGCGACGTAGGCGCCGAAGGTGCGGCCGGCGAACTGCAGGCCGGCGGCGAAGAAGTGCCTGGCCGCCGCGTCGGCGTGGGCGGCCCGCACCGACGGGGTCAGCCGGCGCCTGCGCTGGCGGAACGTCCGCCGCAGGTCGCGCCGGCCGGCGTCGTCCCGGCGGTCCGCAGGCGCTGGATCGGGGGGTGGTGTGGTCATGGGCGTGGAGAAGGATCTCCCAGGATGCCGCTGTCGATATGGCCCTGAACCGTTTGGTTCAGGTCGGGGGCCGCGGAGCGAAGTCCCAGGCTTCCCAACCCACGCCCGGCTCCATGGAGGCGGGTGCGGCGTCGGGCTTGCTCACAGACCATCGCCGTTGACCCCCTGGGTTTTTTCTAACGGCTCAAGGACGACTACCAACTGGCGAACATCCCAGGAGATGAGCGAAGTATAGCCAATCGGAACGGCCTACCGGGTATTGACAGACGCCGTCAGAGGCTGGGTGCAGTGCGGCGCACTACACCAGCTGTTTGTGCTCGGCCAGGGCGTGGGTGATGCGGTCGGAGAGCTGGCGCACCATGGTGTCGGCCTCGCTCTGGACGTGCTCCACGGCGTGGCGCTTCTCGAGCAGCTCGTTGGCGAGGTTGAGCGCCGCCATCACGGCGATGCGGTCGAGGCCGAACACCTTGCCGGACTCGCGGATCTGGCGCATCTGCTGGTCGAGGTAGCGGGCCGACGAGGTGAGCGCGTCCACCTCGTCCTGGCGGCAGCTCACCTGATACTCCTTGTCGAGGATTCTGACGCTGACCGTCGTGGTGTCGCTCATGGTCGATCAGTCCTGTTCCAGGGCCTTCAGCCGGGTGATCATGGATTCGACGCGGCTCTTGGCCAGCTCGTTCTTCTCGATCAGCTTGGCGCGCTCGGTGGTCCAGTTCTGCTGCTGCGCCCGCAGGGCACGGTTCTCCCGGCTGAGCACGGCGCACAGCTCGATGAGCTCCGCGACCTTCCTCTCCAGTGCCGCCCACTCGGGGCTCGGCGATTCGCGACTCGACATATTCGGATAACCGTTTCGGACAACCGTCTGGAAAAAACCGCACGAAAGCGTCGTTGCGCCCGTTAGTGTGCGCTGAATGCCGGGGCATGTGAAGCGCGGTCCGGGGAGCGCTTCTGCGCCGCGCCGGGTCTGTTAGCATACGGCTCCCGCTGAACCGACGGAGGCGCCCGGCGCCGTGTCCGATCTCACCGCTCTGGCGCTCAATGCCGCCCATCAGCTGCCCGTGGCGGAGCTGCACGGCGCGGTCTGCGGCCTCGGTGTCTGTCACCGCGGCGACACGCCGACGGTCGACGTGGTCGCGCTGCTCGGCGAGGAGGCGCTCACCCACCAGGACGCCGTCGAGGCGTTTGTCAGCGCGGCGGTCGGCGAGCTGCTGGCCGAGGACATGCGCTTCGCGCCGCTGCTGCCCGCCGACGACGTGCCGCTGCCGGACCGGCTGGAGGCCCTCGGCCAGTGGTGTGCGAGCTTCCTGGCCGGGTTCGCCGCGGGCCTCGCCCGGCGCGGCGCGACCAGCCTGGACGACTGCCCCGAGGAGGTCCGCGAGATCGTCCGCGACTTCAGCGCCATTGCCCAGGTCGATGCCGATGTCGCCGGCCGCGGCGCCGAGGCCGCGGAAACGGACTTCGTCGAGCTCGAGGAGTTCGTCAAGGTGGGGGCCCTGCTGATCATGACCACGCTGAACGATGAAACCGACGATCCGGCCGGCTGAGTACCGGCGGCGCCGGGCGGCGCTGATGAGCCACATGACGCCGGGCTCGGTGGCCGTCGTGCCGGCCGCCACGGTGCGGCTGCGCAACCGCGACACGGAGTATCCGTTCCGCCAGGACAGCGACTTCCTCTACCTGACGGGTTTCGTCGAGCCGGACGCGGTGCTGGTGCTGGCGCCGGGGCGGGACCACGGCGAGGTGATTCTGTTCTGCCGGGAGCGGGAGCCCCGGGCGGAGCTCTACGACGGCGAGCGGCTCGGGCCGGAGCGGGCGGTGGACGCCCTCGGCGTCGACGACGCCTTCCCCGTCGCCGACCTCGACGAGATCCTGCCCGGGATGCTCGAAGGCCGGGAGCGGATCTACATGACCCTGGGCGAGTACCCGGACTTCGACAACAAGGTGCTCCACTGGGTCAACTCGATCCGGGCCCGGGAGGCCGGCGGCGCGGTGCCGCCCGGCGAGTTCGTGGCGCTGAAGCACCTGCTGCACGAGCAGCGGCTGTACAAGTCCGCCGCGGAGATCCGCATCATGCGCGAGGCCGCGCGCATCACCTGCCTGGCCCACGAGCGCGCCATGGCGGCGTGCCGCCCCGGCATGACGGAGCTCGCCCTGGAGGCCGAGCTGCTGCACGAGTTCATGCGCCACGGCGCCCGCAGCCCGGCCTACCCCAGCATCGTCGGCGGCGGCGCGAACGCCTGCGTGCTGCACTACACCGACAACCGCGCGGTGCTGCGCAAGCAGGATCTGGTGCTGATCGACGCCGGCTGCGAGTTCGAGCACTACGCGGCCGACGTCACCCGGACGTTTCCGGTGGGCGGCGAGTTCGGCCGCGCCCAGCAGGCGGTCTACGAGATCGTGCTGGCGGCGAACGAAGCCGCCATTGCAGCCTGCCGCCCCGGCATCCCGTTCATGGCGCCCCACGATGCCGCGGTGCGGGTGATGGTCGAGGGGCTGGTGTCGCTGAAGCTGCTGCGCGGCGATGTGGACGGGCTGATCGAGGCGGGCGAGTACCGCCGGTTCTGCCCCCACAACACCTCCCACTGGCTCGGCAGCGACGTCCACGACGTGGGCGACTACCGGGTGGGCGGCGCCTCCCGGCAGCTCGAGCCCGGCATGGTGCTGACCATCGAGCCGGGCATCTACCTGCCGGCGGCGGAAGGTGTGCCTGCCCGGTTCCGGAACCTCGGCGTGCGGATCGAGGACGACGTGCTGATCACCCGCGACGGCAACGAGGTGCTCACCGAGGCGGCGCCGAAAGCGGTTGGGGATGTGGTGAAGGCCATGGGGCGCCGCCGCCGTGGCTGACGCGGTCTACGACGTCGCCGTGGTCGGCGGCGGCCTCATCGGCGCGGCGGTGGCGCTGGGGCTGGCCGCTCAGGACCGGCGGGTGCTGCTGATCGAGCCGCGGCGGCCGGCGGTGGTGCGCGGATCCCTCGGCATGGATCTGCGGACCCTGGCCCTGTCGCCGGCGTCCCGGGCGCTGCTGGACTCCGTGGGCGTCTGGGGGCGCGTCGAGGCGACGCCGTACCGGCGCATGGAGGTCTGGGAAGAGCGCGGCACCCGCGCCATGAACTTCGATGCCGCGATGGCAGGACGGGAGGAGCTCGGCTGGATCGTCGAGAATGGCCCGCTGGTGGAGGCGCTCTGGTCTACGGTCGACCGGCAGCATGGGATCCGGGTTCACCACGGCCGGCTGGCGGACCTGTCGGCCGGGGCGGACGAGGTCGTCCTGACCCTCGCTGCGGCCGCAGATGCGGCGGCCGCTGCCCCGGCGGTGGCTGCCGGCCCGGCGCGGGCGCGCCTGCTGATCGCGGCCGATGGTGCGGCGTCCGCGGTGCGGCAGATGCTC
>MDTD01083914.1_pt1 | contig 15284 bp, 11 predicted proteins | sample 811221 | NCBI WGS metagenome assembly MDTD01 (sample SAMN05326646, study PRJNA326480) | marine metagenome | isolation source: seawater | place: Pacific Ocean: South West | collected 2011
ACAAAATGTTTTATTTTTTCTATGGCTATTTTTTCACAAGTATAACCATCTGAAGAACATCTTTTTACTGCATCAAATTTTTTTGTTTGATTGTTAAATTCTTTTTCAACTTTTGAACCACACGATGGGCATTTATCTGGAAATTTAAATTTCTTATTTTTCTCATTTCTTTTCGATAAATCTACAGTTACAACGTGGGGTATTACATCGCCTGCTCTCTCAATTTTTACTACATCGCCTATTCTTATATCTTTTTTATTAATTTCATCTTCATTATGCAATGTTGCATTAGAAACAACTACCCCGCCAATATTTACTGGTTCTACTTTAGCAACTGGAGTTAGAGCCCCTGTTCTACCAACTTGAATATCGATATTTAATATTTTTGAAAAAGATGATGCAGCAGAAAATTTGTGTGCTGCGGCCCATCTTGGAGCGTTACCAACAAATCCTAATCTAGTTTGAAGTTTCAGATCATTAATTTTATAAACTAGCCCATCAACATCGTATTCTAATTCATAACGTTTTTCCTCAACGCTATTATGGTTTTTTATTAAATCATTAATTTTCGTAATTGTATTATTATACTTGCTTGTTTTAAATCCCCATTTTTTCAGTGATTTTAAAAAGTCTGATTGTTTTGAAAAATTATTATTTTGAAAATAACCAAACGTATATGCAATAAATTTTAATGGTATTTTTTTTGTTTCGGATGAGTCTTTTTGCCTTAGTGATCCAGATGCAGCATTTCTTGGATTTGCGAATTTATTTTTCAATTTCTCAAAGTCATTTTTTTTTATATAAACCTCTCCTCTAATTTCAACATTTTTTGGAAAATCTTTAAAATTAATTTTCTTAGGGATGTCTGAAATAGTTTTAAGATTTTCAGTTATCACCTCCCCTTCAGTCCCGTCTCCTCTTGATAAACCAAGAACTAAAATCCCATCTTTATAAGTTAAAGATGCAGATATTCCGTCAATTTTTGGTTCGACTGAGTATTCAAAAAGTTGATCTTTTTTTAGGTTTAAATAATTTTTTATTTTTTTTTCAAAATTAATCAGATCCTCTTTGTCAAAAACATTTGACAAAGATAACATGGGAACTTTGTGTTTTTGCTTTTTAAAATTTTTTGAAGGTTTAAAACCAACTTTTTTTGAGGGAGAGTCTTTATGATTTAAAAAACTATATTTACTCTCTAATTCTAATATTTCTTTTTTTAATTCATCGTACTCTTTATCAGAGATTATCGGGCTATCTTCTGAGTAGTATAATTTATTGTGTTTATTAATCTCTTTTATTTTATTTAAATATAATTTTTCAGATTCTTTTTTTTCCATCAAAATATTTTAGTTTTAATTCTTTCAATCAATTTTATTCTTCTTTTGTCTTTATTTGATTTAATTTGAGGTGATTTATAATTCTTATTGAACACCTTATAAGTATTTTCATACCATTCACTTGATTGATAATTGTAGCCTAGCAAATAAGCATATTTTTTGGCTTCATCTACTAGTCCAATTTTATAATGAAGTTCGACTAGTCTGTGAAGTGCTTCTTCAATAAATACTGAATCACTATAATTTTCTACAACAAATCTAAATCTATTAATAGCTGGTATCCATTTTTTTTTTTCAAAATAATATCTAGCCAAATACATTTCTTTTGATGCAAGTATTTCATTGATTAAACCTAATTTAAATTTTGAGTCAAAAGCATAATCTGTATTTGGATAATTTTGTATTATATATTCAAAATATATTTTAGATTTCATAATTGAGTCAAGATCTCTAGTTTCATCAACTATTTGATCATAATAGGCTACAGCTAAAAGATAATAGGCATAATCTGTCCTTGGGTGAAGTGGATATGTTTTAAAAAATCTTTCAATCTCATAAATTGTATCAGAGTAATATTCTTGAGTAAAATATGAGTAAGCCGCCATCAATGCTGCACGTGGAGCCCATTCAGATTGGGGGAATAATAATTCTGCTTCACTAAATTTTTTTGCTGCTGTAAAGCCATCTTGATTTTCTAAGGCATTAAGACCTTCTTGATAAGCATCTATCATTTGTAAATCAATCTGCTTTTCTTTGATGACCTCTATATTTGATATTTCCTCTTTAGCACATGAAGCTATTAAGAAAAAAAAACTTAAAAGGATAATTATAGTTTTTTGCATACATATTTATTAACAGAAATAAAATTTTTTTCTATTTTTATGCAATTGATTTAAGATAAGATTTATCTAAAAATTGATAAGGTAAAGTTTTTTCCTTAATCTCTATGATTGTAAAATTAGAATTATCACTGAAAAGTTTTCTTAATATCTTATTAGTAAGTCTGTGGCCCCCTTCTGTAGAAATTAAAGATCCAACAATTCTATAACCTGATAAATATAAGTCTCCCATGCAGTCTAATATTTTGTGATTAACAAATTCTTTTGAATTTCTTAATCCTGTTTCATTTAAAACTTTATCTTTATCAACTACTAAGGCATTATCTAAACTTCCACCTTGCGCATATCCATTTTGTTTCAGCTTTTCAACATCTTCATATAAACAAAATGTTCTAGATTCGAAAATTTCTTTGAGCTCATCATTAAATACATTAACCTTATTTCTTTGTATACCAATAATTTGATTTTGATATTTTATTTCAAAATCTATTTCGGATGAAACTTTAGATTTATCTAATGATATTTTTTTTGTTCCTTCTTGGTAACAAACTTTTTTGTTAATTTTAATTAACTTGATTGGTGTCGAAGATATTTCAATTCCAACAGACAAGATTTTCTCAACAAAAATTTTTGCTGAACCATCTAAAATTGGAAGCTCTTGTGAGTTTACCTCTATCACTAAATTATCTATACCTAATCCGTAAAGCGCTCCCATTAAATGCTCTACCGTAGAAACTTTAACACCATAATCATTAGACAATGTTGTACAGAGAGTTGTATCAACTACATTTTTATACAATGGAATAACAAAATTATTTTTTTTTAAATCAATTCTTTTAAATATAATTCCTGTGTTTGGTCCTGATGGTAATAAGTTTATTTCTACTAAATTGCCAGAGTGAAGACCAATACCACTTAATGATATTTTATTTTTAATCGTTTTTTGATTTAAAATTGACATTAGAAGCTTTATAAAGAATTAAAATTTAATCTGAAAACAACAAATGTTACAAAAAATTGCTATTTTTTTAAAAAATATTCAAATAATTTTTCAAAAAAACCTTTGTTTTCAAGGATTACTGAAGGTTTTGGCAAATCTGTTTTTTCATTTTCGTAATTAAATTCAACTGCACTTTTACAACAATCATTAGTTTTTTCATCAATTATTGTCATTTCATTTATAAAGTCGAACTCAGGACCAAACGAAAGTAAATTTTTGTTCAGAACTCTTGATCCGTTTCCAATAAAGAAAAGCCGCAAATCAGAATTAAATAAATTATTATTTATAATGGGACAGTTCATAAATAATATTTCTACAATTTCCTCTAAACGAGAATTAATAACTTTTTTTAATAAGCTGTCTTCATTTAAAAAATCTTCTAATCTACTATTTTTATAAAATTTTAATTTTTTAGCTTCCGCAGCTCTATAATCAATATCTAAAATTTTTGATATATCCCTTGTAATATGATCGCCCCCTATATGTGTATTTTTAATAAATAACAATTGTTCATCTTTAAAAATTAAAAGACTGCTTTTTTTTAAACCGATATCTATGAAAGAACTATATCCAGAAATTTCAAGTTTTTTTATTAGTCCTAATGATTTAATATAGCTTGTACAAAAAATATTTTTTACCAAAATATGCTTTTGTAAAAATAAGTTTTTGAGATAGGTGCAAATTTTTTTGCTTATAAGAATAAATTTTAAATCAATTATAATTTTTGAGGCTGCAATTGAAACTTTTTTCAAATTTCTTACTTCTTTGCCATCGAGTAAAATATTATTTGTTGCGATATGAAGAATATCTTTATCTTTATTCTTTAGTTTTATTTCTGTTTCACATTCATTGATAAGGTAATCTATGTCATTATTAGTAATTATTTTTTTTTCATAATTCTTTTGCATTGAATAATCCAGAGAATAGATGCTAGCTGAGTCAATCATTAAAATAATTTCATTCAAGTGTATACCTAAATTTTTTTCAGCTTTAGATATTAGGTCGGTAATAATTTGTTCTTCGTTTATATTTTGGTTTCTAGTAAAATCGATTTTTTCTTCAAAAAATAAACTTTGATTAAGAACAACATTATCATAAATAGCTATACGTCTATGGGTTGATCCATACTCCAAAATCGAAATCGGTGAGGTTATTTCACTCATGATAAAATTACTCTATCTTTTAATCTTAAATCTATAATTTTAAAAATAATTACATCTTGCTTATTAATAATTTTTTTGAGCAAGTTTAATGAGTCATCTAAGTTATCTATAGGTAACTTTATAGTAACTTGATCTTTATAAATCAGGTCCCATCTATTTGAATTAAATGAGTAAAAGGTAGTAAAATCTTCCCATTTGAATTTTTTAGTAATTAGTAGTTTTTTTAATTCAAGAAATTTTTTAATATTAATAGTGCCTACAATTAGAGGTATATTACCATTTTCTTCTTTTACCTTTGTAATTTTTTTTCCGTTTTCACCAATATAAATTTTTTTGTTATCTTTTATGTAATAGGCTAATATTTTTGTTTCTTTAAATTCAATTTTTATTTTTGAGGGATATTCTTTTTTTACCTCAAAATGATTAATAATATTAAAATTTTCTAAAATATTTGTTACTTCATCTGGATTTAATGAAAAAATGTTGTAATGATAAAATTCTTCAAGAGATTTTGATATTGAAAGGATTATTTCTTTATCAGCATCGCCAATTAAATCAAATTCTTTAATTTTAAAATAATTTTCAACAAAAGTTATTGATTTAGTATTATGAACACTTAACAAAATTATAAGTAACGCTAAATAAAAATATATCTTACTTCTATCGATTAATTGAAGCATCCTTAATCATCCATTTAATCAGATTGTGAAAACTAATACCTTTAAATTTTGCAATTTCTGGAACCAAAGATAGCTCCGTCATTCCTGGTTGAGTATTGATTTCTAATAAATAAAATTTATTATCATTAAATCTAAAATCACTTCGTGTAATTCCTTTGCATCCAGTAATTTTATGAGCTTTTAAGGCAATACTTTCTACCTCTTTAATTTTTTTTTTAGGAAGATTGACAGGCAACACATGTTTAGTATTGGCAGTCCTATCATATTTGGCTTTATAGTCATAAAATTTTCTTTTCGGTATTAGTTCAATAGTTCCTAATTTTTTATTTCCCATAATTGCAACTTGTATTTCTCTTCCTGGAATATATTTTTCAATTAATATTTCTTTTTCACTTTGTAATTTTTTTATATTTTTAAAAAAATTTTTTTTTCCACAAATAAAGACTCCAACACTAGAGCCTTCATTTATAGGTTTAATTACAACTGGGAATTTTAGAAAATTATTTATTCTTTTATAAATTTGTTTTAAATTTTTTTCTGAAAAATTTTTTAAAACCAAATACTTTGGAGACAAGATATTATTTTTATTAAATATTTTTTTTGAAACTATTTTATTTATACATATTGATGATGCTTTTACTCCTGAGTGAGTATATCTTATTTTTTCATTCTCGAGGATTAGCTGAATATAACCATCCTCTCCAAATCTACCGTGCAATGCATTAAAAACTATCTCAGGATTAAATTTTCTTATATATTTTATAAAATTACGTTTTGGATCAAGTATTTTGCAATTGAAATCATTTTTTATTTGATTGTGTACTGCTTTCGCTGTTTTGAAACTAATGTCTCTTTCCTTAGAATACCCACCAGCTAATATTAATATTTTTTTCTTCATTTTTATGAAGTTAAAATAATTTCTAATTCAAGATTAACCCCAGTTTTCTTATATACGCTTTCTTTGATAAAATTGATAAGATTTTTCATATCCTTTGAAGAAGCATTTTGTTTGTTAATTAAAAAATTACAATGTTTTTCTGAAAGTTTGGCATCACCAAACATTTGGTTTGTTTTTTTTATATCAACTGATTCTTTTATTAGTTCCCAAACTTTTTTGTTAGTTTGATCCACTGGGTTCTTAAACGTGCTTCCGCTTGTTTTAACTTTAAGTGGTTGGGTCGCATCTTTTTTATTTTTTAATTCTCTAATTGTTTTTTCAATTTTACTTTTTGTAGAAATACTTCCTTTAAATGTACCACTTAAATAAATTAAATCATTTGATAAATCATTATATCTATATTTAAAATTAATTTTATTTGATGGTATTGTTAATACGTTTCCTTTGAAATCAATAGCCTGCACAGAAACAATAATATCTTTAAACTCTTTACCATAACATCCAGCATTCATTTTTATCCCACCACCAATAGATCCAGGTATACAAGACAGAAACTCGAAGCCTTCAATTTCATTCTCCATTGCAAAATCTGAAACTTTTTTATCTAAACAGGAGCTTCCAGAAATAATTAAATTTTCTTTTAATTTTGAAATATTATTAAAACTTTTTCCTAGTTTTATAATTACTCCATCAAATATGTCATCACTAAACAGAATATTTGATCCAGCACCTAATATAAATATTTTTCCCCTACAATTATATTTATTTAGAAATAGAGACAAATCTTTTAAAGAATTGGCAAATAAATAAATTTTAGATTTACCTCCAATATTAAACCAGTTTAAACGTGACAAATCATGATCAAATGTTAATCGAGAACTATCAAGAAATTGTATTTTTTCTAAATCATCTATTTTCATTTGATTAATTCAGGTAGATTTCTTATCCAGCTAGATATTGTTCCAGCGCCCATTGCAATTACTATTTTATCACCATAGATATTTTGCTTCGCATATTTTAACAAATCTTTTTCACTATTGATCATTATTAAATCTACATTTGAATTTTTAATAATTTCTTTGGCAAATTTAGTGTAATTAAATTTTAATTTTATATTTTCTCCTGCCTTATAAATAGGACATAACACAACCTGATCAGCAAATTTGAAACATTTTGTAAATCTTTCTTTCAGAAAATTTAATCTAGAAACTCTGTGTGGTTGAAATATAGAAACTATTTTTTTTGATTTAAAAACATCCCTTGTAGATTTTAATAATTCATAGATTTCTGTTGGATGGTGAGCGTAATCATCATAATAAATACTTTTATTATGCTGAAATATAAAATTAAATCTTCTTTGAACTCCTTTAAACTCTAAAATAGATTTCTTAATTAAATCATTTGATATGCCCATTAACATCGCGACGGCTATTGAGGCACAGCAATTTTTAATATTATGGATCCCAATCAAAGGTATTTTTAATGATTTTAATATTATTTTTTTTTGATTGGGCAAATTTATCTCTAAATCAAATTTAGATAAATTATATTGTAAAGAAATATTTTTTATTCTGAAGTTTGATTTCTTATTTAATCCATATGTAACAATATTTTGATTTTTAATTTTATTTAAAATTGACCTATTATTTTTATCATCTAAACATATAAGTGTCTTTCCAAACGACGGAGTTTTTTCAGCAAATTTAACAAAACATTTTTTTAAATTTTCAATAGAACCATAATGTTCAAGATGCTCGTCATCTATATTCGTAATTATTGAATAAGTAAATGGAAGTTGTAAAAAGCTCCCATCAGACTCATCAGACTCTAAAATACACCATTCTCCTTTTCCAAGTTTAGCAGAATTTCCTATTGAATTTATTACACCACCATTAATTGTAGTCGGATCTAATTTTGATTTTGAAAAAATTGTTGAAACTATAGATGTAGTAGTGGTTTTTCCATGCGATCCGGCAACTACTACATTTTTATAAAGCGATACAATGTTTGCCAACATTTCTCCTCTTTTATAAATTGGTATCCTTTTTTTTTGCGCTTTTAGATATTCTGGATTATTTTTTTTTATTGCAGATGAAATTACTACTATTGTTGCGTTTGATAAATTTTTTTGCCTGTGTCCTATTTGTACACTTATTTTGTTTTTTTTTAATCTTTCTATGTTTTTGCCACTTTGTTGATCAGAGCCTTTTACATTAAATCCTAAATCCTTCATAATTAATGCAAGACCACTCATTCCTATTCCTCCAATTCCTACAAAGTGGATTATCTCTTTTTTTCCAAGACTAATTGTCATTAAAATAATCTATAATTTTATTGTTTATATTTTCCCAAGTTTTATTTTCATTAAGTTTTTTAAGATTGTTTTTCTTTATAATATACTCATCTTTATTAATCATAATTTGATCTATTAATTTGTATATATCTCCAGAAATAAAGTTTTTTTCATCCATTATCCAGCAACAATTTAGATCTTGATATCTTTTTGCGTTCCAAAACTGATGATTATCTGTTGCATATGGAAATGGAATTGCAACAAATGGTATATGTAAGTAAGCTAATTCAGCAAGTGTTGAGGCTCCAGCTCTTGTAATAGCGATATCAAATTTATTTTTTTTACACAAAAAATTGTTCTCAAAATGAAATAAATTATTCTTAATATTATTTTTATCATATTCCTTTCTATAATTTTCAATATCATAACCCTGTGATAATTGCTGAGTGACTTCTATATTGTATTTTGAAGATATATCAATAATCTCGTTTTTTAATTTTTTACTAAAAAATAATGACGCCTGACTTCCTCCAATTATCAAAATTTTTAAATTTTCATTTTTTATTTCGTCAGAATTTTTGATTAAATAAAAACATTTATTTAAAAGAGGATCAATTATAATATTCTTATGTGCAGGTATAATTCTTTTTCTACTATTCATATTTTTATCAGTATTGTTTGAAACATTCTTATCATAAATTAATATATTCCTAGAAAATTTTAGTAAGAATTTGTTAGACCTTCCAATAATAGAATTTGGTTCAATTAAAATAATTTTAATATTAAAAATTTTAGCTCCTAAAACAATGGGAAAAGACATGTAACCTCCAATGCTAATTATGGTATCAAATTTATTAAAGCTTAAATGTATTATTGATTTTACAAAAGCAATGAACATAAAAATTAGCTTTATAGGAAAAAGATAAAATTTTTGAGGAACATGCTTTACATCAAAAATTATTTTATTTATATTTTTTGGTATATACTTTGCGCCCCTGACATCAGTGTAAAGTTTTACTTCAAATTTATTCTTTAAATGATCATACAAATTTAATGCTGGAATTACATGACCACCAGATCCTCCTGTTGATATTAAAATTTTTTTCAATTAATAACTCTTCTTTTTGTTAGATTTAAAATAATTCCAGAAATAATTGAAATACTTATTATTGAGGACCCACCATAACTTAAATACGGCAATGTCATACCTGTAGTTGGCAAAACTCTTAAATTAACACCCACATGCACAAAAGCTTGCATTAATAATAGTGAAATTAATCCCGTAAGTATCATTTTAAATGTATTGTCATTCATATCTCTAATTTTTTTAAAAATATTATATGCAAAAATTATGAAGGCTAACATTATTATTAGAATTATAACTATTCCAAACTCTTCTGATATCACGGATATTATAAAATCTGTATGAGCTTCTGGAATTTTTGAATTTAGAGTTCCTTCTCCAACTCCTTTACCAAAAAAACCTCCATCAATTATTGCTTCAGATGCCTTTTCGGCTTGAGAATAATTGTTTGAGGAGCTATCAAAAAATGATGCAATTCTAATTTTTATGTAATTAAATTTTTCAACAAAAAATATCAAATATGACAATATAGAGATGAAAATACCAAACAATCCAAAAAAAATTAACAAGTTTATTCCGGAAATAAATATTAATGCCAGCCAAGTAAATACAATAAGCATTGATTGACCGATATCTGGTTGTGACATTAAAAGTAGGACTATGGGTACAATCAAAAGCAACGTTAATAAATATTTGAAATATAAATTATATTTTTGGTAATTTAATAATAATGAGAGGATAATTACATAAAATGGTTTTACAATTTCCACAGGTTGAAATCTTGGTAAAAATGGAAGGTCCAACCATCTTTGGGAACCCTTAACCTCTGAACCAAAGAATGGAACTATTAATAATAACAAAAAAGATAAAATAAAAAAAAAAATTGAAATTTTAATCAAAAATTTTTCTTCAACTAAGGAAAATATAAACATAATCGACAAACCTAAAAGAATAAAAGCTAAATGCTTTATAAAAAAATAGTATGAGTTTGTATTTAACCTATCTGATGCAATAAGAGATGTGGAAGCTAAAGAAAAAAATAAACCTGCTATAAAAAAAGAAATTATAAAAATTAAAATTGTTTTATCAACATTTTTCCACCAGCTATAATGATTGTTGTAAATATCAAATTTATATATCATAATTTTTTTATAATTATTTGTCTTACTAATTTATTAAAATAAACGCCTCTTTCTTCAAAATTTTTAAATTGATCGAATGAAGCAGCAGATGGGCTAAATAGAATAATTTTTGAATTTTTTTGATTTTTAATTTCTTTTTTAATTATCAAAATTGTCTTTTTTAAATTTTTGAGATATTTAAATTGAATTTTATTCTTAAATTGTTTTACAAAATAATTTTTACTTAAACCGATTATATAAGCTGAAATATTTTTATAATATTTTTTATTTAATTTAAATCTATCTCCTTTTTTATATTTACCCCCTACTATCCAATAAATATTTTTATACTCAGATAAAAGTCCTATAGTTGATGAAAAACTAGTCGATTTTGAATCATTAATAATTTTTAAATTATTTTTATCATAAATAATTTGTTTTCTATATTTTAAACCTTTAAAATTGTTTAAAGCTTCAAATATTACATTATCTTGGAAATTAAATTTTTTACAAATCGCGTAAATGAAATGAATGTTATTTAGATTATTTTTATCTAGTATGTTAGGATTATTAATCTTCCTTTTAAAAAATTTTATTTTGTCGTAATTTATTTTATTGAGTTTTGATTTTATTTTTTTTAAATAAATATTTTTGTTTATAATTTTATTATTTTTTTCAATATAAGATTGTTTATATATTTCTTGATTATAAACTAATCTAAGCTTGGCCTTAGCATAACTATTAATATTTCCATGTCTTTCTAAATGATCAGTGCTCAAATTCAAAATTGCAGCATGATCTGTTTTAAAAAAATTACTATAAGATATTTGATATGATGATGCTTCAATTATAAAAATAGTTTTTTTTTTTATATTTTTTTCAAATAAAGGCGGATTTCCAATATTTCCTACCAATCTTACATCCTTATTATTTGATTTAAAAATTTTAAATAACATTTGGCATGTGGTTGACTTTCCATTGGTTCCTGTAATGGTAATTTTAGTATTTTTAGAATAAATCCCATGAAAAATATCTAGCTCCGTAATTATTTTATTTTGATTATTTAATAAATATTTCGTCAATCTACATTGCTTAATATCAATTCCAGGACTTAAAACAATATAATCAAATTTAAATTTATTTATTTTTTTAATGTCTAAAAAAAAATTTTTATTTTTTTTATTTTTTAAATATTCATTATCATCAAAAATAGTAATCTTATTTTTATCAGATAAAAATTGTAAACATGATTTTCCTGAAAGTCCCAAGCCATATATTAAAATATTTTTGTTAATAAAAGTCTTTTTACCAAACATTTATCTTAATTTTAATGTTGCAAGTCCAATCATTGCTAGTATCAATGAAATAATCCAAAACCTTATAACTACAGTTGACTCGGCCCAACCTTTTTTTTCAAAATGATGGTGTATAGGAGCCATCATAAAAATCCTTTTACCTGTTAATTTAAATGAAATTACTTGTACAATTACCGATACAGCCTCCAGAACAAACAAGCCACCGGTTATTGCTAATACTATTTCATGTTTTGTTACTACTCCTACAGCGCCTAAGGATCCACCTAATGCTAATGAACCAGTATCACCCATAAATATTTTTGCGGGTGGAGCATTAAACCATAAAAAACCTATTGATGAGCCAATAATTGCTCCACAAAAAACTGCTACCTCTCCCACTCCTTCTATGTAAGGTATTAATAAGTATTCAGAAAAAATAATGTTTCCAGAAACATAGCTTATAAAAGCAAAACAACCTGCTACTAAAATTACAGGAACAGTAGCTAAACCATCTAAACCATCGGTCAAGTTAACTGCATTAGATGAACCAACAATTACAAATAAGTAAAAAGGTATGAAAAACCAACCTAAATTAATAACAAGATTTTTAAAAAATGGAAAATAAAGATTGGTGGTTAGATCTGACTCTATAAAATTATATAATATAAGCAAAGAAATTAATCCAAGGAAAATTTGAATAATTAATTTAAATTTAAATGAAATACCTTTTGAATTATTATTTTTAATTTTTTTATAATCATCGAAAGCGCCCAATAATCCAAATGAAAAAGTTATGAAAATTAATAACCAATTATATGGATTATAAAGATCTGCCCACAAAAATACTCCTGCAAATAATCCTATCAATATTAACACGCCCCCCATTGTGGGAGTGCCTATTTTTTTAATAAGGTGATTTTCAGGTCCATCTGAACGAATTGGATTAGTTATTTTCTTTGTTGAAAAATAATTTATGAATTTATCGCCAATTAAAAAAACTATTACCATAGCAGTGATAACAGCTAAACCAGTTCTTACTGTTAAAAAATTAAAAAAATTTAAAAATGAATAAGTATCTGAATAATTTGTTAGTAGATTATAAAGCATAATATTTATAAATTTTTAATTATTTTATTTAATCCAGTTGAATTAGATCCTTTTATCATTAAAAAACTATTGTTTGGCAACTCTTTATTAATTAAATCTAAAATATCTGTATTATTTAATAATATTTTACCTCGAATTTGTGGTTTTAATTTGGTAAATGTATGTTTTATTAAATCGCCATAAACAAATGTTTTCCTTATTTTTGATCTATTAATATATTTTGCAATTTCAATGTGTAGTTTTTTTGAGTGTTTTCCTAGTTCCAACATATTTCCAGCTAGAAGATACTTTTTTTTATTTTCCCTATAATTTGAGTCGAATCTTTCTAATGCAAATTTAAATGACATTGGGTTTGAGTTATAACTCTCATCAATTATAGTTATTTTTCTAGATCCTTTTTTGTAATTAATTATTGATCCTCTGCTTTGAGGTATTTTAAAACCTAAAAATAAATTCTTTTTTAAATAATTAATTTCAAAATAATTAACAATTATACAAATACAAGCAAGAATATTTTCTTTATAATCCAACAAATCTTTAGATATTAAAAAAGATTTTTTTTTATTATTAATTTTAAAGTCTATTAAAAAGTTTTTTTTATTTTTTTTTTGTTTTAAAAAAACAATGTCAGCATTATGATTATACTTGCTAAATGTGGTTGTTTTAAGTTTGTATTTTTGAGCTTGTTTTAAAAAAAATTTATAATAATTATCATCCATATTAATGACCAATGTTCCGCCGGTAACTATATTATTAATTAATTCACTTTTTGCTTCAGCAATTTGATTCAAGTTTTTAAAGTTTTCTATATGGGCATAAGATATATTTGTAATTAATCCTAAATTTGGTTTTATTAATTTTGTTAGGTAATTTATTTCACCCTTTTTGTCCATTCCTGCTTCAAAAACTCCAAACTTTGATGAATGCGGAGTATTAAACATACTTAGTGGAACACCAAATTTATTATTAAAAGATTTTTTAGAAAAATAAGTTTTTGCTAATTTATTTAAACAAAAACCTGTCAATTCTTTCACAGATGTTTTTCCTGAGGAACCTGTTATAGCAATATAATTAGCATTTAAAGACTTTCTATATATTGAGCAAATTTGATTTAATTCATTAAGGGGATTTTGCTTAAAAATTATTTTACTGTTTTTATTTTTCTTATTTGATAACGCTAAAATAGCTCCATTTCTAATGGCCTCTTTAGCAAAATAGTTTCCATCGAAATTTTTTCCCTTAACCCCAATAAATATTGAATTTTTATTAATTTTTTTTGAATTGATTGACAAATTGTTAATTCGAATATTTTTTTTTATAATATTATTTTTCAATATCTCGCTTAAAATATTTGTTTTAATTGATTTCGATAAATTTAAATTTTTACTTTTTATAGCTTTTAAAATTTCTGATTTATCAGAAAAATATTTTCTAGTTTTATAATCTTGATAGTTCTCGTGGCCTTTTCCAGCTACAATTAAAATATCACCTGATTTAAGTTTTCTAATAGCAGTTGAAATAGCTAAGGATCTTGAGGGTATTTCTAAAAATTTATTACTTTTGATTCTTTTTTTAATTTGACTCCTTATTAATCTAGGATTTTCAAATCTAGGGTTATCATCTGTTAAATAAATTTTATCACAATATTTGTTTGCCACAGCACCCATAATCGGCCTCTTATCTTTATCTCTATTTCCTCCACAACCAAATACCAGAGAAATTTTACTTAAAGGATAATCTTCCTTAATATTTAATATTACAGTTTTTAATGCCTCAGGTGTATGTGCATAATCAAGAATTACTTTCGATTTATTATTTAAATTACCAATTTTTTCGAGCCTTCCGTTTATAGGTTTAATTTTTTTTATTGAATTAAGAATATCTTTAATTTTTATTTTTGATAATGATGCGGCAACAATAGCAAAAACTAAATTTTTTATTTGAATTCTGCCAATTAAAGATGTTTTAAAAGTATAGATTTTATTATTAAATAAAAAATCTACTTTTTTTTGATTATTTACTTTGTGAATATTTAAAACTTTTACTGACGATTTGTTAATACCAAAACTATATTTTTTTAAGTTTCTTTTTTTTGCAATTTGATCTAGTTTTTTAGACTCTTTTATGTTTTCATCAAATATTATATTACCTTTTTTTTTTAATAATTTATTAAATAAAATAAGTTTTGAATGGAAGTAATCTTTAAATGTTTTATGATAATCTAAGTGATCTCTTGATAAATTAGTAAATATAGCGGTACTAAAATTTATATTATCGAGTCGTTGCTGTTTTAGTCCATGACTAGACGCTTCTAAAATTACATTTTCTACTTTTAAATTCTTTAATTTTTTTAAAATTTTATGAATATTAACTGAGTCTATTGATGTATTGTTTGTTTTTAAATTGAGTTTATTTGACAAAACTCCCAAAGTTCCGATAGCTGCTGCTTTTTTTTTATTTAAGGTCA
>MDTD01132767.1_pt1 | contig 15281 bp, 11 predicted proteins | sample 811221 | NCBI WGS metagenome assembly MDTD01 (sample SAMN05326646, study PRJNA326480) | marine metagenome | isolation source: seawater | place: Pacific Ocean: South West | collected 2011
AAATATAAAGATAAAATCAAAATCTGGAAATCAACACAGTAAATTTAACGTACGCCTTTATTTGAAGTCGAGCTCAGATTTTTTAGAAAACACACTGAAAAAACATAACCAAAAGGCGTAGACAACTTTTTCCACTTGTTTTCCAAGGCTTCACGCCCCAAAATTTAACTATGGCACATAGAGAAGGCTGTTTTGTATGTGGTGCGTTCCCTAACAATCAAGATAACAACGCCCACAAATTATATTGCTGCGATAACTGCGGCCATTTTGTGTGCAGCAAACACGCTGGTCCGGGTTTTTTAAAGCAATGCCGGAAGTGCGGCCAAAAAAACACCCTTAAAGTGGTTATGACCTCCGTTTACGTTAAAAAATCCGCCAAGGGTGGCTTGCCTGCCGGGGCGGTGAAAAAGGGTAAACGCTTCCGCAAACGCGGGGAATTGGGGTACGACCAGGGCTCTGGCCGTGGCGCGGCGCCCAAAAGTGTCCATGTTATTCGTACCGTTGATAAGGTTAGCGACGGCTCCGGCAGTGGTGGCGGCAACTTTGGCGGTGGCGATGATGATTATGGCGGCGGCGCCGGAGCAGGGGTGAACCAAACCGCCGCGGAAAAAATCCCCCCCAAAGTCACCCGCGGGGATGCCGAAAAAGCCGTTCGGGACGGCAAGGGCATCAATAATGACAAAAAGGGTGACAATATGGTCATCCACGAGCGGGTGCAAAAGGTTTTCCGTAACTTGTCCGAACTTGCAGGGATGGGTGGCAAAACAGAAGAACAGAAAAAGGCCGATGCTCTGGCCGACCAGATTTATGGCCAGCAAGCCAGCAGTGAGCAGCGCCCCGGCGGCGGCGATGGGAGCTTAGGCGGTGGGCCGGGCGCCAGCGAGCGGGGAGGGGGCTCCGGCGGCAAAAACCTGGACAACGTCATTGGTCAATTTGGTGCGGCGGTAGAACTGCTCAATAAAGTTGCCAATCACCTGCTAGATCTGGAAGAAAAATTCGATAATCCCGAATATACCGGCAACGCCAAACAGCAGCACTTTGCTGATAGCATCTTTATCTGCGGTAACAAAGAAGGCCTGGAAAAACTGGTAGATGTGTATGAAAATGATGAACAAGTCGCCTACAGCTTTTTGTCTATTGTGTGTATGAATGCTAAAGACGTGAATGCCGCCAAAGAGCTTATTTCCGCCATTCGTCGCGTGCCGGCACTGTATGGAACCTTGGGTTACCCCGCCAAAGCACTGCTGGATGAAGATAATCCGCCCAACTTAAAAGCGCTCAGAAAAGCTTTTGCAAACAACCCCAAGCTGACCGCTGTAGGTATAACAGGGCTGGAATTCAGCGATGTAACTGACAACCATGACCAGCAATTGGCTTTGTTTAAAAATCAATTGTTAATGGGCCATGAACTCAACCGGCCGGTCTTTTTCACCTGTAAAAACGCCGGAAAAGAAGCCGTAAACCTGTTTGTGGAGTTAAAAGAAAAAAATAAACTGCCCAGGCTTATTTTCTGTGGCGCGGATATTGACGGACCATTGGGCGAGTATATATTAAAGAACGATGTCTTTACCGCCGTACGACCGGAGGTCACGTATCCGGAATATAAATTGTACCAAAAGTTCGTCAGCAAACTGAACTGGGAACAAATGCTCATTTGCAGCGGGAATGAATTTTCCACACCCGTACCAGGCCGCGGCAAATGGAACGAACCCATCTTCATCAAAGATACCGCCAAAGGCATATCCATAATTAAAGACGCCCCGTCAGAGGCCATTTTGTTCCAAACCTCCCGTAATTTCTTAGATGTTTTCTATGGCCAATATGAAGAAAAGGAAAATAAAGAACAAAAATAAAATATTAAATATTAGAATCTCTTCTCTTTCCGCAAACCCAATTGAGGGGCGATATCGACGGCGATAGTTAAAAGTTTTAAGCATAAACAAAACTTCGCATAATGTACGTTATGTTAAATAAGGTTGAAGGTATAAAACAGGGGGCACCCTAATAAGCGCCCCATATAGAAGCCATAAAGAGGTGTGCTTTATACCTTAAAGCGTTGTACTTCGGTGGTTAAGTTGTCCGCTTCTGCGGCCAAGGCCTGGCTCGCCTCATCGTTTTGTTGAACGGCGGCGGCACTTTGCTCCATACCCATATTGAATTGTTCAATGGTGGAACTGGTTTCTTCAATCATGCTGCTTTGTTCAGTTGACGCCGCGGCGACGGTTTGTACTTCACCGTTAATGCTATCCACTGAGGTTACAATGTTCCCCAGACTACTATCGGCTTGGGAAACTAAAACCTGAAGTTTTTCAATGGCTTTGCGAATATCTTCGGAACTGGTATCGGTTTCGGATGCCAATTTGCGCACCTCATCGGCAACAACGGAAAAGCCGCGGCCGGCCTCCCCCGCGCGGGCCGCTTCAATGGAAGCGTTCAACGCCAGCAGGTTTGTTTGCTCGGAAAGTTCGTTAATAAAGTCAATAACCTCATTAATTTTTTCCGCCATGTGGGCCATATTTTCAGCGGTTGTTGTGGCCTCTTCCGATTGTTGTACAGCCACGTTTACACGCTTGGTATTATCCTCAATCTGGGTACTGATCGACTGCGCCGTACTGGAAAGTTCTTCAGTCGCCCCGGCAATGGTGTTAACACTTTCGGTGACTTGGCCATTCAACTGGTCGGTAATACGCTGCAATTTGTTGTCTGACTTGTCAGACACCGCTTTAAGGTACGCCTGGGTAATCAGGTTTAAATCCTGCATAATCACGTGTTGCAGGGTTTTCACCAGCAGGCACTTGTGGCTGTTGGGAATAGCCTTGGAATCTGTAATGGATTGGGTGGCAGTGTTCATCACCAGCTCATACCCTTGCACAAAATGGTCAATATCCAATTGAATACGCATATGGGCCTGGCCAATGGTTGTAACACGCTCGCGGTATTCCGGCGTGTTGCCGTGGCGCAAACGTTGCAGCCAATGGTTGCGCTGGGCGTTTTTTAAATGCTGAACCATATCTTCAATACTTCGTTCACCACGAGTTTTATCTACAATGGCTTTCAATTCAGGTGTTTCTACCACCCAAGCGTAAAATTCGCTTAAAACTTCGTCCAGATGGGGTTCAAGTTCTTTGGCGAGCAACTGCTCGGCTTCGTGGGTAGACAACTCAAATTTTTTCTTTTTAAAAAACATAGCAACCGGCCAGTTTGGCTTATTTTTGTTAAACGGTATCTGGAACAATAGTCACCCTATGGTGACCATACGAATAACATTACTATGATTAAGGAAATAAGGCTAGGAAATTTTCATTTCCTGTTCTACCAATGCGCACAGCAAGTGTAGAAACATTATATGACACTCTTGAATTTGCGCGGTGGTACTGTCGGGGACAATAAACTCAAAGTCAGCCAAACCTTTAGCGCTACCGCCGGTTTTACCCATTAAGGTTACGGTGGTCAGGCCTTTGGCTTTGGCCGCTTCCAGAGCTTTTAAAATGTTATCGCTGTTGCCGCTGGTGGTAATACCAATAAAGATATCCCCCTTCTGCCCCAACCCTTCAATTTGACGGCTGAAGACCTGATCATACCCATAATCATTCCCGACCGCGGTTAAAATGGAGGTATCAGTGGTAAGCGCGATAGACGGCAACGCGCGGCGGTCATTCACAAAGCGGCCCACAAATTCCGCGGCAATATGCTGGGCATCGGCGGCGCTACCGCCATTACCAGCCAACAGAACTTTATTGTGGTTTTCCAAAGCCTGCGCACAGGTTTGGCCAAGGCGAATAAGCTCCGGCTCGCATTGGTCAAAAAAGCGCTGGCTGACGTCTATATGATGAGCAACGGTGCTTTGCACCAGGCTGGGCTTTGGGGTTTTAACCGCTTCCATATTTATACGTCCCTTTTACTTAAATTTTCTCAGCCACAATTCTACCATGTAGAGGGCCAAAAGCGTGTAGCTGCCGTCGCTTTTTTGTGCCTGTGTATTGTTGTATACGTTTAACAGCTCCTGTTTGTCAAGATATTCCGCCATTTTGGCGTTACCGGACGTCAATTCTTCCAGCACTTTTTGCCCCGCCTCACCCGTCATCCAACTGCGCACCGGCGCGCCAAAGCCAGCTTTGGAGCGGTATAAGACTTTCTTCGGCAAATACGGTTCAAACGCTTGTTTTAATATGCGTTTGGCCTGCCCGCCCCCGTATTTTTGATGAATAGGCAGCTTGGCGGCAAAGTTTAACAGCTCCACATCCAAAAACGGGACCCGTACTTCCACGCCTTCCGCCATGGACATTTTATCGGTGTAGTTCAAGTTGTGGTCGGGCAAAAAGCCGAACAGCTCCATATAAAGCATACGGTTCAGCGGGTGATGCCCATTGCTTTCTTCCAGTGCCTGTTTCAACGCACCCCGGCCCTGTGCCTGCCAGCCCTGCACGCGGTCTTTGCCTAAAAGTTGAGCAACATCACCCAAATCATTAAAATTAAAGGCATTCAGCAGGCTTTTGTTCAGGCTTTCACCCAATATACCGCCCAGCTTGTCCAGCCGTCGGCTCAGGGTGTTGGAAGGTATAAGCCGCGCGGCTTTTTTAAGTCCTGCGCCCATAGCACCGGTTGGTAAGGCGCTTAGCTTATCTTTGAGCATAATGGCACTGTGGCGCCGATAACCGGAGAACACATCATCGCCCCCGGTCCCGGTCATCAACACTTTTATGCCGTCTTGTTTTGCTTTTTGGCTGATGGTCTGCACGTACACCGCCGCCGGGTCGGCCTGTGGTTCATCCAGTTGAAAGGCCACTGCTTCCATATCGTCCAATGTGGCTTCGTCGGCCTCAATCAAAGTCAAATCCACGCCCAGATGTTCGGCCACCATTTTGGCGTATTTGCCATCATCGCTGAAGCCTTCTTTCTTCATGGCTTTGGCTTGGGGCTGAATGCAGTACGCTTTTTTCGGCTTTTGGCCCACATTGACCATACTGGCGACAATCGCGGATGAATCTACCCCACCACTTAAGAAAGCCCCCACGGGCACATCGGCCACCAGTTGGCGCTGCACGCAGTTTTCAAATGTTTTGTATAAGTCCGCTGGGGTTAAGTCCTTTTGGTACGCCGGGCCTTTAGGGCTCATTCTGGGGAGTGGCGGCTGATACCAGCGCTTTATATCTTTTATCTTCCCGCCCTTGACCACCATAAAGTGCCCGGGCAGAAGTTTTTTAACGCCTGCAAACATTGTGCGCTCGCCCGGTGACCACAAATGGGTCATATAGCTGACCATCGCCACGTCATCAATGCTTTTATCCAGTTTGGGGTAATGGGTGAAGGATTTAATTTCCGACGAAAACAGCACCCCATCACTATTTTGGTTGTAATACAGGGGCTTAATGCCCAAATGGTCGCGGGCGATGAACAGCTCGTCTTTTTGACTGTCATAAATAGCAAAGGCGAAAATACCATTAAGCTTTTTCAGCATATCCGGCCCCAGGTCGTCATACAGGGGGGCTAAAACAGCTGTGTCGGAATTTTCGTTGTAAACATAACCTTTTGAATCAAGATATTGCGACAATTTCTTAAAGTTGTAAATCTCACCGTTAAAAACCACGTGGTAGCGGTTCCCTACGCCGTTCATGGGTTGGGCGGCGTTGTCGGACAGGTCAATAATGGAAAGACGGCGGTGCCCCAACCCCGTGGTTTTGTCGCCGTTGACCCACACACCTTCGCCATCCGGCCCGCGGTGGGCGATGGCTTTGGTCATACTGGCCAAAAGCTCAGGGCTAAACTGGCCGCTGTAACCGGTCAGTCCGCACATGGTTTACAGGTCCACGGGCAATGGCATGCCCTTTTCAATGGACTCTTTCGCCAACAAGGTCACCAGCGTGGTGGCGAATAAGTCCTCAAACTTAATTGGCGCTGGCCCCTTGCCACGGGCAAAGTCGGCAAAGGCTTGCAGTTCTTGCCGGTGGCCCTTGTCTTGCGCACCCACAAACGGAACTTTCCCCAGCTTAAAATTAACGGTGCCATTGGGGCCTTTTACATAGGTATGGCGGAAGTTATCCAACATCCCAACCGTCCCCGCGCTGAATACTTCAAAGCGTTCTTTGCTAAAGCCGCTATGCCCTTCAGAGGTATAGAACACATTGGCGATGGAGCCATTTTCAAATGTAATGGTCACGCTGTAAACGTCTTGTCCGGTGCCTTGGGTAGCGCTCACTTGCACCGGTTTGCTGCCCGCCAGATGTAAGGCGGCATCAATAAAGTGGCACACTTCCCCCAGTAAGCGGCCGCCACCGACCTCTGGGTCGTTTTGCCAGTTATCAGCGTCCAACTTGCCAGCATTAATCCGAATATTAATTTGCCGCGGCGCGGGTGTTTTATCCAGCTCGCTCACCAGTTTTTCCATATAAGGCGAAAAACGACGGTTAAAGCCGACCATTAGACCGGCGCTTGTGCTGTCATGAGCTTTTTTCACCGCGGTCAATTCGTCTTTGGTCATAGCGAGTGGCTTTTCTACAAAGGTATATTTACCCGCCGCCAACGCTTTTTGCACCAACTCAGCATGGCTGCTGTGATGGGTGGTGATAAATACCGTGTTGGCTTCGGCATCGTCTAAAATTTCGCTCAGTTCGCTGGTGGCGAATAAAAAGTTGAAGCGTTTGGCGGCGGATTTGGCGCTCATGCCACTTTTGGTCATCACGCCACCAAAGCGCACCCCTTCTACCTTTTGCAGGGCGGGCAGCAGCACGCCGCGGGCAAAAGCCCCGGCACCAATAAAGCTGGCGCACACATCGCCGGTAACTGGCTCAGTGACCACTTCCACTCTGGTTTGGGCCTGGCTGTTGTCAGCGCCATAGCTCAACACCACGCCCAACGATGGAATATCGCCCGACATCACCACGCCGTAAGCCTCTTCGGCCTCATCAATGGGGAAGGTATGGCTTACCAGCGGGGCCACATTCAACTTGCCTGATGCCATCAATGTGGTGGCTTCTTTTAAGTTATCGGCTTCAGTCCAGCGCACATAGCCAATCGGATACTCCTGCCCTTTTTGTTCAAAATTCTTGTCGTAACGGCCGGGCCCATACGAACGGGAAATCACAAACTCCAACTCTTTCTTCATAAAGCTGGCATAGTCCACCTCAGTCCCCACTTTGCCCACCAGCACCACACGGGCGCGGTCACGGGCGAATTTGGCGGCGGTTTCCAAGGGTTCATTGCTATCGGTCGCGGCGCAAATCAGCACGCTGTCAAAGCCTTTGGAATTGGTGAAGCCATCCACCTCCACATCCGGCTTTTGTCCCTGCCCCAACTGAAAGGTTTTATCCACGCCGCACTCACGGGCAATGGCCAGCCGTTCGCTATCAAAATCCATTGCCATTACATGACAGCCGTTGGCTTTTAAAAGCTGGGCGGCCAACTGGCCCACCAAGCCAAGGCCGAGCACCAGTACCCGGTCACCCAGGTTAGTATGGGCGTTGCGCACGCCCTGCATGGCAATGGCGGTTAACGTGGCAAAACAGCCGTCTTCAAACGATACATCTTTGGGCAGCGGCGCGATTAAATTTTTAGGAACAGCGTTCAGTTCGGCATGGTTGGCCATACCGGCGCCGGCAATAGCGACCCGATCACCTTTTTTATAGATATGCGCCAAGTCCTGCGCCACATCCACCACTACCCCGGCGGCGGAATACCCCAACGGCAGCGGTTCTTCCAGTTTGGAAAAGACACTGCGTACAGTGGCTTCCACACCGTCGCGGCCCAATTTATCCACGACTTTCTTCACCAGATCCGGCCGTTCTTTGGCCTTACCAATAAGGGATTTATTGGCGAAATCCATAATCATTTTTTCCGTCCCGGCACTAATGAGCGAGGCTTTATTGGCCACCAACACCTCACCCTTGCCGATTTTCGGCGGGGGCACATCTTCCAGGCGGGTTTCACCGGTACGCATGTTCTGGATAACTTGTTTCATCAGCTTTTCTGTTTACTTGTTTTATATTGTTTTATTTTTATTCATGCCGGTAAGACAACACACGGTTGCGAAAATCCACCGGACGGTTCTTAATACGTTTATCGGGCACCAGAATGTAATCAAACAGCTCCAGCCCCATTTGAATTTTATCCGGGTCTGTCCCCTGGAACACCGCCATATACGCCGGTAAAAAGCGGCCGCGGGCAGCCTGTACAAACCTTTTGTACATGGCTTCTGATATGGGGTCAAAACGTACATCACACACAATGTGTCGATGGGCTTTTTCCACATGGGCATTTGGTGTCCACAGGTCTACGCCGTTTTCACCCAAGGCGACTTTCCCCGCGCAGCCAGCGAACACTTCGTCCAGATCCAACTCGCTCGGCTGGTTAGAAATTTCAAATATCAGCTTTTGATGGTTATTAAAAAACATCACCTATACCTTCTTCAATACGCCGCGGGTATCAATCACCTTGCCGTGTATTTTACCACCTAAATCTTTAAATTCATCATGATCCGTCAAAATAACCACCACATCGCACGTGCTGGCGGTTTGGATGTCGGTCAATTCCACGCCGTCAAAATGCTGAACATGCGGGTCACACACCTGAATTTTCGCGTTGGTCGCCTTTTGCAGGGCGCGCAGAACATCCACCGCCGGCGACTGTCGTGTATCGTCCACATTGCCCTTAAAGGCCAAGCCCAACACGCCAATGCTGGGGTTGTTCAGGCCTTTCATGGCTTCTAACACCTGTCCTACCACATGGGCCGGGCGGCCGTCGTTTATGGCACGGGCGGTTTGCATTAATGGCGTGTGTTCTTTGGCGGAGTTGATAATAAACCACGGGTCCACCGCGATGCAGTGGCCGCCCACTCCCGGCCCGGGGTTTAAAATGCTTACTCTGGGGTGCTGATTGGCCAGTTGAATAACTTTCCACACGTCCAGTCCGCTGTGCTCGCACACATTGGCCAGTTCGTTGGCAAAGGCAATTTGTACGTCACGGCTGGCATTTTCAGTCAGTTTCACCATCTCCGCTGTGGCGGCATCGGTGGGCAGAAGCTCCCCCTCCACAAAGCTTTTATAAAATTCTATCGCTCTGGATGTCGCCGCTTCGGTTAAGCCGCCAACCACGCGGTCATTCTTCACCATCTCCGTCAGTGTATTGCCGGGGATGGCCCGCTCCGGGCAGAACACATAATGCAGCTTGTCTTTTAAGTCACCTCGCTCGGCCTCAATAATATCTTTTACATCGTGCTCCGTCGCGCCCACCGGGCTGGTGGACTCCAACAGCACCAGCGCGCCCTCACTTGCGACCTTGGCAATGGCTGTGGCGGCACTTTGAACGTACGACATATCCGGCACGTTGCCGTCTTTAAATGGTGTGGGAACGGCAATAATGAAAACCTCCGCCGCCTGCGGAGCCTCAGCGGCCGTTAGTTTGCCGCTGTCCACCGCGGTTTTTACCGCCTGGGCCAGTCCCGGCTCTTCAATATGAATGCTGCCCTGGTTGATGGTGTTGACCACATCGGGGTTGATATCCACCCCCAGCACGTTATGCCCGGCGTTGGCCAATAAAGCCGCCGTCGGCAGGCCAATGTATCCCATCCCCAACACACAAACGTTCACGGCGGTTTTACCTTGTATTGTTATAAAAACTGGTTCATCTTTGATGCGCGCCAATTTTGGCATATTTTACGCCCTATGAACAGACAAACGGAACAAAAACATGCTGACAAAAAGTACAATCCTGCCCCAACTCAACACCCAGCGCAGTGCCTTGGATGAAGCGCACGAGGTGCAAACCAAAGCTATTGAGGCCGGCTTTGAATGGAACGATGACATCAAAGGCGTTATTGCCAAATGCCATGAAGAGCTGGATGAACTGCTGGACGAAATTAAAGCCGGCAACAGCAAAAAAGCGGCGCAGGAGCTGGGCGATGTGCTGTTTTCGGTCTCTATTATCGCTTACTATCTGGGCACCCGTCCGGAAGACTGCCTGCGGGAGAGCACCCGCAAATTCTACCGCCGTTTTACCCATGTGGAACAGCGCATGAAGGAAGAAAACATCCCCTTCCTGCAAAAAAACCTTATGAAAATGGATGCCTTCTGGAACGAAGCCAAAACCCGGGAAAAACGCTAGGCACAAAAAAAAGCCGGTGCATGTGCACCGGCAGGTTATGGGCTCAGGTTTCAATGAGCTTATCAAGAAGAAAGACAACCGGTATGCTCGTAACCAAGCGAATCGCTCCGCCTGTCAACGAGCCCCAGAAAGCCAGCTTGTACAAGCTGTCACCCTGGTAGTTAATCATGGTCATGAACTCCTGCGCGATTTCCGCAAAGAACATATTGGCGAGCCATGCACCCGGAAAAGAACAAAGTGCGGCTAGCACAACGGCAAAAACCGCATAGAGGTATTTTTCGCCGAAACCTCCTTTGCGAGACCTTTGGAGGCTCATTGAAATGCCGACGAAACCGCCGATGGTGAAAATCGGCACCGTATAGGTCCCCATGAAGTGGTCAAAAACAACACCACTCATATAACCAAGGAACAGCCCCAGCAGAATCATAAGAAACAAGAGGGTGATGCCGCCAACGAATTTAAGCAGGTCATCGTTCATAAGATAGACTCCAGACAGAGGAAAATGGAAAACGGAATGTCGTAGCCATTTGTATATAAGGCTAAAGCAAAATTATTTCAACCCCGTTGGCACAAAATGCTTATAGCTGATAGCTCCACCCTTATCCGCATATAGGGTGATGGTGCCAGTGTTGGGCAACCGGGTATGGCAGGCGTTCAGCCACACACCGCCGGGGGAAATGACGGCATCGGCCAAAGTACAATCATCAGCAGTCGGGGTGTACGGCGCGTTTAAAACCACCAGCCGCTGGCCGCCCACTTCCACCGTGCAACCCACCGCGTCACAGGTTTGGGGTAAGGGCTTATACTGCTCCCATTCAGGGTGGTGCAATGCGTTGAACAATTGGAAGGTCTGGAACCCGTTGGGGTTGCCGAATACCGCTTGGGCACCTTCCCCCGCGCTATTATCCACAACGGCCAAATGACCATTGTTGTAAATGGCAAACGGCGTGGTAACCGGCCACAACGCCAGCACCCCGCCCAGCGCGGCGACGGTGGCAAAGGAATAGGCCTTTCTCTCACTTAAGAACAGCACCAGCGCTCCTAATGCAAACACGGTAATGGCCGCCGTTTGCCAGCCGTTAAACACCGTAAATTGCAACGCCTTATACTGGGCAAAATGGGCGCCGATGGCGTTGAGTACGCCAAAGCCCTCGCCTGCCAATTGCAGGCCAAAATCAAGACCGAACACCGCCTTCAACCCCAAGCCCCAAAAGCCCACCGGCAGCACCCAAAACGCCATAACCGGGATGGCGAGCAAATTTGCCAGCACCCCCGCCAGCGTCACGGTGCCAAAGTGTACAGCCGTTAGCGGCATCACCGCCAGCCCCGCCACAAAACTCACGCTGAAGACGCTTTTTATATAATCCACCAAGCGCATCAGCCAAAATTGCGTAGGGAGTTTTTCCTGCGATTTCGCCCATACCAGCACCGCCAAAGACGCGGCGAAGGAAAACTGGAAGCTGGGGTCAATCGCGGCTTGCGGCCAAATGAGTAAAATCACCAGCGCCGCCAACGCCAAAAAGCGCAGCCCGTGGTATTTGCGCCCCACCAGCAGCGCCAGCACCAGGCCCGTTACCATAATACCCGCGCGCACCGTGGGCAACGATGCCCCGGCCATAAACACGTAAAACCAGCCAAAACCAAGGGCAAGCAACCCCACCGCCGGGCGCATGTTATGGCTGGCGTACAACCGTGGCAGGGTCATCACCCCTAGCGTATTCAACAGCAAAAACACCGCCCCAATCATCATACCAATGTGCAAACCGGAGATGGCGATGAGGTGGGCAATGCCCGCCTCCCGGAAATTTTGCCGATCATCAGCAAAAAGACCCCCTCTTTGCCCCACTAATACCGCTTTAATTCCGCCATTTTTCCGCTCATCAGCAATGGACGAAGTTATAAGTTTTTCAATATCTTCCCTTAATTTGTTAAACCACACTTTGGGCGAAAAAACGCACTTTTCACACTCAGTATATAGCTCCCCGCGCAGGCCAAGGGTTAGGTCTATCCCTTTGTTTAAATTATATTTTCTCTCATCAAGGCCCCCCTCTACCAAGGGCGGGTCATCAGGGTAAACTACCCCTTGCGTGCTGATCTTATCGCCGATTCCGGGCCATTTCTTCTCCCCCGTCCACAGCTTTAATCTTTTTATTTCAATAGGATAAGCCGGAGGATTATAAAGAACAGCGTTTTCCACCATCACCCATGCTGAATTGGTCGATTTGCCCCGTGCCACCACGTCCCCACGCACCCAATATGGCGTGTTTGTATGCAAATATTTCTCCACCCCGCCAGCCCAAGCGGGCCCACCGCTATTACCCGTGCTCAACATAGCTTTCAAGCCATTTTCAGCCCCTAAAAGGGCCGACCAGAACGGGGTGGTTTCGCCCCCTTCCTGGCCCCTCTCCGCCTCAGCTGACAGGTGGGATGTATACCCGCTTTTATACTCTCCGTCAGGCTCATTATCTACCCCCTGCACATTGTGTACATTGAGATATAAAGCAACAATTAGCGAAATTAAAACAATACTATACACAACATTCTTAAAGTAAGCGCAAATTCCAGCCACAACCAGCACCCACCAGCCGCCGGAGCCTGAATACAATCCAAACGCTGCCCCAAACGTCGCCAAAACAAAGGCAAGCAAGGCATTGTGCTGGTAAAAAAGCTGTGTAATAGTATGCATTCTTATTGTATGGTTATCTGAATAATTAACAGGCGAAAGTTTATACCCAAATGACTGAAAAACCAATGGTTAAAACCCGTTTTGCGCCCTCCCCAACCGGTACATTGCACATCGGCGGCGCCCGAACAGCGCTGTTTAATTACCTCTTCGCCAAACACACTGGTGGCGAATTTTTGGTGCGCATCGAAGACACCGATAAAGAGCGCTCTACCAAGGAAAATGTTGATATTATTACACAAAGTTTGGAGTGGTTAGGCCTGTTACCGGATGAAGAATACGTATTCCAAAGCAAGCGTGAGGGCCAACATAAAGAGGCGGTACAAAAACTTTTGGCGTCTGGGGCTGCGTATGAAGATGATGGGGCCATCCGCTTTCGTGTAGAAGACAAAGAAACCGCTAAAACCAGCTGGAAAGACTTGGTGCAAGGGCAAATTGATTATCCGCACAATAGCCCATCGATGAAGGATTTTGTCATTGCCCGCTCGGACGGTTCACCCACTTATAATCTAGCCGTAGTGGTTGATGACCATGATATGGACATAACCCATGTTATCCGCGGGGATGATCATATTAACAATACACCAAAACAAATACTTTTATACAAAGCCTTGGGTTGGAATGTTCCTGAATTTGCCCATGTTCCGCTTATTCATGGTGATGATGGTAAAAAGCTTTCCAAGCGTCATGGGGCGACAAGTGTTTTAGAGTACAAAGCCTTAGGTTACTTGCCAGAAGCTTTGAATAATTATCTGTTGCGTCTGGGTTGGGCCAAAGGTGATGAGGAAATCATTTCCCGCGAAAAAGCTATTGAATTATTTGATATTAATGATGTTAATAAAGGTGCTTCAACCTTTAACACATCAAAGCTGAGTTGGCTGAACGCTCATTATATGAAGCAAAAAGATCCAGTTGAACTGGCGCGGTTGGTTGGCTTTTTCTTTGAGCAAAAGAGCTTGTCATTAGATGATAGCGCGAACCGGACCTTGGTAGAAAATATGCCGGACTTTTTACAGCGGGCCAAAACATTGGTTGAATTGGCTGATTACGCCGCGTTTTTAGCACAAAAACCACCCTTCCGATTGGATGAAAAATGCAGCGGTATTATTGAGGAAGGTAAGCCTATTCTTAGTAAGCTGGAGAATGAACTTTCTAAGCAAGAGGGTTGGGATAAGGATAGTATCAGCCAGGCCTTAAACAAGTTCTGCGAAAAGAATGAGCTGAAATTCAAACAAATTGGTATGCCACTACGTGTGGCGTTAACAGGTACTTTAAATGCCCCGGGCGTTTCTGAGTTGTTATTAATGTACGGTAAAAATGAAGCTTTAAACCGTATTCACGCCGCCGTAAACTGACACTGCAAATGCCTATAAATCAAGCATAATTGTGCAATGCAACATTGACCCTTTATGCTGCATTGCATAAAATAATATGAATACTTTAAGTTTTAATGTTTCAGGGATTGCATCATGACAGCTGTTAAAAAGAATCAAAACAAAACCATGAATTTAGAATTAAATGTAATGGATGGCACTTTGGGCCCAAGTGTTCTGGATGTCCGCTCTTTATATAAAGATACCGGCCATTTTACCTATGACCCTGGGTTTATGTCCACGGCCTCTTGCCAGTCGGGTATTACATTTATTAATGGTGATGAGGGCGTATTGTTATACCGTGGCTACCCTATTGAGCAGTTGGCAGAGCAGTCCAACTTTTTAGAAGTATGCTACCTGTTGTTGTTTGGCGAGCTACCAAAAAATGATGAATATAGAAACTTTGAAACGACTGTATCCCGCCACACGATGGTTCATGAACAAATGCAGTATTTCTTGCGTGGATTCCGTCGAGACGCTCACCCTATGGCGGTTTTATGTGGTTTGGTTGGGGCGTTGTCATCCTTCTACCATGATTCATTAGACATTAATGACCCTAAACACCGTGAAGTTTCGGCTTTTCGTTTGATTGCCAAAATGCCAACGTTGGCAGCTATGGCTTATAAATATAATATGGGGCAGCCGTTTGTGTACCCGGACAACTCATTAAGCTATGCCGGTAATTTCTTAAAAATGATGTTTGCTGTGCCCACTGAAAACTATGAGGTAAACCCGGTGGTGGCAAAGGCAATGGATCGCATTTTTATTTTGCACGCTGACCATGAACAAAACGCTTCTACCTCTACTGTACGTTTGGCTGGCTCATCTGGCGCTAACCCGTTTGCTTGTATTGCCGCGGGTGTAGCTTGCCTGTGGGGCCCAGCGCACGGTGGGGCGAACGAGGCTGTGTTGGCAATGCTTGAAGAAATCGGCACAAAAGAGAATATCCCGGCCTATATTGAAAAGGTTAAAGATAAATTAAACCCAACCCGCCTTATGGGCTTTGGTCACCGAGTGTATAAAAACTATGACCCGCGGGCCCAAATTATGCGGGAAACCTGCCATGAGGTATTGGGTGAGTTGGGAATTAATGACCCATTGCTGGATATTGCCATGGAACTGGAACGAAT
>MDTD01114517.1_pt1 | contig 15280 bp, 18 predicted proteins | sample 811221 | NCBI WGS metagenome assembly MDTD01 (sample SAMN05326646, study PRJNA326480) | marine metagenome | isolation source: seawater | place: Pacific Ocean: South West | collected 2011
GGATATATGACTTTAAAGAATGCAATCAAACAATCATGCGATATATATTTTTATGAGGTTGCAAGACTACTTGGAGTTGACAGATTAAATGAAACTGCAAGAAAATTTGGACTTGGCAATGTTGTACTAAAAAATTTTTTTGAAAATGAAAAAAAAGGAGTGTTTCCATCAACTAAATGGAAAAAAGAAGCAATAGGGCAGAATTGGTATTTAGGAGAGACATTAATCACAGGAATTGGCCAAGGGTATATTCAAAGCACGCCGCTTCAATTAACATTAATGACTGCTCAACTCGCTAATGGTGGAAACAAAATTTATCCAACATTAATTCCTGATAACAGAAAAATAGAAGACATAAAAAAAGAAATGAAAGTAAATGAGGATTATGATTTACCTTCAAATCCCCCGCCTCTAGTTAGAAATAAAGAAAATGTTAAATTTGTATTAGATGCAATGTTTAAATCTACAAATGAACTATATGGCACATCATACTCCTCAAGAATTGATGATCCAAAATACCAATTTGCAGGAAAAACTGGAACAGCCCAAGTAAAAAGAATAACAGAAGCCGAAAGAGAGCTTGATAGAAAACTAGAACAAATTCCATATAAAGAAAGAGATCATGCTTGGTATATTGCATTTGGGCCATACAAAAATCCAAGATATGCGATGACAGTTCTTGTAGAGCATGGTGGTTCTGGGAGTTCTGCCGCAGCACCTATAGCTAAAAAATTATTCAAAAAAATTATTGATAGACATGAAAAAAGAGAGGAAATAAAAAATAAAAATACAGTATTATCATGAAAAGCTACAGTACATTTGGAGAGGTCTCATTTTTTCAAAAGGTAAAATCTATGGATTTTTACTTACTAATATCAATAATTATTCTAGGATTAATAAGTATTGTTGCAATGTACTCCACTGATATTAGTGATGGAAATTTTTACCATAGTATTAACCACGCAATTAGATTCGGAGTATTTTTTAGTTTAATGATGATTTTATCATTTATAAATATTAAGTACTACTTTTCGTTAAGTATTATTTTTTACTTGGTAGTCTTAATTTTACTTGTTGCAGCTACTTTTTTTGGAACAACAGTACAAGGATCTCAAAGATGGATAAATCTATATTTTTTAAATCTTCAACCATCGGAATTAATGAAGATAGCAATAATTATTTTTCTTGCAAGATATTATCATAGAGTACAGCCGGATGCAGTTAATACTATGAAAAAATTTGTTATCCCATTTGTAATTTTAATTATTCCAATACTTTTAGTTTTAAGTCAGCCAGATTTAGGTACATCTGTATTGATTGCTTTAAGTGGCATTGCGGTAATTTGGTTGGCTGGCATAAATATTAAATATGTTGTCTACTCTTTTCTAGGATTAGTAATTTCATTTCCATTTGTAATCTCAATGTTAAAACCATATCAAAAATTGAGAATTTTAACTTTTATAAATCCTGACAGAGATCCTTTGGGAGCTGGTTATCAGATTATTCAATCGAAAATAGCTGTTGGCTCAGGTGGCCTCACTGGTAAGGGTTTTTTAAAAGGAACACAAGGTTATCTAGATTTCTTGCCTGAAAAACATACAGATTTTATTTTCACATTATTCTCGGAAGAATTTGGATTTGTAGGGTCAATACTATTATTAACATTATATGCATTCATAATTTTTAGAATTTTAATTATTGGAGCAAATTCTAGAAATTTTTTTGGAAAATTTTTTTGTTATGGTTTTGCAATATCTATATTTTTTTACATATCTGTAAATATGTTAATGGTATTAGGAATGCTACCTATAGTAGGCTCGCCTCTGCCAATCATGTCTTATGGAGGATCGTCAATGTTATCCATGATGATTGCCTTAGGTATAGTTATGAGTACTAGAATATACTCAAGAGAGATAATTAATTAACTACAACTTTAAATTACATTGTCTCACAGGTTCAATTTGTCACCTGATAGAAATATTTGATTTTCTATAGATTGCGGAATGCAAAGAAAAGATAGAATTGCAATTATTGGGGCAGGTATTCAAGGCGTTTGTGCAGCACTTTTTCTTCAAAAAAAAGGGTTTAATGTAACCTTGTTTGATAGAGACGAACCTGGAAATGCAGCATCTTATGGAAACGCTGGACACTTTTCTCCTTATGCATCACTACAATTAAATAGAACGGATATTTTGTCAGATGTGCCTGCTATGCTCTTAAGTAATCGTGGACCATTAGCATTAAAATGGAATTATATACCTAAAATGATACCTTGGTTTACAAAATTTATATTAAATACTTCAAAAACTAAAATGATGCATACTGCAAAATATATGCATCAAATTCTAAATTTATCCCTAGATGCTTTTGACGAATTGTTTCAAGATATTGAATTAAATGAATTAGTTGTAAGCAATGGAATTATTTATGTTTGGGAAAAAAAAGGTCAAAAGAGTAGAGATTTAGAGATAAATATTCGAAAAGAATTAGGAATTAATCAACAAATATTAACACCAAAAGAAATTCATGATTTAGAACCTAACATAAAGCCCTTTTATCATGGAGGAGTATTTTATAAATATGCAAGACATGCAAGAAATCCAAAAAAAATTCTTTTAAAATTATTTGAAAATTTTTTAAATAATGGTGGAAAATTTTTAAAATTAAATATTCAAGATTTAGATTTTGATGAAAAAAAACCAGTCTTAAGATCAGAAGCACAACGTTTTTTGTTTGATAAACTAATAATTGCATGTGGAGCATTTTCAAAAAGATTGACAGATCAATTACATGAAAAAATTCCTTTAGATACTGAAAGAGGCTACCATGTACATTTCAAAAATCACGAAAAACTTTTATCAAGACCAGTTGTATGGTCTGACAGAGGTTTTGGAATTACACCAATGGAACAAGGTTTAAGAGTTGTGGGAACTGTTGAGTTTGGAGGTTTAAATAATCCACTTTCAAAATCTAGAATAAAAAATTTAATTCTAAATGCAAAAGACATGATTGAAGGTTTAGGAGAAGACGAGGATCACGAGGATGAATGGCTTGGCTTTAGACCAACTTTACCTGATTTTCTTCCAGTTATTGGCCCTTCAAAAAATTATGAAAATGTATATTATTCATTTGGTCACCATCATCTTGGCTGGACATTAGGAGCTATTTCAGGCAAAATAATCTCCAAGATGATTGCTGAAGAAAAAACTAATTTAGATTTAGAACCATATAGATCAATAAGATTTTCATAATTTTGTGACAAATAAAAATAACCTAGCTTATATTTTATTAGTCTTAACCACACTTTTTTGGTCAGGAAACTTTATTGTTGGTAAAGCGGCAAGTACATTTGAAATTCCACCTTTTTCTCTAAATTTTTATAGATGGTTATTTGCAGGATTAATCCTTTTACCATTTACCATAAGAGAAATCATAAATAAGAAAAATTATATTTTTACAAATATTGGTTTTTTTATGATTCTTGGAATAACAAGTATAACTATTTTTAATTCGACTGTTTATTATTCTTTGTATTATATGCAGGTTATAAGTGGAGTTTTAATGATCTCAACTATTCCAGTATGGATAATGTTCATTTCATCTATTTTAGGAATTGAAAAAACAAACAAATTCCAAATTTTTGGAGTCATTCTATCTCTTTTAGGAGTTCTTTTTATTATCACCAAGTCTAATTTAGAGGTTATTAAAAATTTAGCATTTAATAGAGGGGATTTGATAATGGCAATAGGTATGTTTTCGTGGGCACTATATTCTGCATTACTAAAAAAAAAAGAATATGAAATTTCACAAATTGCTTTACTTGAAGTAGTAATAATAACTGGTCTAATCTTTTTAATACCAATTTATATTTTAGAAATGAATTTTGGAAATAGAATTGTAATGGGTAAACCGTTTGTTCTTACATTATCATATGTAGTATTATTTCCAGGTCTTGCATCATTTTTTTTTTGGATTAAGGGTATTGCAATAATAGGAGCTAATAGAGCAGGAGTTTTTTTACATTTAATGCCTGTATTTGGTTCGATAATGGCGATAATTCTTTTCGAAGAGAAGTTTATGATTTACCATTTACTAGGGGCAATATTTATTATTGCAGGTATAACTTTATCTAATAAAAAAATTAAAAATGCTTAAAGTTGCTATATTAGACGATTATCAAAATATTTCACAAGAGTTTGTAGACTTAAAAAAATTATCAGGGAAATATGATATTAAAATTTTTAGCAGTCCTTTCTTAGACGAAAATGAAGCTACACAGCAACTCGAAGATTATGAGGCATTGTTAATTATGAGAGAAAGGACAAAAATGTCTGCAAGCTTAATTAACAATCTAAAAAAATTAAAATTTATAATTACTAGCGGTATGAGAAATAAATCTATTGATTTAGAGGCTGCAAAAAAAAGAAATATTATTGTAACTGGAACTGAAATTAATATAAATCCAACTCCTGAATTGACCTGGGCTCTAATCCTAGGTCTTGCAAGAAATTTAAAAACTGAGATTGACAATATGTACCAAGGCTACTGGCAAACAACAGTTGGAGTCGAATTGAAAGGAAAAATACTGGGTTTAATAGGATTAGGACGAGTTGGTTCTCAAGTTGCAAAAATTGCAAAAGCTTTTGGAATGCAGGTAATGGCCTGGAGCGAAAATTTAGATTTAAATAAATGTACTGAGTTAGAAGTTTTACCAGTATCAAAAGATGATTTGATAAAAAATTCAGACTTCTTATCAATACATGTTCAAGGAGGAGATCGATACAAAAATTGTTTAACTTTAAAAGAGTTTGATAAAATGAAAAAGACTTCTTTTTTAATTAATACGTCGCGCGGGCCAATTGTTAATGAAGATGATTTGATAATTGCACTTTCAACAAATGTAATAGCTGGGGCTGGATTAGATGTTTATGAAAAAGAACCGTTACCTGAAGGACATAAATTAAGATTTATTCAAAATGCACTAATACTTCCTCATATTGGCTACGTTACAGCTGAGAATTATAATATTTTTTATACTCAGATGTTTGAGAATTTAGAAGCATGTGTTTTAGGTAAACCAATCAGATTAATAGAAAATTAATGGAACTACCTATAGTCAATCACCCCAGCTACGTTGCTAAAATTAATGATGATAATAAATTCCCAATAAAAAAATTCGGTGAATTGGCTAACCATATTATAAAGAAAAACATTGTTAAAAAATTTTTTTTACCAAAACCTTGTTCAATAGATACTCTTACTCAGGCTCATTCAAAAGATTATATAATAAAAATACAGAACCGGACTTTAGATGAATTAAGCCAAAAAAAAATTGGGTTCCCATTAAATGACAGCGTTGTTAAAAGATCTTTCTTTGCAACAGGAGGTACAGTGCTTGCTAGCAAACTTGCAATTAATTATGGAGTTGCTTGTAATACTGCTGGAGGAAGCCATCATGCAAATTTTGGTGAAGGTGCTGGATTTTGTGTATTTAATGATGTGGCTGTTGCAACTAGATATTTACAAAATAAAGGATATGCAAGAAGAATACTAATTGTAGATTTAGATGTACACCAAGGAAATGGAACGGCAGATATCTTCAAAAATGATAATTCAGTATTTACGTTTAGTATGCACTGTAAATCCAATTACCCAGCAAGAAAGTCTCAAAGCGATTTAGATGTAGAGTTAGAGGATAATCTTGAGGATAAAGAGTACATTGAATTGTTAAAGAAATATTTAATGTATTTAAATCAAGAGAATTTTGATTTCATTTTTTATATTGCTGGAGTTGATATTCATTTCAACGATAGATTAGGAAAATTGAAAATTAGTGATGAAGGGATAAAAACAAGAGACCAAATTGTAATAAATAATTTTTTCAACAAAAGAATACCTTTGTGTGGAGTTTTAGGAGGAGGTTATAATAAAGATTTTGACAAGTTGGTGGAATTACATTCAATGTTGCATAAATCATGTGCTGAAATAATATAGTGATATGAATAAAAAAAACCCTAATTTAACTGAAGAGCAGAATTTAGTTTTTTTCCAGGAAGGTACAGAGCCTCCTGGTACAAGTGAGTTAAATCATGAGAAGCGGGATGGTTCATATTACTGTGCGAATTGTGATGTTAAACTATTTGATTCAAATACCAAATACGAAAGTGGATCTGGATGGCCATCTTTCTATCAATCACTTCCAGAGGTATTCGAAACAAAAACAGATTATTTGTTAGGTTATGCAAGAACAGAATATCATTGTAAAAACTGTGGAGGACATCACGGCCATATATTTGATGATGGACCAAAACCTACTGGAAAAAGATATTGCAATAATGGTGTATGCTTAGTTTTTAAGCCAAAGGTTTAGTTATTTAAGAAGATCGTCAAGTTTGCCATTCTTTTCTAATTCTCTTAATTCAACATAACCACCAACATGGTAATCATCAAAAAAAATTTGTGGAATAGTTCTCATACCATTTGCTCTTTTTATCATTTCATCTCTTAGGCCAGCTTCTCTAGATACGTCTATTTCTTTATAAGACAGGTTGTTTCTAGTTAATAGTCTCTTAGCTGCTTCACAGAAATTACATAATGGTCCAGAATAAACGGTAATTGATTTCATAATAATTATATAGGTATTAAATTCATTTTTTCCACTATATTTTTATCTAATTAATGCTATTTAATTTTCATGAAGTTTATAAACTATTTAATAATTTTAAGTATTTTAGCAACAAAAGTTGCATTTAGTGTAGAAAAACCACCTTTTAAAAATATTTTAGTTCTAGATACACCAAAAGTGTACAACGAAATTATTTTTCAAGATAAAGATAATAATCAAATAGATTTAAAGCTTATAAATACAGATCGTTTGTATATTTTAAATTTTTGGGCGACGTGGTGTGCTCCTTGCAAAGACGAAATGCCCTCATTAGATAAACTGCAAGCAAAAGAAGGAATATTTATTTTTCCTATAAATATGGAAGAAAAAAACCTAATTAAAACAGATAAATTTTATAAAGATTTAAATATTAAAAATTTAAATATATATTTTGATGATGGACTTAAATTAGTCAAAGTTTTTGCATTAAGAGGAGTACCAACAACAATTATTTTAAATAAAAATAAAGATATGATTGCTAGGATATCTGGGAGTATTAATTTTGAAGACAAAAAATTAATTTCTTGGTTAAATTCGATTAAATAAATTCATTCTTATTTATTTTTTTTCTTAAATTTTTCCTCTCTAAGATAAATTTTTTCCTGTGTTTTATGCTTTTTCTTTTTGCTCTTTCTCGCCACAATCTAAAGGATGAGGGTTTTAAATTTCTTCTCATTATTTTAATTACATCAGACTCTGAATTTCCAGTTTTTTTCTTAATTTCTTCAAAAGTAACACGATCTGCCCAGGCAGCCCAAATCACCCAATCTGGACTATGAAGATTAGGCTCAGGATTTTTGACGCGGGTCTCTGGGGTCTTAGATTTTTTCATAAAATTCAATAAATATTAAAAAAAACTATAATGCAAATTTTATTGAGCTATGGTATATTAATAATTAGATAGTCCTACTAAGCCATTTTTAGCTCCCGGTTCATTAGGACTATCTCTAAAAATGCTTCCCCAGGATTTTATACTTTTTTTACAGATTTTATTTTTTTTATTTATTACTCCCGGGTCTCCTAGAATAGTAATTATTTCTTATTCAATGAACTATGGTGTTAAAAATTGTGTTTGGACTGCTTTAGGTGATATATCTGCAAACTTAGTTCAAGGAACTTTAGTAATTTTTGTTATTGGCTCTTTTTTTTCAGATCATCCGCTTTTTTTAAATACATTTAAATGGATTGGTGTAATTTATTTATGTTATTTAGCCTATGATATTTATAGAAGCAAACCTAAGGATATAAATTCTAAAAGCTTTTATTCAAAAAATTTTTTTTCTTTTTTTAAAGATGGTTTTTTAGTTGCAGGTACTAGCCCAAAGGCTTGGATGTTTTTTCCATTTATTTTTCCACAATTTATTGACTTTTCAGGAAATTACATTGTTCAATTTTTAATTTTAATTTCAACTTATATGATTTTAGATTTTATCTCTCTTATAGGTTACGCTATGCTAGCAAATAAATTAATCGTCTGGATTAAAACTAACCCTAAAGTGATAAATTCAATTTCAGCGTGTGTATTAGTCGTTATTGCAATCATTATTGCGGTCACTCAACAGTATTAAATACGCTGTTGCACATTTCGCAGACTTGAAAATAAAATAATTTTTATATTAAATATGAGATTAATAAATTTATTAAAAGGAGAAAGAAAAAAATGAAAATAAAAAAAATATTAATTACATTTTTTTCTGCAATAGCAATTTTATTTTCAACTTCAGTTGTTTCATTTGCAAAAGTTGTAGGAGATAAAATTGTTTTAGGTGCTGCAATTTCTTTAACTGGAAAATATTCATCTAATGGTGTTCATACTCAAAACGGTTATAATATGGCCGTTGACAGGATTAACAGCATGGGCGGTATTAAGGTTGGAGGAAAAACTTATAAGTTTGACATTATTTATTATGATGATGAATCAAATCCTAAGAGAGCCGCGCAACTTGCAGAAAGATTGATTTCACAAGACGGTGTTGAGTTTATGCTTGGACCATACAGCTCAGGTTTAACAAAAGCAATTGCACCTGTTACAGAGAAATACGGAGTGCCAATGGTTGAAGCAAATGGAGCGTCTAGATCTCTTTTTACAAAAGGTTATAAATATCTATTTGCAGTGTTAGCGCCAGCAAATTTATATTTAGATGTTGCAATTGAAACAGCAGTTGAGCTTAATGGAGGAAAACCTGTTAGAATAGCACAAGCATTTGAACAGGATGCATTTTCGCAAGACGTTCGATTGGGCATCTTAGATGCTGCAGAAAGAACAGGCTCTGAAATCGTAATTGATGATAAATTACCCAAAGAACTTAATGATATGGCTGCAACATTAGCAAAAGTAAAAGCAGTGAAACCAGATGTATTAGTTGTATCTGGACATACAAAAGGTGCATTGACTGCAATAAGACAAATAGCTGAAATGAAGGTTGATGTTCCAATGCTAGCTATGACACATTGTGATGCTGCAAAACTTTCGAAGCAACATGGTAAAAACTCTGAGTATGCACTATGTGCATCTCAATGGCATAAAACTCTAACATATAAAGATGATTTCTTTAAAGATGGCATGACCTACGCTGCGGATTTCCAAAAAGAATTTGGATATGATCCACCATATCAATCTGCAGAGTCTTCAGCTGCACTTTTAGTATTTAAAGATGCTTTTGAGAGAGCAAATTCATTTGATCAAAAGAAAGTAAGAGATGCTCTTGCAGCCACTAACATGCAAACATTCTATGGAAATATAAAATTTGCTGAAGGTGGACAAAATGTTGACAAGCCGATGGTACTTTTCCAAGTAATGTGTGACGATGCAGGAAAATGTGAAAACAAAGTTGTGGCACCTTTAAAATGGGCTTCAGCTGAATTGATTCACCCAATTCCTAAATGGTCTGAAAGATAAGACTTAAATTCAAGATACCCCCAAAAATCTTTGGGGGTATTTTTTTGTAAAATTATCAAATATGGATTTTTTAGTATTTCAAGTTCCAATGTTAACCGTGCAAGCTTTGCTTGACGGTTTGTTACTTGGAATACTTTTTGCATTAGTTGCATATGGAATGGCACTTCAGTGGGGAGTTATGAACATAATTAATATTGCTCAAGGTGACCTTGTCATTCTTGGCGGTTATATTGCCTATTTCATGTATTTATATGGCATTCATCCTGGCTGGGGAGTAATTGTTTCACCAATAATAATGTATTTTGTTGGTATTGGAATATATAAGTTAGTAATAAATAAAGTTGTCGATAGAGATTTATTTATATCTATCCTAGCTACATTTGGAATAAGTATTCTTTTTATGCAATTAATGAACTTTGCATTTGGAGCTGATGTTGTTCTTGCTAATTCAAATTATGGAACAACAATGTTGTTTGACAATTCAGTTACACTTCCTAATTCAAAAATATTCTCAGCACTAATTAGTATAGTATTTGCTGTAGGTTTAGTTATTTATATGAAAAGATCAAAACTTGGTAGAGCAATAAGAGCAACCGCACAGAATGCAAGAGCTGCAAAAATTTTAGGTGTTGATACGGAAAAAGTATATGCTGCAACTTTTGGTATTAATGCTGCTTTATGTGGTGTAGCTGGTGCCTTAATATCTATAACTTTCACAATTCACCCTTATATGGGCTTACCTTATACAATTAGATCTTTTATGATTGTAATTGTTGCAGGATTAGGAAATCTACCTGGTGTTGCTTTATCAGGAATGGGTCTAGGAGTATTTGAGGAATTCGCCGATTATATTCTTGGTACTGAATTTAGAATCGGATCAGTATTTTTATTATTAGTTCTAATATTAGTTTATAGAAGATTTAAACTTTCTAGAAAAAGAGAATATTTAAAATGAGGAAAGTTAAAATTATCGATAATGATGGAAATAGAGTTGAGATAGATATAAAAAAATTCAAAAAACACTTAGATGAATATCATCCAAGTGGCTCGAGTATTCACGAAGAACAAGGACATTTTTTTACAGTTAATCAAGCATTTAGAGAAAAAATTAAAAATCTGTATGAAGAAGAATAATTTAATATTATATTCAATAATTCTAATTTTTGGAGTAGCTGCTCCATTCATTTTTCCTGCATTTAAGGTACAATTATCGATACTTTGTGTATTAATTATTCTTGCAACTACATGGAACATTCAAGGTGGTGAAATGGGATATAATTCATTCGGAAATATTCTTTTCTATGGTCTTGGAATGTATTTATGTGCGTCAGTACAAGTAGGAATGTTTTTTCCATTAGCTGAATGGACTGAAAGTGGAGGAGAAAAAACGTTTGTTCATACTCCAACTCAATTTTTTCAAGGTATGGCTGCAGGACTAGTAGTGGCAGCAGTTGTTCCAACAATTGTCGCAGGATTAATTGGTTATTCAATTTTAGGATTAAGAGGTCACTATTTTGCAATTTGCACATTAGGCTTAGGAGTAGCGGCAGGAGAAATTTCAGGAGGTATTGAAATTATCGGAGCAGGACAAGGATTTACTACACCACCGTTTCCTGATGTAGGAGGACTAGAATCTAGAGGAGAGTTTTTTTATTTCTTAAGTTTTTTTGCACTGGTACTTACATTTATTACAGTAAGAGCAATTTATACAACAAGATTTAAATTAATACTAAATGCCATTCGAGATAATGAGGATAAAGCTGAGGCAATGGGTATTCAAACAATGAAATATAAAATTATTGGTTGGATGGTATCAGCATTTTTCTGTGGTTTAGCTGGAGGTATTATGGGCGGATTAGTAGGCTATATAGACTCTACTGATGTTGCTTTCGATGGTAGAGAAATGGGAGTATTCATGGTTTTGATGGCAATACTGGGAGGAAAAGGAACTTTGTGGGGACCAATAATTGGTGCAACGATCTTCCACATTTTTAAAGAAGGGTTTTGGACTTTCTTCTTAGGATGGCAATACGTTGCTCTTGGAGTTTTAATTGTTGTAATTGTGATTTATTTTCCAGAGGGATTAATGGGATGGTTAAGAGAGAAATATCCAGAGAGATTTGGAGAAGTGATAGATGAAAAAGATAGGAAAGCACAGGTAGAATTAAAATGAGTATTTTAGAAATTAACAATGTTAGCAAATCATTTGGAGGTGTTAAAGCTAATGTAGATATTTCAATGTCAGTAGACAAAGGTAAAATTGTAGGATTAATTGGTCCAAATGGATCAGGTAAAACTACTTTATTCAATTCTATAGTTGGAACCTATCCTATTGATAAAGGATCAATAAAATTTAATAATAATGAGGTTTCAGAACTTCCAGTTCCAGTTATAGCAAAGTTAGGTTTATTAAGAACATTTCAACAAACAAGAATTTATGGAAAGTTAAATTGTGTTGATAATATGCTTATTAGTCACAAAGGGAGTGATGAAAATTTATTAAAAATATTTTCTAAAATTCCAAAAGAATTAAACGAAAAAGCTGAAAATCTACTTAATTTTGTTGGTCTATATCAAAAAAGAAAACTGAGAGCTGGAGATCTCTCTTTTGGACAGCAAAAGTTGTTAGAACTTGCAATGGCTTTAATGAATGAGCCAGAGATGCTCCTTTTAGATGAGCCAACAGCAGGAATAAACCCAACACTCATAAATGGTATAATAGACAGACTCATCAAGGTAAACCAAGACTTTGGAATAACACTTTTGGTAATTGAACATAATATGAGAGTGATAATGCAATTAGCAGAAAATATCTTTTGTCTAGCTCATGGTAAACTTCTTGCAAATGGTACACCAAATGAAATTAAAAATGATAAACGTGTAATTGATGCATATTTGGGAGCACAATAATGTCTAATCAATATGAAGTACTTGGAGAAGCTCCGAAAGCAGAGGATCTAAAAAAATTATCACCAGAAGATGTTCACCTAGAAATAAAAGATTTGTGTGCAGGTTATGGAAAAATGGAAATTTTGCATAATTTAGATTTATTTGTAAGAAGAGCCCAATCTCTCTGTTTAATAGGACCGAATGGAGCTGGAAAATCCACTATCCTTCATTCAATTTATGGATTTACAAATATTTTCTCAGGAGAAATCAAAATTGACGGAAGAGAAATTACAAAACAAACACCTGCAGAAAAGCTAAAATCAGAGGGTATTGCTTATATCTTACAAGATAATTCTGTATTTCCAGATATGACTGTGGAAGAAAATCTACTTATGGGTGGTTTTATTAAAGATAAAACTGAAGAGTCATTTAAAGAAGCAGAAAAAGTTTTACAAAAATATGAAAGGCTAAATAACAGAAGAAACCAACCTGCAAAAGTTTTGTCAGGAGGTGAAAGACGTCTTCTAGAAATATCAAGAGCATTGGTTATGAAACCTTCTGTACTTTTAGTTGACGAGCCATCAATTGGATTGGAACCAAAATATATAGATATGGTTTTTGAAATTTTAAGAGATCTTCAGCAAAATGAGCAAAAAACAATTATTTTAGTGGAACAGAATGCAAAAAAGGGATTAGAGTTTGCAGACATTGGTTATGTGCTTGTATCAGGACAAGTTGCTATCGCAGGCTCTGGTAATGAACTGCTTGAAAATCCAGAAGTTGGAAGACTTTTTTTAGGTGGTTAATGATAAATACCAAAATTTTTGTAAAAGGTTTATTTTCAATAAATAAACTTGATAGCCCCGCAATTGCATTAGCAGCAAGCTTTGTTGCAATAGGGGCTTTATTAAAAAATGTTGGCTTTTCGATACAGGAAAGTGTTTTCTCAAGTTTTTTAGTTTACGCATTACCAGGTTCTTTGGTGTTAGCTGAGTCCACCATAATTGGAGCCTCTTTTCTAAATATTTTCTTAGCGGTTTGGTTAGTTAATTCAAGACTTTACCCATTAACTGTTTCATTGATGACTTTAGTAAAAGATAAAAATCAACCAAAATGGAAATATTACTTATCTTGCCACTTTGTAGCTGTCTCACCATGGTTAATTATGAAAAATAATTACAAAAAAATAAGCAAAGAGGACAGAATAGATTATTGGATGGGGATAGGATCTGCAACTTGGATGATCGGTATAGTTTCGACTTTAATTGGTTATCTTTCATCTGATTATTTGAATAAAGATGTAATGATTGGGTTAGCGATAATAAATCCTATTTATTTTATGTGCGCAATGATAGGTGTCATGAATTCAAATAGTATTTTCTTTGCAGTTTTACTTGGAGCTATTTTTGGGTTTATTTTTTATTTTATTTCACCCGAATGGTGTATTTTAATGGGTGGTACAATAGCAGGGACAATAGCTTTTTTTATTGGAGAAAAAAATGTCAATTGATATAACATTAGCTATTTTAATTACATTTATTGCAACATATTCTTCAAGATTTTTTGGAATGCTAACATCTGAAAAAATCAATGAAAATTCTAAAATTTACAGATGGTTTAACTGTATAGCATATTCTACTTTAGCTGCATTAATTTCAAGAATTATTATATTTCCTAATGGTGATCTTGCTGATACTAGTTATTTATCTAGGATTATTGTAATTATATTAGCTATAACAATTTTTTATAAATTCAAAAAAAACTTAGTTTATCCAACGATATTTTCTGCTATCATATTGACTATAATAAATAATTACATTTAATGAGAAAAATATTTATTTTAATAATATTTGCTTTTTTTTCATTTAAGGCCTTTGCAGGATGCGATGACCCAATAGGCGATAGTGTAGATTATACTAATTGTAGATTTTCAGAGGGCCAGGATTTAGCAGGAAGCTATCTTCCAAATTCTAACCTTTCGTTTGCAAGTTTTATAAAAGTTAATTTTAACAAAAGTATAATGATGAATTCTATCCTAGGTTTTGGCACATTTTCAGAGTCATCATTTGTAAGAGCAAATTTATACGAAAGTAATCTCCAAGGAGCAAACTTTGAGATGTCGGATTTTTCAAGCGCTAATCTTACAAGAGTTAATTTTACAGGAGCAACTTTGCTTGGGTCAAATTTTACAAATGCAAATTTGTTTGAGGCAGATTTTACTGATGCAAACATTAAAGAAACGATTTTTGACGGAGCAAATTTGAACAAAGCAATTTGGATCAATGGCAAGGTTTGTGGACCAGAATCAATAGGTGTCTGCAATTAACCTAAAGAATTTTATATTTCAATTGAAAGTTGTTATAAATTAACGTTAAAAAAGTATAGCAAAATCGACGATTTTTTGTTGTATTATTATCACATAGAAAAAAAAACAATGTTTTTGAGAAATTAATAGAGTGCAAAAAAGTGAAATGATTGTTATGAAATAGCAGTTTTTATATATAAATACTTTAATATAAAGGAATAAAAATGAAAAAAACAATTTGTGCTATTATATTAGCTTCTTTTACCTACGTTCCTTTCGCTTCAGCTGAGATGGGAGTGAATGTTGGTGTATCAGGTCAAGCCGGTATCTTTGGTGCCACTGCTAAAGAGGTATCAACAGAGAGAACTTCAACTGGTACTGAGATCGCTGGTGTAGCTTATCCATCAATTTTCATTGAGAAATCTTTGGGAGATAAAATGGTTATCGGTGTTGACTACATGCCAGATGCATTATCATCTGACACTGTAGAGACAACAAAACTAGAGCATCAATCTGGTGGTAC